>JGI10211J34971_10001181_pt1 | contig 21840 bp, 7 predicted proteins | sample Etolagsediment_FD_34971 | JGI IMG/M metagenome (IMG submission 34971)
GTATTGAATAAAATTTAATCTTGATCCTTTTAATACACAAAAAAAGCCCCGGAAAGATCCGGGGCTTTTTTATTTAGTTTGTTGTCAGCTTACCTTTCGCCGTAGACTGTCAAGTTGTGATCAAATTCGCGATTACCAATAGTAAAGGCTTTTGACAGACGACTTGCTAAGTCTTCGACTGGGTCTGTGGTCTCTTTCGACTCAAGGACGATACCAGGAATGGAGTGTCCGGTTTTATGAGCTTCTTGGGACTTTGTGCTGGCCTGCTTCGTTTGTTTTTTAGACTCAGGGAACATTTGATCGGCAACTGTTGCGATCTTGTCGATTTCGAATGACGACAGAGCCGTTACAACACTTTCAAATGTTTCCTTGTTGTTCTCAATACGACCACTTGCCATTAACCATGCAGCAGTATTTCGAGCTTCTTCTCGACGAGCGGCAGCGATACGATCCATCTGAACCTGACGTTTCTGTTGCACATTCTTAAGATATTCGTCGTTAATTCCAGGCATATCGGACTGAACATCCTTCTCGACACCCATGTACGCATTATCAACTGGTACATCAGGCGCAGGAGCGTCTACGTCAATGTTGTCTGGACCTTCTTCACCCATCGTTGCCTTGGAACGAGGAACGGAAGGTTTAGCCATCGGAACGTCAATGTTATCAGCGCCTTCATTGCCCATCGTTGCTTTCGCACGAGGAACTCCGGCTTCAACATCACCTTCGACGGTGTCAATTTCTTTCATTTTCTTCGCAAACTTGGCAAGAAGAGCTGCTTTTTCGTTGGCTGTTTTTGCTTTTTGATAAAGCTTCATGAGCTTATCTGCTTCAGCAATAACTGTGCCCTTGATCTCGTTGTTAATTGCTGGCATGCCTTGCTGGATGCTCTTTTCGACACCCATGTAGGAACTGTCAACAGCAACGTCGGGAAGTCCGGCAGGAACATCAATATTGTCTGGCCCTTCTTTACCCATTGTTGCTTTGGCGCGAGGAACGGAAGGCGTGGCCATCGGAACATCGATGTTGCCAGAGTTCTCGTTTCTCATTGTTGCTTTGGCTCTTGGAACACCAGCTTCAACGTCTTTCTCGACAGTCTTAATTTGCTTTGGCTTAGACGCCATCTTAATGGCAGACTCATTGCCAGAGCGTCGGATTCTCTTACCATCCATAGAGGCTAGAGAGTTTCTAACGTCTTCCATATCGAATTCTCCTTCTGATTCTTCGTCAACATCGACTTCATCCGTTTCATCCGTTTCATCCGTTTCATCCGTTTCATCCGTTTCATCCGTTTCAACAACCTCTTCCTCTTCGAGGTCTTTGACTTCGACTGAGACTTCTTCGACTTCGTCAATAGGTTCTTCCGGGATTTCTTCGACATCAACATCCACTTCAACATCATCAAGTGGTGGAAGCTCATCGCCGATATCAATATCATCGAATTCACCACCAACCTCTTCCTGAATAGCTTGTTCAAGTTCATCAAGAAGTTCCATGATAGTACCCAAATCAGCTTTCTTGAACATCTTTTCTACACCAGAGTCAATGTCATCCGCAAATGCTTTCAGGTAAATGTTATCATCATCTGCTGTGGCAAACTTTTTCTTGATGCAACCACAGATTGTTTCTGCTTCCTTCTGAGTGTGACCGCGTTTGACTTGATCTTCAACACAAACATCCATGTCGTCTGTTTCCATTGATGCGGCAGCCAATTTCTCAAGATGGCGAACCTTTGTGAGACCAAGCTTTCTAAGCTGACCGCAAACACAGTTTGCTAACAGCTTGCCCTTGCATGGTCCAAACGAAGCAACTGTTTCGCCACCATACATTCTGGCAAGACGCTCAACACAGTTGGCCATTGGGAATGTCTCTGCGTTTACTTCAGCATTCTTCAACATCTTGGAAACCCGAATTCGTGAAGCAAACTTAATTGCTTTCTCACGGCACTCAGGACAATCGTCAAGGTTTGGGAAGATGTGCCAGCTTACCCGAAGGAAGCTTTCTGAAGGATTGACGGAACTAACAATGACATCTTTTACAAACTCTGTTCCGCAAGCCTCACAAGAAATTTTCTTGTGACCACCTTCTTCAAATGTTGGCTCGCAATGACCATTACCACAAGCGGGGCATACATGCCCATGCTCTTTAAGGTTCTTACCAATACGTATAATGGTGTTCTTGTCCATGCGTGTTTGTGCTGCGACAGGAAGAGCAGGAATTTCTTCAGGACCCTCCGGGGCTTTAGCGCCCTCTTCGCCTTCACTTCCAACACTCTTCGTAGGCTTGATGATAGTAAATTCAATCGTTTTCTTGACAAGCGCATCAAAGGTAGCCGAACAGGAATTACATTGTCCATGAAACTCGCCATTGTCTTCGGATTCAATATCAACATCGCTGCTTCCGCACTCTGGGCAGATTGTCCAGGCTGGCTGGCGTTCGCCAACTGTCGGAATATCTTCTCCAGGCTCTGCACTCATCAAAGACTGAACAGGATCGTTCTGCGGCATTGTATCAGGAATGTTCTGTTCAGGAGCACCAGGAGCAGATACGCCACCAGGAGTCTGAGGAATACCACCGCCCATTGGTGATTGTGCGACACGTGTCATTTTGCCCTTATTTGAAGCCATGGCTGCACCAGGAGTAGGAGTTGGAGGAAGCCCAGGAATGCCTCCCCCCTGTGCTCCGGGAACTCCAGCTTCAGGGGCAGGAATAGTTTCTTCAAGTGCTTCACCAGTTAGATCGCCTTCTGGTACAACTTCTTCCGTTTCAGGGCCAAACTCTTCACCTACAGGCGGAATTTCGAGAGTACCTTCATCTTCAAACTCTACAGACTCTTCGGATGCCGTATCGCTTGTATTAAGAGCAATCTGTACGGTACCATCTGGGTCAATAGTGACGTTTGTAATAGAAGAAACTTTCACATTTTTTGCCGCAAGAGCGCCTTTGGCGAAATGATAGATATCCTGTTTGAAAGTTTTGCTTTCTTTGTTTGTGCCCATTTCTTCCAGAGAAGTTTCGATAACTGTATCGCCTTCTGCTTTCGGATTCATCATATTATCTCGAAGCATAGTTTCCCATTCTTCTCGCTCAGCAGAACGAGTCTGCCGAGCTTTGTTGGCCTTTGCAAGCAACTCTTCGCGCTTAGCGTCACGCTCTTCTTTTGTCGAGTTATTTGCTGTCTGTTCTTTGACTTTCGGCGAGAGAGCGATACGAAGTTCTTGCTTGCGATTGCTCGTATTAGCTTCGACTTCTGTGGTATCATTTAGACGAGCATCAATTTCATTCGTAATACTTGTCAGACCAGTTTCGTCTTCGCTAATAACATCTATGGCATCAACTATTACATCCGGATTGATGGTCGTTTCTGCAACAATAGTGCGCAGGTTATTGATTAAGCATTCTTCAACTTCATTTGGATGAGTAGCTGCAATTTTAACATTGCGAGCAGCCCAGAAACTTGCTCTTTGAGCAAACTTTACTGGATTAAAGGATGCGTTCTCTTCTCTCTCTTCAAGGAGATTGACTGAGAACTGATAGCGTGCTCGCGTACCATCAACCAGGCCAGATGCAACGCGCTGAAGTTCCTTGGGAGTAGCTCCAGTTTCAATGCACGTATCAGCACATGCGCTCACAACAGCCTTCATGTGATCGGATGCGGAAACAAACTTAGCCGGGTCGCGAGTAGCTACACGCGCCCAAGGGGCAGAAATGTTGTCAAGCTGACGCTCTGTGATTTGATCAGGTTCGTTGTTGACACGATTTCCTTCTGTATCAAGCTGGGCCTGAGTGATCTCATGCTTATCCTCATTCTTGCGATTGTCACCATCCATCTGAGCTTCAGTAATGACCTCGGGAGTAGCTTCTGTACGAGGATGCTGCTTAAGTTCTGCATCGTCAAGCTGTTTCTCCGTGAGATAATCCTTTTCACCCTTACGTTTTGCTTCAAGCTGGGCCTGAGTTATCTCATGCTTGTCTTCATCTTCACGAGCATGATAAAGGTCTCTTTTTTCTTCCAGCTGTCTTTCTGTAATAACTTCGGGAGTTGCATTTACGCTGTTTGCGCCTGCTTCCCTTTTGGTTTGTTCAGCCATTCTAGTATCTCCTTCTTGATTCTGACTACTAACAAATTGCTTAAGTAGCTGCGTAGCTGCCATCCTTGGTTGTTCAACAATCAGTCGTCTTTGTTTTTCATCCAGATCTTCATAGGTCCAGACTTTTGAGTCGCTTCCATCTTTCTTTTCTGCAACAATTATAAATGTTCCATCTCTATTCTTCACAGACAATTTATGATGATTGTCCTGCAATGACGGAACTTTCTCTATATACTCAATAAAGTGTTGTTTTTCCTGCCAAGATTCTGATAAAACTTGTTTTGTGTGTTCTTTTTGGGCCTCTATGACCTTAGCGGTTCTTCTTTGAGCCATATTGTCGTCTCCTGTAATTTTCATCTTTTTGCACATTTCTGATGCTGCACGTAGTAATTGTTGCCCACTTTCAATACGTCTCTCGGGCGGTAAAATTGCCTGATCTGAAATTCTCTGAATTGTTCTGCTGTCTGATGCATTTGGTCGCATAGGGGCAGTTATTGGCAATTGTGGTGTGCCTGGAGAATTAACCATTGGCTTCCCAGGTTGTCCAGATACCGATCCGACTCCTCCAAAACCCCCACCAAGTGGGGCTTCAGCAGCAACTGGTGTTGCCGCAGCCCCAAGATCTCCTCCAGGCATAGCGGCACCAGCATTTTCCTGCCCAATTCCTGCGTCAGGTATTTCTGGCACATTGCCGATGGTTCCAGGAACTTGATCTTGATTTTGTATATTTCCATATCCAGCACCAATAAGCTCATCAAGCCATTCTTGAAGTTGTGAAAGTATGTTGACGAGATCGCTCGCAAACTCTACTTCAACTTGTTGTCTATTCTGGATAAGGCTTATTGAGATTTGTTCAAGTGTCTGTAAGACCTGTTCAATTTGCTGTATTTCTTCCTGACTCGCATTTTTCTCCAGTGCAGAAGTTTTAACCATGCGCAGGGTGTTTTCAATGTTTGCAACTTTTTTTAGATAATCGTCGTTCGAAATAATATTTTGTATTGTACAGGACGGGCATGCAGGGTCAACAACAGCACTTAGTTCAATAAACTTAATTCCATAGTTGTATTCAAATACATCAGCATCTTTAAACTCTTTTGTTTCTCCTGTTTTGACATCTCTCGCTTTGCCAGTAAACTTTCTCCCCTTACGATTGCGTATATGTGTACAATAATCTTCTGTACGCTCCGCAATATTATGACATATACTACATTCACTATAATCAACCGAACAACCCATTGAGGTTCCGCTAACATATTGTTCTTCAATACTTCTACATATATGAGGATATGCCTGGCGATCCACAAAGGCAACTACATAAATTGCTTTTGTTTCATCATTCCACTCGGCGAACACAATTTTCCCTTTAGCATTTTCAATATTCTGATTGTCATGGTTAGTGAAAAACGGTTTACCTTCAAAAGTCTTACAGGCTTTAATTAACTCTTCTTCAGAAAAATAATCTCCGTTATTATTAGCTTTGTTTGCCTCAATCGCCTTAGCCCTGAAAAACAGAGCATCTGGGTGCTTTTTGATTTCTGCCTTAATGATGCGTTCTTTTTCTGAACCAGGTTCAATAGTCATACTGCCAGATGCAAGACGTATCATCCCTGTGTTGTCAGGCTTAGAAAACTGAATTGGTTTGCAATCTGTTAATGCATATTTAAGAATCATCTAGTTTCTCCTAGCACATTCTATTTCTTTCTCATCTTGTTAGCATATTTCCTGATGATTTTGTGAATTTCCTCTGCTTGAGAAAATTTGTTATCATCATCGAGATCTTTGGCCATCTTTATCATACGTCTCAATGTGCTGTTGAAATCGGTTCCACCGAACATAATGTCCTCAAGAGCAATTTGGGGTTTTTCGGGTTCTTCTTGATTATCAGATACTTGCTGTTCTTCCGGTTTCCCGGTTTCTTCAGTCTCTTGTGGAAGTTGTGTTATATCAAAATCTTGCTCTGGTGTTTCAACCACTTCGTTTGGCTGAATAACAGCATTTTCTGGTTGAACTTCGGGACCAATTTGTTTTTCAATTTCTGCCTCTGTAAGTCCAGACAAGTCAGTATCTGGCGCAACACGCTCGGTAGATGTATCTCGAAGGTTTCGAAGTTGTACACTGGATACATCTGGATTTCCTTGTGGCAATGTGATAATCGGTGCAATATTTGAAAAATCAAATCTTGCCCGAGTCAATGGGTCAATGTCGCGTGTGTCGTCATATAATGTACCTGCATAGTAAATGCTTGCTACATCAATTGCCCCTTGAAGACTTCCCGCACCACAACCCACTCCGTATTTCTTATATTCACGAATTAATGCATAATCTCTTGTTGCAATATCAAGGAGTTGCTCGTATGTAAGCTGGACAATGATTTTTCCATTTGCATCTGAGACTGTCATCTCGGAAGGGAACTTTTCAATCCACCACTGAATAGCACTTGGACTGAAAGAAGGTGCAATTTTCTTACCAGTACAAAGCTGCACACGTACCCCTTTCTCGTTAAGGGCTTTTGTTATAGTTTCAACATCGTCTGTGCCACTTTCTACAATTTCCCTAAGAATTTCAACTTTAAGATTTGCCATGGATTCGTTGATTGGACGAGGATTTAAACTATCCCAAAACAACTGTCCGGCGAAATGCGCGCTTGTATTTTTTTCGTCAGGTTTGAGCCACTTCTCATCAATTGGTTGCATAAACAACGCCCTTGTGTCTCCAGCATCTATAAGTTCCTGTTGTTTTTTCTGAACAGCCGCAAGAAATTTGCCATAGTAGGTTTTGTTGCTCATGATTAGTTCTAACTCCAGCTCTGGAAGTGCTTCCTGAATCTTTTGTCTGTCAGCACGTCCACTGGCATGTTGCGTTGCCTGATCCTGAAGAACTTCATCAATTACATCACTCCATGAAGAGTTCTGAATAATATGCTCTTGTTGTGTTAAGTATTCCTGAGCATTTCCTGCCTGTTGAATTTCTTGTTTAACCCTGGTAAACCAATATTCAATAACGCTTGGCTTTTGCAGAGGACCATCAACATACATTTTAACAATTATATCTGGAATCCCAGGCACTTCAGGATAAGTTGTCTCGTCATGGACGGGAGGTGGAGCAGATACAGCCGAAATTGATTCAGATAAAAATGTTTGAAGATTTCCGGCATCTTTTATACCGGGGTTGCTTGACATAACCTGTGCGAAAGCCATCGGAACACGTCGATATTCCTGAGAAGCAATGGATTGAAGAATTTTCCAGCTCCCCTTTAAGCTAAGACTTATGCGATCCCCTTTTCCAGGTATTTCGCCATGAAGAGGTCCTGGGTTTGTCGGGTCAATACCATCAACAATAACAGTTTCATACGCATAAGAACCATTTTCGTGCTTTTCGCCAGTTGGTACATTACATTTAACCTGCAAATCGCTCTCGTCAATTATTCCGAGAAACTGTTTTAGGTTGGATGCCATAAAGTCAGCGGCTAATTCTTTTACTTTTTCGAAATCACGTTCCTGAAAACGTCTTGAGTAGAAGGCAAAGATATTGTCATTATCTTGCTGCCAACGCAGTGCATAGGTTTTCATCTTTTTTGGCACATTAGGATCTGCCAAAATTTCATTTACAAGAATGGTGCTAACACCTGTAAATGTAAACTCTTCTCCTCTTTCGTTCGCTCTTTGAGCACAATAATTCTTGTAATATTGAACAAAAGAATCTTTTTTGGCATCATTCGTGTAATATGGACCAATCAAGATTGCATAAACTCCAGCACTAATCTCTGGGTTGTATCCAAGGAATCCGTGGACAAGATATGAAGCTTCCTTAGCTGTGAGTCCGTAGCGCACCATGAACTTCTTCATGTAGTCAAATCTTTCCTCTTTACAAAACACAAGTGCATTTAAATATGACTTCGATTTGTCCAAGAGATTGTTCCACATTTCATTTGTGCCAGCCTCTGCTTCTTCAATCGAAATCCATTCCAAAGCCCCCATATAAACGCGAGGCTTTGCAAGAGCTTCACGCAGTTGCCGCATATTGAATCTATTGCTCATAGAAGTCTTCTCCTCTTTATCATTTCTATCTTGTGACTTTTCTTCATTTTCTTTTTTCCATCGGCTTACCTTTTCACTTATGTCATGCAGCTGGCCCGATGTGTAAGGCTTCAATTCTTTTGGTGTTGGGACCCCCCATGTTTCTCTTGCATACGCTGCCGCACCATCCATGCTGTCAAAATATTTGCCGCCAGCACTGTATGTTGCCGGTAGTTTTCTGACTCCGGCAAAGAATTTTGCTCTTGGATGGTGAACTTTGGCAGGACCTATAATGCAGTAATATCTGTCGCCATCTGGAGCATCACCTTCAAACCGAAAATAAGATCCTGGACCAATGACATCCTCAAATTGGCGCTTAAGAAACTCGGTTTTTTCGGTGTATTTCTGATACCACTGTATGTTTTGCTCAACAAGTTTGCGCATAGATTCTTTTTTCATTGCAGACACTAAACTCCTATAATATGAAAAAGCCGAATATGTTATTACAAGAATTCAATAACATACGCGGCTTTCCCTTTTTTATTTGTATTGACGCAGAAAAACCCGACATCTTCAGTGTTTGGGTAGTTCATAGTGGGCTATTTTGGCAGCTCTGCAAGCTGTTGCTGAACAAATTGTTCTTTCTCCTGTATTTTTTGCACTATAGTCTGCATAACCTGTTGCATCTTTTTCTCAATTTCTCTGTCTGTGAACCTTAGAATTGTCCATCCCATCTGAGCAAGTTTTGAATCTCTTTCCTTGTCTTGATGAATTTGCTTCAGGTCGCCATGGAATTTTTCACCATCTGCCTCAATTCCAAGCCTTAGATTTACCACTGCGAAATCCAACGGATACTCTTGGTTTCCAACCTTAACCCTATATTGTGGCTGTACCGGATACTTAATAATACCATCGCTTTGATATCGTCTTATTTGATCGATAAGCTCACGTTCTGGTTTAGTAAATATAATGCGGCCTTTCTCGTCACGCATTTGTCCATCTGGTCCCTTCGTCGGTCCTTGCGCCGCTCGTTCTGCTCTTTCTTGTTCTGCGAACATCTTTGTCTGTTGAGAACGAAGTTTATCTCTCGTTTTCTTAGTAAGAACACGTCCGCCAAATTCTGATGGGTCAACAATTTCTGGTTCAAAAGTATTTGTACTCTGGGCAACTAGTGGTACCCCACCGGTTGGAGCAGCTGGTGCCCCACCAGGCATTCCGCCAATACCACCACCCATTTCACCACCAGGAGGGGCAATCGGAGGCGCACCTCCAAGGTCGCCACCCATAAGCCCACCACCCATACCACCACCCATGCCACCAGTCATACCTCCACCCATTGCATCACCTTGTCCAAGAGCTGTCATCTGAATTGTATCATATCGTTTACGCTCAATCTCCATATCTGGATCGTACCCGAAAAGCTCAAGTAACGTTTGGGCACTGAGAAGACCTTTTTCATAAAGTTGCATGGCAAATGTTTTATCCTGTTGCTGATCGCGAAGATGCATCTGTTCCCACTTGATGGTAGGAACAACATACTCTTCTTCACCAGTCTCTGGATCTTCGTCTATAAACCCCTGGCGTTTTGCTTCTGGTCGATAAATAAATTCTTCAAGCCATTGAGAGATTTTTTGTCGAAATGTTTTAAGACGCTGAATCATTGCTTCAATACCAACCGAGGCAGAGCTATTTCCATGAATTCCAAATAATCCATTTCTTTCTGTAACTATAAAATGGTTAGGTACTTCAACACACCATACTTTGCCGGAATAATCAACATCGCTAATAACAGCCTCATTTTTCGTTTTACAAGAGCCACGATCATCATCCCATCTTCGTGATGAAAGAACTGGGAATTTGCCGATATTTGTTTCTCCCCAGCTAATTGTATATTGCGTCTGAAGATTGTCACTGTCAAATTCAATAGTATTAAATCTAGGCGAATAGCCAAGCTTGAACAATATCTCAATTACATCATCTCTCAATTGTCTTGAAACGGTTGTATAGCTAAAATATTTCTTGTTTGTTTTTTTCTTTTTCGTTGCACACCGTTCACTACCGTCTCCTTCCACTAAGGCATCAAGAAGAATTCTTAAGTTCTTTTTTGACATATTCTTGATGCTTTGGGGAATACACTTTGAGTTTGCATAATGACCACAGTTTTCTGCCAAATATTCGACCAATCCGCAGTTATCAACCTTTCTTATATAAAACACATTGTTGTCTGATTTTGTCATATAAAAGATTTTGTTATCTCGTGTTAATTTTACCATCTTATTATAAGTTTTTTCATTAGCGCTTTTGCTTTGTGAAAAACTAACTTTTGATATGCTTTCTGAACCGTCTTGGCACATCCACTTATTTCTGTATCCCTCGCTTATATACCATCCCAAAACAGTTAAGAAATCTCTTGTGGTAAGTCCGTAATATTGTCCCTCGTCATCTATTGTTGGAGTCCAATTGTCAAAGCATGCTCTAAACCGAGAACGATTCTTGACAGAGTGTGCTCGGACACATTTCCATTCTCCGTATCCTTCACTTTGTCCGTTGGACTTTTGTCCACCTGGGCCAGGATTTGTAGTCAGTTTTCTCTCTGAGCACAGCATTCTGTGGTTTGGCGTTACAAGCATGTCAATTCTGTTTGTTTTGAAGTGCTTCAACGGGGGATCATTACCATCAATTGAATCCCACTCATATACAAACTTTTGTGTTGCTTGTTGATATTCTAGTTCTTTTGTTATAGGATTGAATGTTGCAACAAGATCGTTTTCGATATCGAACTCGTCACAATATTTTAACCCGTTATTTGTCATTATCCTTGTATCGGCAGAGTGCGTGAAGTTAGGTCCCTCCCCGTTGAGCAATGCGTTGTTAATCATCATGCCGTCAAGGATTTCTTGATTGATTAAATCAAACTCATTTGAAAGAGTGAGAACTTTGCCTGCTGCTCCGAAGAAATCAAGCTCAAAAGCATGATGGGTGACGATTGTAAGATTAGGGTCATTTGCTGTTTGTGAAAGTTGCGCCTGAACATCTGCGAGGTCTGCCGGTCCAGCGGGACGTTCATCACTACCAACTTTGACAATCTTAATAGGAACAATCAGTCGCTCAGCAACAATCCATTGCGCAACCATAAGTTTTGTTTTGTATGAAAGAGTTGGGAAAAGACGCCTGACCATACCAACGCCAAACTTTGTATACCCACACTCACCATATTTGATGTGTCCGACGCTTCGATTATCAAGGTGAATGGGCTGACCTGACGAGATAAGAGCTATGACTTCTTTACTAAGTCTTTCGTAGCCTGGAGTTTTTCTCTGTACCATGTCAATGAGTTCTTCATTTGGGCGCAAAGCAATAATTGGTTCTGGATTCATCGGTGTCGTGTAGATTTCAATGTAATCAGGGTTGAGAATCACAATTCGGCGAACTGTACCGCCTTCATGTTCGCATATTTCACTTCCTATGCGACCTGAACCTCCGCACTGATCACAGTCAATCTCAACCAGTGGGAAACAATCTCCAAGCAAATGAACCTCATGGCTGATCAACCTTGTCCAATGTGGAAGGTTTAGCCGTTTTTTGAGCTTGTCAAAGTGAAGCTTTGCTTCTCTGTTTCTACATTCGTGAGTCCAATCTGACATAGGAAAAAACGAGTAAAAGTCAATAGCAGCTGCAACCTTAGCTTCATTTTGATAGAAAAACCTTGAATTAGAACATACATAACCATCAGCAACAAGGGCATGACGTTCATTTGTCATTTCAATGTCGTAACCACGTCCTGTATAAAGATATTCTTTAATGTGATCAATGGGTTGTGCTAGATATGTCACATTGTCTTCTTCATAGAAAAAGCGCAAATTGCGTTGTTTTTTGGCTTCAAACCCCTTTGGCACCTTTTGACTTCTCATATAAGGCGCTATCTTAAGCACTTCTGAACTAGGAATTTTTATCTGATAAAAACAAGTTGATGACGTGGGATAATGTTCATCGCTTAGAGGGCGTCTGGTAATAGAACAAACGATATTACATGCTAGAAGGAGATTAGATATTTGATCTGCCAAATCTTTTGAATAGCAACATGCTACAATATCGGACTTAACTTTTACAAAACATCCATCACCATCCAGATAGCCACCAATTATATTAAGAACTGTCTCTTTGTTGAACTTACTTACAGATTTTGATAGATGTTTGTTGATTCCGGATTGTTGAATATACTTAGTAAAAAAATTGTACGCCTTCTTAGTATGTGCTGATATTCTCCAGCCCTTACCGTCACCATGGGGCTTGGAGGAAATGCGCCCAGTGAATTTATCTTTTAATATCTCACAACATTTGCTAAGAGAAATTTCACCATTTCGGCCTGTAAACCGAACATGATGGGAGGAACTTTGTTCGTGTTTATATAGACAACCATCAGCAACGCATAATCCGATAAGCCATGCAAGATCTCTATCTAATTCTTCTTTCCCCAACTTTGGAATGACTGTAAGGAGATAATCACTATCTTTTACTTCATGGGCCTGAATTCGCTTTATAAGATTGTCCTCAATAGCAACCTTTTGAACACCATTTGGCTTAATGCCACGTTTTTTTCTGTAATTTTTGTTCGCTTTTACTTTACGATAGTGCCTATGTTTTTCGCCGTCAAGAACAAAGATGCAATGCTCTTCAGTTATGTTGAGTGTACGATAACTACCTATTGCCTTGAATTCAAAACAGCGTTTATCCTTGCAATCACGGGCAGATAGCCTTGGGGGACAACGGAAGCAGCCTTCGGAATCCATTATTTTCGGATAATCTTTTGCAGTCAGTATAATCCCACCAGTTATGTCATCATCATCAACTTGACTGATTGTAAAGTCAACATGAGCAAATTCTCGATAGGTAAAATTGTCCATAAGAACTTCTGTCCCAGGAAGATACATCCATTGCATTTCCTCTAGGCGCTTACTTGGAATCTGCCAATTTATTGGTGTATGAACTGGAGAGAAAAATTGTGGTTGACCATAAATGATGCCGGAATCGGAGGCAAATCGTTGCATGCCCGAACGCCATGGACCAAATCTCGCTTCACCACTACCCCATGAACCAGTTTCGACCGCACCTGTTGGTGCAAAGTTGCGACTGGGAACCAAAGGGTAGTCTTGATGTGGAGCAATGGAACGATTGGCTATTTTCTGTGGATCTCGATTGCGTAAGGCTCTAAATGTTTGATCGAGATTTGTAGTCTGTAGGATCGGGTCAGCCATATAACCTCCTTGATTGTGCAGGTATTATACAAAAATTCACACTATATGCTAACCTAATTACTTATTGAAGGTTATACTACACTTTTTTGCACATAGTCTCCACGTACTCTTTCCGGGAGATCACTCAGTTTAGAAGGTCCTTTCCCTGGGAAAAGCTTTGTTTTTAACTGGCTTATGCCTTCACGTGCAAAGTCAATATCACCTTTCAATTCATCGGCAAATTCGAGGGATTTGTCTAAAAACATATTGGCCTCCCTTAAATCAATATCAAGTTGATCTGGGTTTTCGCGATAATATTCGTCAGTTTCAAAACCGATTTGAGCAAATCTTTTACTAAGATCTTGTAGTCTATTAACAAGGTCTTGCACTTCGGCAAGATATGTATCAACTAAAGACTCTGGTCGACCACCCCATCCAGTAACTTGTCCAATTCTTTGCCATTCTTTTCTTGATATCGTAAGATTTTGTCTTATCACTTGCAGTTCTTGTAAGTTTCACACTTTATCTCCTATTAAATGTTAGCATCTATTGCTTTAATAATTTTATTGTCAATGTCGATATTGGTTTCTTTTTGTTATGATTTTGATGCAACTTTTCTTCTTGGCTTTCTGGAAAATGCAACTGGTTCCAGTAGACCGGTTTCATCAGCACCAGCCTGGACATCACCAGGAGTCTCTTCTGCGGGCATCAGAATGGCTTCTTCTTCGGGCTGTAACACAAACATTTCTCCAGCTCTAGGCCCATCGGCATACTGATATGTACCTGATACAGGATCGATTAGCACAACAGTCTCGCCAGTTTGTGTTGTAAATGTCTGATTTGCAGCCTTCTTTTCAAGCTTATATCCGATATCGCTGTGTTTTATTTTCATTTTGCCAGAAATCAATGCAATCTGAGCAACATGCTGTATAGGAACATCATAGTGCTCTGATACTTTTTCGAGCATATCACCATATTCAAATCCAGCCTCATTCATATCAATGGTATCTCTGAATATATTGTAAACCTTATCTTCGTTTCTTGCTTTTGGAAGTTTGTTTGCAACCTTTACCATAGTTGTAAAAGAAGACGATCTAACTGGCACCAAGTCATAACCTTTATTTCCTCGTGCTTCTTCCAATCTACGTTCTATAGAGTACTGATGAGGTCTTGGTTTACGAGTTCTTTCTCCAGGTGCAAGACCCATTTGATTGCCACCATCTCTTGGCGCGTCAGGATTCGAAGGAGTTCCTGCATCAGGAAAGACATAAAATCTGTCATTGATGTAGCCACCAACCCATTTCCCGTCTTTATCCTGGTGTTCGCGAGTAAACTTATCCATTATATACATGCGCCATAGAGCTTCTCCGCTGTATACGTGAGCTGGATTTGCGTCCAGCTTAATAGCATCTATCGTATTATGCGTAAAGTCGTAGAATTCGTCACGGTCTTGACGCCACGGTGTTCCCGGTTCAACTTCACTACATGTTATTCGATTCCATTTGTTTCTCATGCCTCGTTCCCATTCATTACGTTGCCGTGATTCGGCACTTCTCTGCATTTTATCTGCCGTTTTAGTCATACGAGCTAAACCAACTCTTGCCAGAACACCAAGAAGAATTTCTGCTGCCTCATCGCTTTTTGGCCCCTCTTCGTAGATTTCATGGCATTTTTCCTGCACATCTTCTTTATCATCCAATATCGACTGATCGCCTAACATATGAACCACATCAAGAAGATCGTTTGCAGCCATGTCTCCGCTTTCTCTTGAACGAATCCAGTTTTCCAGATCCTGTGGGTTGTTAAAAAAATCGAAATAGTCCATGTCTTATCCCCCTAAATACTTATTAAGCTCTTCACCGAACAAATCGGATATTGAACGCGAAGATGCGCGTTGTGGTTGTTCCCAATTATTGTCTGGTTTTTCTCTTTGAATTGATTGACGGCGAACTTCATTTTGTTCAGCTAGCTTTTCTCCAGCAGTTCTTTCAGGAATGTCTATTTCTGGTTTAAACATTGATGGTGTATGTTGCGTACCAGGTTGAGCATTAAGTGTCTCCGTAGGGAAGACCTTTCCGTGAGGAATTATATTTCTGTGGCTCATAGCCTGTATACGTTCATCTTCCCAGCTTCCTTTTTCTTTTTCGCGTTCTTTTGTTATACGCGCATTGTCAGCTGCCAGCCTTTCGCCTGGTGTCATCGTATCACTCTTCGCAAGATCCTCAATGGCCCCAGGATTTACTATACTGTTCTGTCCTTTTGGGATTCTATCTTCTCGATTTATGTTATAGTTCTCTCCTCCTCGAAGAGCAATGATTGAGTTGCCCATAATAACGGGAGCATCAGCCATTTTCCTTTCAGGCTCAACTTGCTCCCATTTTGTTCGATCCATATGGGATGTATCTGTATGTTCATCGACGTGGAACGGATCTGTCATGACCGAAAGAAGTTGTTCTTTTGTCGGTATTGATTCTTCTACCTTGTCTTGAGAAGCGAACTTTTTTATCTCAGGAACATCTTCACTATGACGTTCTGATTGCTGTCTGTTAGTCGCAACAACATGGAATTTCGAAGACGGAAGACCACATGCTATTGCATATTCATGCAAATGACTAATAATCGTCGATGGCCATTCGCAGTTGCATGCATAGTCTGATCCGTTAGATGCACATGTCTCAATTTTGTCGCACTCTTGCGCTATAGCACTGTTATCCATATCACTTATATCAGAAACAGTGAGCATCCCCACTTCCTCTTTTTGTTGATTATTGGAATCATTTTTATGAATTCCTTCGTTCATCCATGAAGGAATATCTTCTTTATCGGCGACTTTCGTAATTATCATAATGGTTCTCCATTAGTTATATTCGACTACATCTTAAGCAATTCGGTTACGTTGTCGTTTATAGGCCCTACCCATGTGCTGCCAACTTCACCTTTGCCACAGACATATACTCCCTTAGCCTTATAAGGGTTAAGATCAACCCACTTCTTAAATGGATATTGACTCTGGTCAACCTTAACATCTGGCACAGGAACATTTGCTTTCATGGTTTTTGCTGTCTTTTTATTTCTATTTACCTTTAATTGTTTCCCATCTTTGCCAATAAGTCCCTCTTTTTTTAGGAAGTTATATAGATAATCCGTTGAAGACTTTGCTACACCACTCAAAATATCAAATTCAGACATCTCGTCATCTTCTTTAAATCCTGGTGCAAGTTCTTGTTCTGTTTCATCTGGTTCTTCAGATCCAGGGAGTGTTTTCTGAACAACAGGACCCTGCGGTGTCTGAACAATTTTTTCTCCAACATCGAGTTCTGGTATTACTTCTTCGACCTCTTGAAGTCCATACTCGTATGCTTCTCCACCTGAACCTGCAAATTCCAATATCTCTTGCGGAATCACACGTTGCGTTACAATTTCTTTAGTAAAACGATCTACCGTTTCTTGTGTTTTCAAAGCGCCACTTTGAATTGCTTCTACAAGTTTTTTATTCGCACCATCGATAATACGTCCCTGTACTGTATATACGCCTGTTTTTTCGTCTTCTGCTCCAGTTGATTTTCCTTGATTTGCTTTAGCAAATTCTGATGCAGCTTCAAGATTTTGAACAGTAAATGGCATACCTCGAAGCTCATTATCCTGTCCTGCTTGGAAATTTCTAACAGACCTTGTAAATGTGTTGTGGAATCCAATACTTAGACGAATTGCTTGCCCCATTTGTCTATACGGAAGCCTTTTTGTGCAGTATGCTCTTGCTATCGCACTCAAATCATGAGATTCGATAAATTCAACTGTAGCTTTCCATCCACTCAAAGGTATCAAATCTCGTTCACTGATAGATTCTATTGGCCTATTAAAGAACTTAGCAAGTATTTCAGCACTTTCTGGGGCATCAACGTCAATCCAAGGTTCATCTGGCATTTCTCTTTGTGCTGCTGAAATAAACGAATGCATAAAATTTTCATAATCTGTTGGATCGTCTGACATGGCAACTTCAAACGCCTGCCCGGATTTTTGGCGATTTCGAAGAGCACCTCCTATTGCATTGAGTTTGTTTGTTGTCATAACAATAAAAATGCCTCGTTTATACATAACGTCTTCATGGTCTTCGATACCGGCCATAAGATCACTTATGATTCCTGATGACAGTGAATCATGAACGGTTTCAGCACCACCTCCGCCAGAGCCCCCTTCGTCTCCTCCAGATGCGAGTTTTCGGTCAAATTCATCCAATAGGAACACCGCCCGGCTAGTATGACCACCAAAAATGTATTGTACCAATTTTTCGCTTCTTTCCTCTGTTTCTCCCACCCACTTCTTAAAAAGACGGCCTGGATCAACAGCGTGAACCATATAATCAAGAGCATCAGCCATTGCATCTGCGAATACAGTTTTGCCTGTACCTGGGGGTCCGTACAAAATGAAGAAGTGTGGAAGATCGCGAACAATGGCATCCATTTCTCTAGTAGACAATGCCACAGTTCTTTCCAACTCAAGTATATCTTGTGTTAAAGATTGTCTTTTTGCCTCTGTAACGCCAGCAGCAATTTCTCGTTTACATGAAACAATTCTTTTTTGTGCCGCCTCAATCCCACTTTTGCAAATTTGTATTGATTCGACTGCATCTCGAAAACTTGCAACGAGATTTCCAAATTCGGGGACCTTATCGCTATAGATATATTCTGCAAATTTTACCTTTGGTTCTCTCTTAGCTATACCAGGAACACTATCACCAAGCTGATTAAAATTAGAGTACACTGTTGATAAAAGTTCTTTTTCGTCAATTTCGAGTGAGATGGTTATACCATCATCATCAGTTAATTCTGTAGTCGATAAGTCAATAGCCCTTGATACATATGCAATCGCCTCCTCTTGCGATCTTCCCTCAATTATTGCTTCAATCCTTTGACGTATTGAAGGAGATATTCTTCCAAAAGCATCTTCATTTGCACTAACTTCTTCCAGTATATTGCTTTTTTCTTTATTATATTCTGCATCCGACATCTCACTGTTTTGTCGTTTTTGTTGAAGCTCTGCAACTCGTTTGTACCTGGCCTTGGCAACAGCCTTACGTTTGGGCATTTCAAGGAGATTTCTCACAATAATTTCTGCTTCTAAGTCATCGACTGGACTTGTGTCCATTGTTACGCGACTTGATGCTGGAAGATGAGCAATTGGTACTTCACTTATAAGTATCAATGTTTTACGGCTCGTTCCAGCGTAATAATCTGAGCCTATGTTTCCGCCCATGAGGGATGAATAGGAGCGATTAAATCGCACAAGGGTTCCGCCATCATTTAAATTAAGAGTATGCTCTACCGCATCAGGCTCAACAAGCCCGCAGCTATCAAAGTTGTTCAAAATCATTACCTGTCCATGTTTTCTTGCTACTTCAATGAACTGCTCGACAAGCTGAATAAAGCGCGCAAAACTTCCACGAACAAGGTCAACTATTTCTGTTGGTGTATTACCAACAAAGTTTTCCGCAAATTTCGCTTGTATAGATATAAGAGTCGGATCTGTTGTCTCAAAATTTAAAACTTCTTTGATAATCTCTTCTAGAATTTTTGCATAACCATGTGGATCTTTTTTCTTGTCTGATGTTTGGAAGGATCGAAACATGGAGTACAGCTTTGACATTCTTGCTGTAGGTTCCCATCCAAGAAATCCACCAGAACGCGGGGAACTTCCTGAATAGTCGTCGTTTCTGTTCAAAGAAGCATATTTTGCTTCTAATAACTCTTTTGATCTATAATATTGATTGCGCAATGTTGTTAAACGCTGTATCAGCTGTTCCCTGCCCTCTGGGCTTAGCTGTTTTGCTCCATTGCCCTGCGCAACTTCTTCTGGTGGTATATCGTTTTCTTTATTTTCTACTTCTGCCGCAAAATCCATTCTCAATTGTTGTTGTAGTTCACGAATAGGTGCCCCTGCAATCTTCTCTAATCTCCTTTTGTCGCGCTCATATGCACGAATAAGATCAACCTGCTGGCGAGCTAGTCCTTTTGCAAGTCGCACTACGCGAGCATCGCCGTCAAATGTCAAGTTAGGCGGCTTACCAGTTACTTCGCCACTGTAATTTCCAGTTGAACTGTTCATGTCCGCCACATATCCAAGATGTTGTTCTTTCATGCGTTCATAATCTCCATCGCTTATGCTTTGACTAGATGGTCGAACGCTAGGAATAATAAACTCCCCTTCGAACTCGGATGCATCTGGAGTTTCTATTTCTGCTGCTGTAGCCAAAAAGGCGTTAGCGAACAAATCGAGATTATCAAAACCTGGCAAAGGGTTGCCTTCTTCGTCTTGTGCCCAAAAATTGTTTTCCCGTAACCACTCAAGATCCTTTTTCTTAATATAACCAAACAAAAAGTTTTCTAGTTTTTCTCGGTTTGCTTCGCGAGCTTCTTGTCCTTGCATTCCACTAAATAGGGACTGGGCGTCAGCAAAATAGTCACGAGGAGTTGTAGCAACATGTCCCATATTGTAAATGTCGTTATGTGAAGGTTGTATGGCGGAGCGCAAAAGAAGCTCCCAAAGAGGGGCATATGAGTTCCCAACAACAAAGTTAAGAACACCTGATGCTGTAGTTAGTTGACGGCGCACTCTATCATACTTAGAAAGATTCAACATCTCATATAGCATCGGATATTGCTTAATGTCTTCCGCAGAATATACATTAGGGTAATTTCCTATTTTACTTGCCTTCTTCGTCATTTTTGTGCGACGTTGTTCTACTTTCTTAAGAAAAACGGCAAGCTTTTGATTGGCTGTCATATTTTTTGTTTTGTGATTGGACATACAAAACTCCTATCATAACGAATATTATATTATACTGATAAAACTGTGTCAATACCTTTTTCTTTGTGGAATTTAAAGAACCTTTAAGACACAAAAAAGGGCCGGGAAAACCCGGCCCTTGGCGGAAAACAATTTACATTAGAAAATCAAATGCCGAAATGTAATGAGGCGTTTGTTAACTAAGAACCTCCGTGGCTTTAGCATGGAGTATATGTCAGATTGACTCGGTGAAACCCGGCTCCAGGTTATCGCCAGCCTGAATGTCTTCATATAGATCCATTGTGAGCTGGTTTATCTCGCTTTAGGTTTCCGCTTCTCCAAGAAACCTATCACCCAAAATGAACTCTCCTGTACAATCGTCACGAGTAGATCCCTGACTGTTTTCGACAACTTTGATAAAGGTTTCGGAATCCCACGGCAAACCATCTTTTCCATTAGCAAGATAGTATCGATGTGCTGCCATTTCCAGAATCAGTGTCTCAACGTCTCGAACTGTAAATCCTTTTACCATAGCTATTTCAGATATGGTGTCCAAATCAAGGGCATCAATGGCATCTTGTAGCTCATTTTGATCTTCGAAGCCAATGACCCGAATTCCACGATTAAACATTCGTCTTGCAGATGTTGCAAATGTTTCCTTAAGACTTTGTGAATCAAAATTACTAATATCAATAACAAGATCAGCTCGCCCACTTCTAAGAAGTGGACCGGTGATATTCTCTTTGTGGTTTGTTGTCATGACAACAAAGATATTCTGTTTTCTGAACAAAGATTCTTCCTGGCTGTTCTGAAGCCAGTTCATGAATTCTGATTCAACTTGCTTATGGGCTTCATGCATTCCTTCGCCTCGGTTCCCGGTACTTCCCATTGCACGATCATATTCGTCAATACGCAGAATAATGTGTGAAGTTTTACTTATCATTCTCAATGCTTCTCTCATTTTTCTTGAACCTTCACCAACATACATGTCGTGCGAAGCATTGATATTAAAATCCCATACGTCAAAATCAAGAAGCCCTGCAAGGTGAACAGGGAAGGCAGACTTCCCAGTTCCACCTTTGCCATACAAAACAATAACATGTGGTATACGCGACTGAAGCGATTCTATGTTTGAAACAATTTCATCAGCATCAATTCCGCCAGCTTCCATTTGGCGCTTGACTTCTGTAAGACTCTTGATCTCTTCCAGATCGCGCAGGATCTTTTTTACATCCCATGTAAAACTACTGGTTTCAGGGCAGATGTAATCTTCCCATGGGCGAGAAGATAAATGGGTAAGTCCAACACCATCTCGCATCAAACCGGCATTAATCTTCTTTCTAAGTACACGTACTACTTTCTTAGTGTCAATCATTTTTTCTCCATCTCCAGCGTTCTTGTCTCCAGACTCCTGCATCGCTTGCGCCAATGTGTCTGCTCCATCAGTGTAAGTGAGTCCTATGAGCTTTCTTGCAATATGCTGTTTCTGACTTGGAGAAAATTCAACCTCATAATGTCCTTCGCGGTATGCATTGACATAATTGTCGATAATTGTGTTAGCAGAGAAAGTTGTAACGCGTGGCATTTCAACAACGCGAACGTGAAAGGGAAGATCAAGCGGTTTGTTTGTAACCAAAATAATCTTGCACTGGTTGCGCAAATTGGGATCGCGGAATTTGTCTAAAACCCAAAGGGAATGTTCTACATCCCCCGGTG
>JGI10211J34971_10001182_pt1 | contig 21835 bp, 22 predicted proteins | sample Etolagsediment_FD_34971 | JGI IMG/M metagenome (IMG submission 34971)
GATTGAAAATGAAACAAAAGAAGGCATTGTTGCGTGGCGAAGAGGGTTTTACCTTAATCGAAATTATCGCTGTTTTGATCATCCTCGGTATCCTGGCAGCAGTCGCCATTCCCAGGTATGTTGATTTGACTGCAAATGCTGAGAATAGAGCAATAGATGCTGGCATTGCGGAGCTCAACGGAAGGGAATCCCTCACATGGGCTAACATAAAAATTTCTCTTGCTGGGTGGGCTGACGATGCTACAACCTTTGCTGCGGTGAATACTGACCTTGGAACTGATTATTCCTGGTCTGTTGCCGCTGCCGTAGGTGGCGGAACACTCGATTTTGGAACCCAAGCCGTTGCACTAACGAGAACTGCCTCCACAACTACGGCACCAGGGAGATGGTCACGGTAACCATAGAGATGACCCACGTATAGGCCGGAAGAGTTGGGGAACGATACAATAGTTCGCGGTCGCTTTTGGGGCAGTGCGTGAATGCCCCCCCTTTTTTTAAGAATCTGTGTGTTTGGGGCTTATTCCTTGAACGAAACTATGCCCTACCTTAGGCACGGGATAGATGAAAATATCAGCCCGGGAGCCTTGGTTTCCGGCCCGCAGGGTATAGGCCCGAAGGGAGCTGAAGAAAAGTTCAGCCTCATTAAATAACTATGGGTTATGCAATGATCTGTCAATAGTCTGTTAGAAAAGCAAACCATTGTTATGGTGATTTGGTAAAGGATCTTATAGGCTATTCTGTTGCAGCCAGCTCATTATGGTATTAGTCTCAAATATAACTAGTTTAACAAATCATCCATAGCCTAAAATTCTTTGTTCTTATACCTGCTTTCATCCATGTCCATGCATGGCGAGAGTAACTCAGCCCTGTGATTTACTCTTGAGTATTTTACTTTCAGGTTGAGATTTTGCAATTTTAACTAAATCAAAACAGACGTGGCTGTGTGGTAATGCAATAAGGTAAATTCAAAACAGATACCTATCATCGGCTTGAGGAGGATAAAATGCAAGAATATGATATTCGGAATAGAAGAAAAGCCCGAAGAGGCGATGCAAATTTTGTCATAAGTTATCATATGCAGAAAGAGGACACTAACTATGACCTTACTCAAACGAGAAATATCAGCCAAGGAGGAATGCTCCTAACCACCAATCGTGAGTTTGAGAAAGGAACACGCCTTGATATGACCATACAATTCCCTTTTTTAGTTGATAAAATACAGGTGGTAGGTGAGGTTGTAGGTACTAAGGAGGTGCTAAAGGATCTTATTTACGAGACGAGACTCAAGTTCTATGACTTAAAAGGTCAATGGTCTAACAAGTTGGATAATTTCGTCAAAGAACAGTCAAAATAATAAGCTGATAAATAAAAGGACATGCATATTCTCTATCCAAAGAGGGGGAGCATTTTTAAGAATGCATAGCCTGCAAGAGATGCGTATTGGCTTTAAAAAGAATCATGGCTTCACCATGATCGAAGTAATCGCAGTTCTAGTGATCATCGGCGTTATAAGTGCTTTTCTGCTCTTCAGGGCTTCATCAACAGAAAGCTACAGGCTCATTTCCGAGGTGGGAACCCTAAAGGGCCACCTTCGTTATGCCCAGCTCAGGGCTATGAGCGATACTGTTTCCTGGGGAACAGCGTATACAAGTAGCTCATACACGCTTCAAAAAAATGGAGCTATGGCACCTTCCAATCTCCCGAATGAAGATTCCGCAACCCATGCTTTCCAGAGTGGCGTTTCTATAACTTCTGGGGCGAGTATGGTTTCCTTTGATGAATGGGGCAGCCCGGGCGGTTCCGATATATCGATTACGCTTTCTGCCGGTACTGATTCTCGGACGATTACCGTAACCAAAAATACAGGGTTTATCCCATGATATTCCCTTTTACTCAGCACAGACAAGGCGGTTTTACCCTCCTTGAAATTATCGCTTCTTTGTTGATCGCAGCAATACTTGGAGCGATTATGTTTCAATATTTTGGAACGTCCTTAACCCAAAGTACAGTGCCCATCGATCGGTTAAAGAAGGCCCTTGAGTTGCAACATACCCTTGAAAACATCACTGAAGACTATGAGAGCTCTGATAAATCATCAACGTATCTGGAGACTACCCTGATGGCCGCTATAGGGGGAGAAGGTACGGATCAGGTCAACACCTACGGGGAGTACCATGTGGTTGATAACCATTTTATAAAATTTGTGGGTCAGGCCGAAGCGCTCGCAATCGGCGGGGATCCAAAAGATATCCTTAAGGTAACCATTCAAGATGACATAGACGAAATCCTGGCGGTTCTTTTTACCGCTCAATAGGTAAGGGCAAGGCATGGGCATGAGGAAAAAAATAGTGAGCGAAAAAGGCTTCACCCTCATTGAAATGATTGTGGTCTTAATTCTTGTGAGCATTTTAGCTGTTTTTGCCGGCATGGGGATCACGTCAATAATTGAGGGCTTCTTTGTCACGAAAATGAATGCAGAAACGACGCAGAAAGGACAGGTGACCCTTACCAGACTAGTAAAGGAATTCACCGCTCTCACTTCGGTCTCCTCAGCAGCGGCCACGTCCATAACCTTCACCTCCTACAAACAGGGAGCCCTTGGGAATCATGCCGTTTCATGGGCCGGCAATGACCTTTCCCTTGATGGTGACGTATTGACGGATAACGTCAGTGAATTTAACCTGGGATATTATGATTCCTTTGATGGCGTAAAGCAATCAACCTGGTCCTCGTCGAGAAAGGTGATCGAGATTACCCTCAAACTCAAGGGTGCAAACGATGTGGTATCTGTCTTTACCGATCGTGTCAAACCCAGAAACCTCTGACATGTGAAGAGAATACCACGTGACCAGAACACATAACGACTGTGCTGTTTCCCGGGCCAAAATAAGAAAGTACGGGGCACACCTCGACAAGACGATGTCGTGCTCAAATCAGAAGGGGTCTGTCCTCATAGGGTTAATCATTACGATGACCATAATTGCTGTCATGGGAGCAGCGTTGGTACCTTTTACCACAACCGCAACGTTTAGTGAACTTTTTACAAATCACCAGCAGAGGGCCTACTATCTCGCCGAATCCGGCGGCAGGTATGCCATACCCCAGATTCAATCGGATTCGGTGCAAGCAACAACCGATCTTCATGGGAAAACATTTACATTAAGCAATGGTGATAAATTTGTGCTTTCAATCGATAATACTGATCCCGTGTTCGTCTATCTTACATCTGAAGGCATCGTTCATGAAGGAGACTGGCTTGAGGCACGAGGAAAAATCACCTATAAAATTTCAAGAACGTACTTTTCTTATGGTGCGTTTTCCGGTAGTCAATCACTTAAACTCGAAAAGGATACGTATATCGACAGCTACGATTCCCGAGTCGGCCCTTGGTCTGAGGCAACACGCAAACAAAATGGGCACATAGGTACGAATAAAACCGGCGATAATTCCATAGAGGTAAAGGGCCATGCGATCGTATACGGCGATGCCACGGTTGGGGCGGGTGGTGATCCAGTCACGGATATAAAAGTGGACGCGGGTGCGCAAATCACTGGGAGCACAGGAGCCCTTCCCGCCGCGAGAGACATGACGCCCCAGGCCATGCCCACAGGAGGAGGTACACCCTATGACTTTAAACTGGACCATTCCGATACGCACACTTTCACTGGGGGGGCATATCGCCTGAACAAGCTCGAAATCAGGGATAATGGCATCCTCACCATATCCGGTCACGTCACCCTTTATGTGGAGGATAGAATACAGATTGATAATTGGGGTATAATCAATATTCAACCGGGCGGATCACTGACCATTTACGCTGCAAAAGAGTTAATCGTTAAAAAGGACGCGAAAATCAATGAAACGCAAGACCCCGAAAAACTTATTATTTACGGGACGGCATCCTTTAATAAAATAGAGTTAGTGGAAAGAGCTCTTGTGCACGCCGCAATCTACGCCCCCAATGCCGCAGATATCAAAATACTAAATGACACGGAGTTCTTCGGATCGTTTATTGCCGATAAAGTTGAAATAAAGGATAATGTCAAGTTCCACTATGATGAGGCGCTGGGTTGCGCCGGAGGTGTTGGAGGCTCCCCCATACAATATTTCTGAACTCAGTGATGGAAATCATTATAGAGTTCAGTTGGCAGGAAGTCCATCGGTAGCTCACAAAAAAGGGTATATTTTGCCCTTGGCTTTTTTTAGGACCCTGCATGTAAGTTGAGGCAGCCAAAACCTATGAAAGTTTCCATCATGGCAGGTAAAAAAGATCATATTATTGTATCAGGCAAAACACCATCAGGGGCCAAAATATTGAGTGTGGAAACGGTAGTCCCTCAGCAAAAAAATGATCATATAGCAGCAACCCTTCGAAAATAAAGAAGGCGTGAACGATTTGAAAAGGCCAATCGAATACCAGCCACCTTGGCGCTCAAGAAGCCTTCTCATGCTGCCTGGCTGGTTACATTAAAGGCGCCTGCAACATTCTACAGATCCGATGCATACATACAAATTTTGGCTATCGGTCCGGAACAGTCTTACTGCTCCGCGATTATTGATAAAACCTTTTCAAGGAAAAGTGAGAAATGAGGGATTCAACATAGCTGGAAAAATAGCTTGAATAGGAAAATCTTTTTATATATAGTTTATATGCTATAATATATTTTTTATATTGACTCGCTCATTGCAGAATATATCGGATTTTTTTATACACGTAACTTTATTTATAACCTTTCTCTCCACAAATTTGTAACCAATGCGATCATAGACAAGGAGGTAGAATTTATCATGAAAAAAGTGCTTGTTTATTTGCTTTTGTCCGGTTTAATTTTCTTCCTCTTCTGTTGCACATCAGAGAATAAAGAAAAACATACAGAGCTAGCTAAGATAAATGATTACACCCTCGGCCTCAAGGAATTTCAAAATCAACTTGCAGCGGAAATTGAGTTTGATAAGGATTTCAAATTGACAAAAGAGGCAAAGAAAAAATTCTTAGAAGAACTAATACGAAAAGAGCTTCTTATCCAGGAAGCCAAGCGGTTTAATCTGGATAAAAAGGAGAAATTCGTCAGGGCTATCGAACGGTATTGGGAATATACACTTATAAAAGATTTGATGGATATGAAAGGCAAAGAAATCAGCAAGAGAATTTTGGTTTCCCAGGAAGAGATTGAGGCCTTGTACAGGGAGAAGAAAAAATCCGATGATACCCTCCCTCCCCTTTCAAAATTACAGGAAAAAATCAGTAAAGATCTCAAGGAAAGAAAAAAAACCAGGATGATAAAGGAATGGCTTAACGATCTCAAAGAAAAAGCCAAAATCCAGATTAACGAGAAACTCTTATTTAAAGACTGAAAAAGGAGGGAGACATGTCTCAGAATAAAAAGCCCTATAAAAGGAAACACTATTTCATTAAAAAGACATTTCAGGCAACATTTATTCTGAAATTCTGTCTTATCATTCTTCTGGGAGCTTTTCTGTCCACGGTCTTGCTTCTTATTTTATCTCAAAACACATTAACATCCTCTTTTCATCAATCACAATTGACCATAAAAAATACAGCCACTGCCATTCTGCCCTCTGTTATCCTTACCAACCTGATTACACTCGGGTTGATTTCCTTAGCTGCAATTGTCATTATCCTCTTCATTTCACACAAGATTGCCGGCCCTATGTTCCGACTTGAAAAAGATATAAAAGAGATCGGGAAAGGAAATTTAACTAATAAGATAATACTCAGAAAAAAGGATCAAATAACCGAATTGGCTGAGGAAATAAACAAAATGACAGAGAGTTATCATAAAAAAATCCTTGACATCCAAACCAGAGTTGAAGATCTCCTCGAATTGGCCCCCAAACAAAATGCCCCCCAGGAATTAATTGAAGGATTACATCATCTTCAGCAAGAGATTAATAACAATTTTAAAACCTAACCTTGACACACTACCTTCATTTCATATAAAAATCTACCGGTGGGTGTCCGTATCTTATAGGGAGAATTGGTAAATCTGTAACATTTTAGCTCTTTGAAAATTACTCCTGGCCTTTAATCAATGCCACATAAGTATCCTTGGTGAGACGTATGAGCATGGAGATGTCTTTTTTTACATCATGCCCTCTTCCAATGGGGAAGCTCAGCGTGCCGCTTCACACCGTGCGCACGAGCAACTCGTCATTGTCTTTGAGGGCTTTTATCCGTGTGCGCTGGTGTAAAGCGGCCTACTGACTCGTCATTGTGAAGGCATGATAAAAAAAGACATCCCATGCTCATTCACCAGGTAATTTCAAAGCGATAAAATGGTATGTAAATCTTACTTTTACAAAGGGTAGTGCCAATTTCTATTTGTTACTATGATTGATATTCACTCCCATATTCTTCCCGGAATTGACGACGGCCCATCCACCCTGAAGAAATCTCTTCGAATGGCCCGTATAGCCGTGGAAGATGGCATCCAAATTATGATTGCCACCCCCCATTCTCTTAATGGCTCGTACGTTAACTGGCGGCCGCAAATTTTATCAGCCTGTGCAGAATTCAACGAGGCATTAAAGAAGCATCATATCCCCCTTACTGTATTGCCCGGTTCAGAGGTCCATCTAAGCCCGGAGATTATGGACGCACTTGAAAAAAATCAATTGATGACCCTTAATGACACCGGACGATATTTATCTTTAGAACTTCCTGACCAATTCATTCCACAATCAGTTATCGAGTTTATCAAACAACTTAAAAAGAGAAAAATAACCCCCATCATCTCCCATCCAGAAAGAAACAAGGCTATTCAGCGTAATGTCGATTTATTGTATGATTTTATCTTGTCCGGTGCCCTGTCACAAATTAGTGCTGGCAGCCTTACCGGATTATTTGGATCACACGCCCTCCGTTCCTGCCAAAGTATAATTGAACGTCAAATGATCCATTTCATGGCCTCAGATGCCCATTCCCCAAAGGCAAGACCTCCCAAATTACAGACAGCCTTTAAAAGGCTTTGCTCCATTGCTGGGAAATCACAGGCAGAAAGGATTATATTCAAAGCCCCTCAAGCGGTACTGGAGGGGAAGGAGTTTGGGACACAAGGAAAATTTTTTATATTGCCAATCCAGTAGTTACGATGTATAATTTATTAATAAAACATGAGTTATGGAAAGTCTCATAGAGAAAGGAAAAAGCGGTATTAAATAAAATTACCAACCTTTCAAAGCGAAATTCAGATTGAATTCCTTGTGGGGTTGACTATTCACTTAGAAAGTGTCCATCTGTAACAACCAAAAAAAGGTGGAGACTAAGGTATTTTCTCATTGATACATGAAGGATTTCATAGGATTTTTCAATAGATATAATTGTTCTCGTTAAGGTCAAAACCCATAGCAGGGAGGGCAAAATGAAAAAGTCTCTTTTACATAGTATCATTGTTTGCATGGGAGTAGGAGTGCTATTCAGTTGTGCACAATTTGATCATATATCCAAAAAAACACTACTCCAGGAACGTCAAGCTGCCAAAACTATTAAAGAAGACTCAGAAATGCTATTCAAGGCGTTTCAGACAGCCAGAACCATAGAGATCCCATACAATAAAGCCGATGCATATGAGAGCATAGCGGGTGTGTATACGGCAGATGGGCAATATGACAAAGCTGTTATTGTAGCAAGAGCTATAGCGGATGAAAACATGAGGGCCTTTGCAGTATCCAGAATCAGCGACCAGGCATACAACAACGGCCAGCATGATAAAGCTATAGAGATCCTTTCCCAGGCCACAGATATTGCAAAAACAATAGATTATATACATATGAAGGCCTATACACTTGCTATTATAGGAGGAAAATACACAGAATATGGACAAAAGGATAAGGCTGGAGAAATACTCTCCCAGGCCTATGAGGTAGCCAAAGGTATAGAAGACGACGGCATCAAGTCCTATGACTTTACAATAATAGGGGAAAAGTTTGCAAAGGCCGGGCAAAAGGATAAGGGTGGAGAAATACTCTCCCAGGCCTATGAGGTAGCCAAAGGTATAGATGATGAATACTTCAGCCTAACCGCGCTGGATATGATAGCAAGTGTACTTGCAGATGATAAACAATATGACCAGGCCAATTTGATTATCCAAAAGATACTGAATGTTTTCACAAAAGACGCCGGGCCTGATAGGATAGCATACCTATATGCACTAATAGGGCAATACGACAATGCCATTGACATGGCTAAAACTATAGAAAATCCCTATTCAAAAACCTTTGCCTTAGTGAGGGTGAGCAAGCAAGTATTGGAAAAAGATAAGGCTGGAGAAATACTCTCTCAGGCATATGAGGTAGCCAAAGGTATAGATGATGAATACACAAAATCTGCTGCTCTGGTTAAAATAGCAAGCGGGTATTTAGAAGTTAAACAATATGCCAAGGCCTTTGAGGTAGCCAAAATAATAGAAAATACCTCAAACAGATACGCTGCATTAGAGAGGGTAGCAGAGGGATATGCAAAGAATGAGCAATACAATCAGGCCCTTCAGATTACTGAAACTATAGAGGATGGCTACTATAAGGCATCTACTTTAACCCGAATAGCAAATGAATACATAAAGGCTGGACAAAAGGATAAGGCCGGAAAAATACTCTCCCAAGCCTATGAGGTAGCTGAAACTATAGAAGATACTCACGCCAAATCTCTTGTGCAGTCTAATATCGCAGACGGATACGCCGAAGCTGGACAATATGACAAAGCGACTCAGACCACCAAAATAATTGAGCATGTCTATTATAAAGACACTGGATTTTACAGAATATCATTTTGGCATTTTGAATCCGAGCATTACGATCAAGCACTTAAGGTTTCTGAATCCATTGAAGACGCCTACTACAAGGCCTCAATTTTAACCTGGATAGCAGGTAAGGAAAGTTAAAGACAAAGGCGACTTCGTATAGAGTGAAGAAAAAACAAGCCCCTTAAAAGAAAAGATGCTTGTCAACATAGCGTGCCAGAATTTCAGCAGTGGCTCTTGGGGGGCGAGCCGAGAAGTAATGATCAATGATGGAATGGGCCATCTCGTGGGCTAACATTCCCGCATGTACATCGTCTTTGTTAATATATATGGTATTCGATTCATATATATACCAGGCCCGAATATGGCATTTTGCACCGTTAATAGTAAAATAGGCATTGTGTAATCGTTTTTTATTTGGATAAAGATTAATAATAACCTTTCGAGTCCTTCGACGCATATCAAGTATTTCCTGAACCCTTTCAAATAACAAATCAACTTTTTTCTTGATTGAATCAGCTGGATCTTTGAAATCTGAGACAGAAAATAGGCTTTTGAGGGTAAATTCACCCGTTGAATAATCGATTTTGCCATCGAATTTCTTCAAATCGTTTATCATCTCGTATTGGATAATGGTGTGTTTTGTTTCTATGCATTTCCATAAAGACTTAGGTGATATTCTCTTTTTAACTGTATCGTTTGGTGGAAAAGAAAATTTGATTTTTTCTTCTTCTTCACTGCCTTGTACCATGGTACATGGAATAGAAAGGCAGAGAAATACCCATAGAAGGAATAGAAGAGACATATTGAAATGTTTTTTCAAAAACATTGCCAATTACCTAACATCTGGTGAGTTCCAAGGGCGATACACCAATAAATGAACAATACGGTAGTGAGTAAAAATACCATATACTGTAATGCTCTATTCCCATAAATCAGCTTTGCCGCCTCGCGTAGCAAGGATGAGGCCTCATGCAGCAGGTACGCTTTTTGCGAAGCCGCCAAACGTTACATCACCCACAAAGGAGTTCATTTCTCATTTATTTTTGACAGGGAGCTAAAATTAGTTGACAAAATAGAATAAAAATTATATAAATTTTATAAATTATGTCATAATATAACATTAAATGCAAGACTGAATTTTAGGTAATCATACCTAATTGTATATTCTATTAAGAAGGGGGGGGTTATGAAAAGATTTTTTAGCACGTGGAAAAGAGCACCGGTTTTTATTATCAGCTTTTTAGCAGTTAGCTTTTTTGCCGTATCAGGTATGGCAGCCGATGTAGCCACTAAAACAGCTGAGGAGTCTCAAAAGACCATGCCCACATTTATGCTGGCAATGGAAGATGGTATGAATAAGGTTTATAGTGTTATTGAGTCGATAGAAAAAGAGGAAGGCCTCAGTGCCAAAGAGAAGATGCAGAAGTTTATTGAATTTTGTAAAGTTGTGAGATACGGCCCTGAAAAAATGGATTATTTTCAAATATTTGATACGCAAGGCAGATCGGTCATGGATCCCTATGCTCCAGAGAATGTAGGCAAAGACTTCAGTAATTTCAAGGACCGAAATGGCACGCAGTTCTTTACTGAAATGCTCAAGACCATTCGCAAAACAGGGCAAGGTTTTACTGAGTATCTCTGGTCGCTCTACGGTGGAACGCAGGTTCCAGTAACTTCTTTAGCAAGAGTATACCATCCATGGGACTTTATAGTAGTAACATGCATTGGCAGAGATTTAATTGAGGCCTATGAAATACCTGAAGCAACTTTTCGATATATGGAAGTTGGCGGGCGGGAGCTGGGAGGACGAGAAGCCAGTCCACCCAAATGTAGCTGTAGTTGCCAGTAGTCGCCTATCTATGACAGGTATAGAATTCATTTCAAAACCAATCTGGCATAAGGTACAGTTATAGCACGAGAGAGAGGCGGCATATATCCGAACAATGCAGAAGAAATCTCTGGATAAAACAAGGAATGTCTTCTCTTACATATCCAGAGGCTACTCCCGACTTTATACGGTAAATCCTTGGCTGGAGATACAACTTAGCCAAAAATAGAATCATCTCATTCTTTACAAGGAACTGAATTGCAGACAAATAGTAATAATTAAAAAAATAATTGCGGTTTTACAAATCCTGTAGAAAAATAATTAATCTTCAAAAGGGAGACGACTGATGAGTTATTATAAAAAAATGAAATCTTTTTTTACCTATTTCCTTTTCATAATCGTTGCAGTTGGAATATGTTTCACCTTGCTTTGCCCTGGGGCTTTCGCCAAAACCAAGTATACCATAGAACCGATGCTGACACTTAGTGGACAGCTGGACAGCAATTTCTACAGGACCGAGGATAACGAGAGGGAGGTATACACCTATCTTATACAACCCGGTCTTCACTTAGGGGCCGAAACCCCAAAAAGCGAGCTAAATCTCTATTACACCCTTGATGTCAATCGCTTCGAAGACAAAAGCGATGTACCTGCAGGACAGCAACCGGCCGATGAGGGAAACTACATTGGTCATATCGTGAATCTTGATGCGTTGCATTCCCCCTTCGAAAAGCTTACACTGGTTTTGAACGATCAATTTAATATCACGCGCCGTCCAGTGGAATCCGACTATTACTACTTCAATCTCGATGAGGAAAAATACTGGGTCAACCGTTTTACCCCTGGGATTTTTTATTATTTTACACCCCGCTTTTCAGCCGGCCTTCGGTATCGTCGGACAGATCTCGATTATTATAATTCAGATGTCGGAGACTATGTCGAACATCGATTCCTTATAGATATTATTTACAATCCGACACGTACGACAACCCTTGATCTGGACTATCAGCGCTGGACCCGGCGGTATAAAGAAGATCTGTTTGACCGCGATTACACCACGGATTGGATCAGGCTGGTCTTTGAGAAACGTTTCCAATATTTTTCTTTTGACGCAGGCATCGGCTACCATGAACCCTCTGAAGATGTCGTTGATCAGGATACTATCAACTGGAAAGTTTCAGCTTCCTGGCAGAATCCACCTCCACCGGAGAAGACCCGCCTATTAGGGAGAAGGATTTTAAGGGCCAAAAGCCATATTTACGCTGCCTATGAAGACAACTTCAACAATCTTGGCGATTTCTATGACGTCTATGTTGCCAAGCGGTTTACTTGGAGTATTTCACATTTTTTTCTCCAAAAACTATCTGCCGGTGTTCGGGGATACCATCAAAACAACAAATATCAATTTGAAGCCGGTGTAACGCCTACCGGCACTATAGAAGGGCGGGAAGATGATATTTTCGACATTTCCGGAACTATCGCTTACCTCATCAAAGAAAAAATGTCCGTATCATTTACCGTTGGCCATGAGGAGCAGGATTCCAATCTGGCTGGCCTTGATTATGAGAATGTTTATTATATGCTACATTTTAATGTTAATTATGATATTACGGGCCGGGGGGATTTCAGCAAGGAAGCATCATACTATCGATAAAAAATAATCTGGAGAGCTTTTCTTTTTTCCTCTATGGTGTGAACTTTAATCAGTATAAATCCTGCTCTCTGGACAGGGCTGGATATGATAAATAATGAATCTTTTTTTAAAAACCATAACATATGCATATATCTTTCATGTTTTATTCCAGATGACCATCCTTTTTTTCCCCGTCCAATCTGCTGCCCAGGGAAGAAATGCTTATCAGATAGGGGCTAAGGATGTACTCAGCCTTACAATCTATGCCGGTGGTGAAAAACAGCACGAGGCAGATTTGACAGTCTCAGGTCGGGGAACAATCAATGCGCCATTCATCGGCATGATTAAGGCCGAGGGTCTCACTCCAAGCCAATTGGAAAAGAGAATCACCGAGCCCTTAGCCATGGACTACTTTGTTAATCCCAAGGTGAACATCAGCATCAAGGAGTATCATAGCCTGCAATACTATATCTCTGGTGCAGTGAAGAAACCGGGTATGTATGAAATGGCTACAGAGGCCAGCCTGTTGGAGTTGATTGCCAAGGCCGAGGGGACGTTACCTGAGCGTGGGAACGTGGCCTATATCATGAGGACTGCACCCAACAAAAACATGGAAGAGAACAAGATAAAAATCCAGACCTCCCGTGCGGAACCCATAAAAGTAGATTTAAAGAGACTTTTAGACAAAGGAGACATGACCACCAATCTTACTCTCAAGTCCGGCGATGTGGTATATATCCCACTTAAGGAGTCCCTTGATTTGGCCGAATCAAAAATATATCTGGAAGGTGAAGTGGAAAAACCAGGCATATATGACTATCAGCCGGGGATGACTGCCCTTAATGCCTGTATTATGGCCGGTGGGTTTAACACCTTTGCTGCCCCAAATCGAACACGAATAATCCGTAAAAAAGAAAACGACATAGAGATAATAAAAATAAACCTTAATGATGTAAAAAAAGGGGAAATTCCTGATATTCAACTTAAGCCTGGAGACAGGATTCATGTACCGGAGACATGGCTCTGATGATAGATGCTATGGATACAACAAAAACCGAACAATCCCCACAGCTCAGTGAGTACTACCATATCCTAATCAAGCACAAATGGACCATTATCGCCTCTTTGTTCCTTATAATCACCTTGACTATGGTTTTTTCCTTTTTGATGAAACCAGTCTACCAGGCTACAACAACATTGATTATCGAAAAAGAACAGACTATATCACCCCTGACCAGAGAGAGAACAGATTACGAGAGCTATAGTTCTCAATCGTTAACCTTCAATACACATTTCAAGCTTATTACCTCCTCTCCGGTCATACAAAATGTAATAAAAACTCTCAAACTGGATCAGACTAAAAAAGATATAGAAGTAAGTCCCTGGAGAGAGTTCTTGTCCGTACTTAAAAAGAATATCTACCTCCTTCTGGGCAAGGAAAAGAAATCCCTGACACCGCAGGAGAAGCTGATTCAGCTTAGCATGAAGGTGAGGAAAAAAATCGATATTGAGCATGTCAGAGACACCCGCATGCTTAAGGTGAATGTAGAAGATCACGACCCTCTTATGGCCGGAGACATTGCCAATACCCTGGCCACGTCGTATATCAAGTATAATATTGAAAGCCGTCTTAGATCCTCCAGGAATACCCTGATCTGGATGACAGACCGATTATACGAAATGAAGAAAAAACTGGAAGATGCCGAAAAAGAATTTTTAACCTATAAACAGCGAGCAAAGGTATTTTCAATAAAGGGCAAGCATGTTATCATTGCAAAGAAGATAGAAGACTTTAATGTTGCCTATCTTCAGGCCAGAAACAAACGGGTTGAGTTAGATACTAAATTGGCAGAGTTGCAGCGGCTATTAAAGAAGAGGGGAAATATTCTTAATGTTCGCTCCCTAATTAATAATCCCCTCATAGATAATCTTTACAATCAACTGCTTGAATCAGAGGTGGAACTCTCCCGCCTCAGCGATGTCTATAAATCTAAACACCCCAAAATAACCCAGATCAAGACTAAGATAGATAAGACCAGGAAAAAACTTAATGGCGAATTAGAAAAAGAAATGGAGAACTTACGAGCAGGCCGCTCTGTTCTCCTGGCTAAAGAAAAGACCCTTGAGAAAACTATTGCCGGTTTTGAAAACGATGCCTTGGAGACAAGCGGAAAAGAACTTAAATATTCCATCCTTGAGAGGAATGTGGAAACAAACAAGAGGCTTTATGATACCCTCCTCTCCAGAATAAAGGAATCAAACCTAATCGGCAATGCTAGTGTTTCAAATATACGAATAGCCGAGAAAGCACTAGTATCAAAGGATCCCATCAAACCAAAGAAAAAACGTAATCTTATCTTGAGCATCATCTTCGGAGTGATGACTGGCATTGGTATCTCTTTCTTGCGGGAATACTTAGATCAGGCCATGCACACAGAGGAAGATATCCAGAAGTACCTCAATGTTCCGGTTCTCACTGTCATTCCCACAGCTGATACTGATGAGCGCACAAAGGAGCAATCCAAATGAGGCAAAAAAGATGACATTTGTGAAGGCATTAAAAAACTTTCTCACACCATTCTTTAATAAAAATCAGACCGAATCGAAAAAATTGAGAAAACTTTCCAAACTGACCCTGAATAAATACCCAACCGACACACATTTTGCCGAGGCATACCGAACCTTACGGACCAATATCCACTTTTCGTTTCTGGAAAGAGACCTTCAATCTCTTATGGTAACCAGCGCCGGTGAAGGAGAAGGGAAGACGAGCACTGTGGCCAATCTGTCCTATACCATAGCGCAGTCAGGAAAGTCTGTTCTGATGATTGATGCTGACATGCGAAAGCCCACCCTTAGCCGCTTAATCCATTCCAATGAATCTCCAGGGCTCACTGGATTGCTTGCAGATATCTTTGGCACCAATATCCAGAGCGGTTCCCTTAAGAATTTCGGAATACATGATCTCATACTATTGATAGCCCTTAAAAAAAGAACAGGCCTTTTACACATCTCCAATGGGTCTGAAAAGGTAGAATTTTTCTTTTTTAAGGGTGAGGTAGTTGATGTCAACTGGCTTACCAGACCAGGGAAGAAAAAACTGGGGACTGTCTTGATTAACAATAAGCTCCTCACGAGAGAACAGGCTAAACAGGCTGCAATTCGACAAAAAGATACAGGTCAGGTACTCGGCTTTATCCTTCTCAGTATGGGATTTGTGAAAGAGAAGGATTTAATGGATTTTCTTAATGTCCAAATGATAGAGTGTCTTCGAACAGCCCTACATTTTAAATCGGGAGAATTTTCATTCAAAGAGTTTCCCGAATCTGATTTTGACCGGTCCTCATTTGATCCCATAGATTTCAATAAAATATATAAGCAGGCTTTAGTTGGTGAAGAGGAATTTATATACCTGCAGAAAAAGATAAATTCAGCCATACTAAAAACAGAAACAAACAACCTTTCTCTTCTCCCTGTAGGTAACCTCCCACCCAATCCAGCCGAGCTTTTGGGTTCTGAGCGGATGTCTTTTTTGCTATCTAACCTGAAAAAAAGGTTTGATCTCTTGGTTATAGACACCCCCCCCATTCTGCCTATAAGCGATGCACTAATCCTAGGTCCTCATATAGATGGGGTAGTGTTTGTTGTAAAATCTGGTCATATGAACCGTGCTATCGTAAAAAAGGCCCTCGATCACCTTCATACGGCTAAGGCTAACGTACTTGGTGTAGTTCTCGGTCAGGTTGATATCAAAAGAGAGGGTTATTATAAACATTACGGTAAATATTACTCCACATATTATGGAGAAAATAATTAATGCAAAAACCAAAAAGCGAGGCCTTGTATGCGCTTTGATCGTTCTCCTATCTATTATACCCTCATATTACCTCTATCTTCACCTTATCTCCCAGATCCATTATATAAAAGCTATACATCAAACAGAGGATGGAAATTATGAAGCCGCTGTAACGGAACTTGAAAAGGCTGTCCGGCATGTGCCCAATGATCCATGGATCTGGAAAAATCTTGGTAAAGCATACCATGAACTGGGAGTATTAAAGCCCATCAAAGAGGCCTTTGACATTTCAAAAAAGGCTAAATATTGCTATCTTACAGCAGCCAAACTTAATCCCCTTGATGCCGAAACAGCCTACAGCCTTGCAAGGGAGGAAGTGCGCCTTGAAAAACTGTCTGAATATATTATATATCTTTACCATAAAAAAGAGAATCACGCTTACCAGGCCCTACCATATTTTAAAAAAGCCATCCGTTTAAGCCCCAATACAATAGGGTATCATTATGACATGGCAGCCTACCTTTATAACCAGAGAAAGCAAGATGAACTCGTAACTACCGTACAGACTCTGGCCCGAATATATCCCCCGGTCTATTATTATTTGAAAAAAGAACCATTTTGGTCTTTTACTGTTAAGGAGGCATGTAAGGCAGGCCTTCAACAGGCCATCAAAGAGGATATCTCCACCAGAAATGCCCATAAGGCCATGTCGTATTTATTAGTTGAGGAAAAAGAATGGTCAGGCGCTATATCCCACTATAGGCAGGCCCTCCAATTCAAGTCCAGTCATACCAGGAGTGAAGATTTTTTGCATTTAGGTAACCTCTATGTGAAAAATAGACAGTTTGAGGAGGCGAAGAGTTGCTTTTTTCAAAGCCTGGATCTAAGTCAGGCAAAAGAGAAGGATCTTGAAGGACTTTACCATACCTATAAAGAAGAAGGGTATCCTGAAGAATTCTACCTATTATATCAGGAAGCTAAGAGTCGTTTCATACTTTTAACCACAATTGATATCCTTATGGCACGATCCCTTATTGACCTTAATCGATACCACCAGGCACAACAAATCTTGGTGGGTGTTAATCAAAAGGAGCCCGCTGCCGAGGCCTATTATTGGCTGGCCCATATTGCTAAAATAGAAAAAGACTGGGACAGCATGGAACTGGCCATACAAAAGGCAACAGTGCTTGACCCTTCCAACAGCCATTATCACCTCGTTTTTTCTCAAGTACTGCAAAGGCTAAAAAAGTTAGATAGAGCCGAAAAGGAAGCAGGCCTTGCCATCAAACATCGAGATAAACCATCTGACTGGCTTTTTCACCACAGGGCCTGGATACGATGGGATAAACAGGACTACCCTGGAGCCCTCAAGGACTGGAAATCTGCTATTACACTGAAGCCCGGCAGGGCCTCCTTTTATGCTCATGCGGCTGAGGCCTCCATACAAACAGGAGATTGGCCTCTTGCCATGGACTATTACCAAAAGGCCATAAACCTGGATCCAGAAAATAAGGACTATCAAAAGAGATACCTTGAGATCAAAGCGCAAAGCTGAGGCCATGGGCGTTGCCCATAGTTTATATTTGAAACATTGGTTTTTATTCAATAAAATAAATAATGGCAAATTGATTACCAGAGACATGTGCAACTGACAATTTTTATCACCCTACAAAAGAGGATGGGCTTTTATGAAGTAACTGGTGTAAGGGCGCTGTCTTTTCGTAACTTATCAGTGGGGGAAACCGCAGGTCTCCCGCTCAATAGAGTGGGAGGCAATGCGGAGGGGGCAAAACTCCCCCATAGATAAGTTGCTGAAAAGACCAGCCCGAGAGCCTTGGAACTGAAGAAAAGCCCATCCTCTTTAAAAAAATATGAGTTATGTAAAAATCTTTGCCCATGTAACTCAAGGGGCGGAGCTGTATGCATGTTATGCAGCTCAAAGCTCAATGCAAAAAGCTCAAAACTGGAATCTGGAAGAAGAGGTAAGTATTTTCGGTGAAATTTGCATATGAGCAATTAGAGGTATGGAACAAAGCGGTTGATTTTGCTGTGAATGTTATTAACACCGTTGAGGATATAAATACAGATCGAAAACACTATCGCTTGCTGGAGCAGATTGAAGCGAGCTCTACAAGCATTGCTATGAATATCGCTGAAGGCAAGGGTCGTTTTTCAAAAAAAGAATTTATTCAATACCTGTATATATCGAGGGGTTCACTCTATGAAACTATGACATTGCTTTAGACTTTCAGAAGAAAAGCCTGGATATCAGACGACAACTATGACCAACTTGAAATCTATGGCAAGGAAGTCGCCTCAATGATAAAAGGGTTGATTAATTCAATTAGTTAAATTTTTCACCTTTCAGCTTAGANCTTTCAGCTTTCAGCTTCTTTTGTTATGAAATTTATATCTATNATNCCTCGCTACGCACTATACGCATTACTCATCTTCACCCCCNTTGCCAGGGGNTCTGTACAGGGCTGGGCAATAAGCATCATCCATCTTGTAACCCTCATNGCCCTGACTGCNTTTTTNCTTCAAAAGANCTGGAANTGGGAATGGAAGTGGATANAAACACCTCTTGACAAACCGATTTGTATCCTGCTGATNCTCTGTATCATCTCCTCTGTCTTTTCCATGCATTTCTATTCGAGTTTTTGGGCTTTGATCTTACTCATCAACTTTATAGCCGTATTTTATCTGGCCATCCATATAATTACTAAAAGAACTCAATTGCAAGAGCTTGTCTACATAATAATAGGTATAGCTGTTTTTCTCTCCATTTTTGGCCTCGTTAAACGATTCGGTGCAAATCCATTTCCATGGTGGGAGTATAGTGATTTTGGATACAGTTCCGATTTTCTCTCGGCTACATACGACAACTACAATCATCTGGCAGGGTACCTGGAGATGGCTATTCCTCTTATTCTTGGGCTTTTTTTAACAGGGTATAGTGGCAGCAAACTGTTTTTTATGATTTGCCTGACTTTTTCAATGCTTACAGCCCTGATCCTTTCTCTTTCAAGAGGAGGATGGATTGGCTTTCTGATCGGATTAGTTTTTATGGCCGTTGCCATGGTAACCAATAGGTATTTCAAAAAAAAGAGAATAATCATTGCCCTGACTGTAGTATTTTTTGCGCTGGCAGTCGTTGTTTTGGCAAGTACACCTGTAGTAGAGAGATTACGAACCTTTGAGCAAAAACAAGAAATTCCAAACCTTAGTGCCCGGGTAAGGGTTTGGAGAGGGGTTGTTAAAATGATTCAGGATCATCCTTTAGTGGGTACTGGTCCTGGTACATTTGCAACGGTATTTACTCAATACCAGCCACCTGGGTTTTTAAGCCGTTATTTCAGGGCACACAACGATTATCTTCATTTCACCTCCGAAATTGGTATTTTACTGATTCCCGTTATTATTTGGATGATCATTGCCCTATACAGAAAGGGATTTAAAAAATGTAAGAACCCGAGCCGGCTTGTCAGAGGCACAAGCCTGGGGGCCATGTCTGGTATAACAGCACTATTGGTTCACAGCATTAGTGATTTTAACCTCCACATTCCGGCTAATGCTTTACTATTCACCGTTCTGGCATCGATTGTAGCTGCTCCCTTACCAAAGCACAATCGCACAGATTAAAAATATATATGGAGTCTTTTGCAAAACTTGATTTACTGAGATCTTTGAACAACCTAGCAATCTTTGTAACCCAAGAAAAGAGGGTGGATTTTTCTGAAGTGACTGGTGTAAGGGCGCTGTCTTTTCGCAACGTATCAGTAGGGGAAGCCGCAGGCCCAGATATATCGGGGCAATGCGGAGGGGGCAAAACTCCCCCACAGATACGTTGCTGAAAAGACCAGCCCGAGAGCCTCGGAACTGAAGAAAAGCCCATCCTCTTTAAGGAAATATGAAATATGCGCTCAATACGTAAAAGAATGGAAAATAGAAATTTATATGTCGGCCCAGTAATTCCTCGGAATACCTTTTTAAACCCGTAAATTCTAAAACGGTAAAACATAAAAAACACCTTGACACATGATACGTGAACACTTATAATGTGTAAAAACCTTGGGGAGGAAACGATGGCAAATATTACAATTTCAATAGATGATGAAATTCTAAGATCCGGGAGAGAATACGCCAAGGCGCACAACACCTCACTAAACGCTATAATCAGACAACTACTTGAAAAGAATGTTTCTAAAAAATCAGGGGCATGGTTTGATGAATGCATGCATCTGATGGATCGTGTCCAGGCGGATTCCAAAGGAATAAAATGGACAAGAGATGAGTTGTACGATGTCTAAAATCTTTATCGATACAAACATTCTCATATATTGTCTGGATAAACATGATCCGGAGAAACAAAAGAAGGCCAGAGAACTGTTAAAAAAGGTCGCCTTGGATTTTATCGGTGTTATTTCAACCCAGGTTTTGCAGGAATTTTATGTTGCGGCAACCAGAAAACTTAGCGTTGAGCCTCTGCAGGCAAAGGACATGCTTCATGCCTTCAGTAACTATGAAACGATCCTTGTTACACCTGAAATCATAAATAATGCAATAGATTGCAGTGTCCTGAATAGAATTTCATTTTGGGATTCGCTTATCATATCTACAGCAGAAAGCGCTTTATGTGAAACCATATGGACGGAAGATCTTAATGACGGCCAGGTAATCAAAGGTATTAAAATTGAAAATCCTCTTAGGCCGGATATTTCATGAACCCCGCCGCGGGATAGATCGATTTGGGAGCAGATGCACGTACCGTCATGGCGGTAACCTCCTGTTTTGCTATTAACGATATGCCTGACGGTATCAGTTATGCAGTTCAGCGGGGAGAGAAAATGGCAAAGCAACAGAGTACCAGCTGGAAGTTTAAGTTATTTGAATACTTAAGGTCCTCCCCCTTTATACATTATTACACCAAGAGAGTTTCTAAAAAATGCGAGGAAATTGGGAAAAAAAGATGAAGAAGTGTCTCTTTTAAGGCTCCGACTGAGGAAGAGTTAGTATACGTCATATCGTGTTCAGATATGCCCTGCATAGGCGCAGAGATGTGCCTCTCATCCCAGTTGGTCTTAGGACAGGAGGGAAATGGAAGGAGATTTGGGCATACGTATATAAGGAAGTGATGATGAAAATTTGTAAAGCTTGCTGAAAGTTGAGAGAGGTGAAATATAAAATAACCTTCCCTACTCCCTTTAAAACGAAACTTTAAACTAATGAGTGTCCCAAAAGTCCAGGCAGCTTTCGCCACTCAATTGGAGGAATTATAATGAAAAAAATGATCAAAGCAGAAATCTATAATGATGGAGAGTATTATTGCGGGAAATGCCTTGATTTTGATGTATTTACACAAGGCAAAACCCTTGACGAAGTGGTTAATAATCTAAAAGAGGCCATTCAACTTCACTTTGAAGATGATCGGAATGATCTATTGGATTTCGTCCCAAGCCCTACACTTTTCACTATGATGGACTTAGGTGAAATACATGTCTAAGAAACTACCTGTAATATCCGATAAAAAGCTTATTACGTGTTTATCCACTATTGGATATCGAGTTGTAAGACAGCGTGGTAGCCATGTCAGGCTTGAAAAATCAACAGAAGCTGGCGTTCATAAAATAACGATTCCGAATCATAATCCTGTTGCAAAAGGTACTCTGAACGATATCCTCACAAATATCTCAATTTGGAATCAGATACCTAAAGAGAAATTAATTGAGCGGCTATAAGCGGTAATCTAATCTAACAGTTAATACCTATTTCTTTAATTTTTGACTTCGTTCCTTTTCATGTCTCGCCAAGCAAGA
>JGI10211J34971_10001183_pt1 | contig 21833 bp, 13 predicted proteins | sample Etolagsediment_FD_34971 | JGI IMG/M metagenome (IMG submission 34971)
AAGAAAGTCAATGCAGAAGACGGCTTCTTAGCCTTCACGTTCGATTCCATTTTTTTCCTGAGTTTTAACTGACATTTCCCATTTAAACGGTTAAACAACATAATCCGCTCTTTCAACCGTGAACCTACGACCAAAGAGGCGAAATATTATGAATGAAGATCGCCCCTTTCCTTTAGGAGTTCATGGCCAAACATCTTACAACGTTGATTCAACCTGATTTACTGTCATTGTATACCTTTATCCTGGACACGAGTGATTTCTATTTTAATTGTATGGCGTACAGGTACCACGCTCGCTGAAGAAGAGGCAGCCATTTCCTTATCCTTTTGGCACAGCTTTTCAGCGATATGGTCGAGTTCTTCTTTCGCATCAGGAACATACCTCAAATAATCCGGTATGCGATGCAATAAACTCTTTGTCAGCGTGGTTTCAAATGCCTGCTGTTTTGCAATAACCTCCTCGCTACGGCGGAATGGTTCTGAGAATGGATTATCGAGAAAATCAGCAGCCAGATTGATCCCCTTTGCAAGCTCGCCACCCGTATATTGCCTGGTGGCGATGCCCCAGGTTACGTTACATTTAGCGTCCTCGCTGATATTGTTTGCAACCAAAACAAAGCGATTAAGCTCCTCATTGAACGGGAGGAACTCAATTACTCCCCGAGTGGATTTTGGTTTTGCAGGGTTCCCAAAAAAGCAGAACGGGTATCGTGAACTCTCGACCTCAATGACACCGTTGGCGGCAGATAGAATCTTGTGGCCAGCGGTGGCATCGGCATTACCAGAATCCATATCTACCGTAATATTTCCGATGTCCCCGTTGCAGCCCAGTGCCTTTAAGAAAACATACGCCATAACCAGATGACCATTAAAATCGGGGTGGACACCGTGCACACCGGCAAGGTGATACGATTTACCATACTTGGCCTTAGTTTTTGCCATTACATCCATCATCGGGTCGTACACGTTGGCGAAAATGACGTTCTCTTCCTTGGCAATATCGCGAGCAATGTCGCGCAGTTCAGCAAGGGTTTTATTATACATCGCCGCATCTGCGGGATTCTTGTGGAATGTGTCGCTATCTACACACCCAGGGGAACCAACAACAATAAAACGGACGTCGTTCTCTTTAAATTTTTTCACTATAGCCCGCTGGGAATCACGGTAACGTTGTCCCTTCTCGGCAGTCATGGGAGAGTAACCGCCATCGTTCATACCATAACACGTTGTCGCTACATTAGGACCAAGCGTAAGCACATCATTTTCCATCCGTTTCAGGAACCCCGGCGCCTGCTCTCCGCTCCACCCGGCCTGCAGAGTCCTGAGGTTTGCCGCCGGCCGGCACATCAGCAGATAATCTTGTATATAAACAGAATATAGTCTCTGTTCAGTAATTGAATCGCCGCAAATCGCAACAAAATCACCCTGTTGGAGTCTGGCCGAATGCTGGGCAGGTGCCGCTATGGCAGTAATTGCCACTATCAACATCATTATAATCAGGGGAACGATTGAGGGCTTTGAATTACAAATTTTCATAAGACATCCTTTCATCGGGATAACCTGTGAAACCTGAGTCTCCGGTAATAGGTTGCCCAGGATTTCCATACAACATTATATTCTTGCCCAGCTACCACGCCGGGACCATATATGAGGCAATGTATCAAAATCACATTGGAAATGTCAAGGCTGGTTTTGGAAGAAGATGGGAGTGATAAGTTGTCAGCCGTCAGCTTAAAGCTTATGGATAGGGAAAGAAAAGCGGTCACGCCTGATTAGTTCGTGGTTCGTAGTTCGGAAAGAGCGAGCGTTTAGAGGGAATAAGAAATCAGGTTGTAATTTTTCCAACTCTCTCGAACTAAGCCGCTTTTAGGTAGCTGCTCCAGACGTTTTGGCGAGGCTAATACTACCAAAACTTACGAAATCCAGCAAGGATGAACAAACAGCATGTCCGACTCTGCTTCACTTTGGCCTTCGCCTTCGACTACGCCGGGACAAGTAGCGGATAGCGTTTAGGAGAAGAGAAGGGCGAGCAAGTAAGAAGTACGAAGGAGGAGTAGGGGGCAGGGGGTGGCAGTTTTGATTTATGAGTTTAAACAACACCCTGCCCCTATTTCCGTTTGGAAAAGAGGATTAGTTGCTTGTAATTCAATGGCAACTAATGATTACGTCTCAGAGCCTCTCTTGCGGAGTAACTTTCAGGTACGTGACCTTGCCCTATACCTCCGTCTTTCTCGAACTGAAAGGCCCAAGGACGAGCGACATCAGATTAGTCGACAGCGAGCTGTGCATTTCGGCAGGCAGTATAGTATCCGGCGACGAAGTTGCAGCTGACGCGGTGACAAAATGACTACGATGGTCTAAGGTAAGATAAGTTCGTCGAGCGGGCGTTTGGGGACGTGGTGGACGCCGGTTTCGTCTTTATTATTTAACTGCCCAGAAAACAGCGTCTCCCAAGCCTATCTCTACAATTAGTCCCCGAATCAAAGACCAAAGTTTTCTTCTACTGATTAGAAGGTTTCTCAGGGCGGGTTATATTGAATCAGTATTGATGGTCTAATCAATATTAAAGTAGATATACCTGATTATACACTTCTGCGGCATAAAGAAAACAGCTTTGAGCCCCGCAACTTACGGGCCAAGGTACATGCATGTTCGGAAACATTTTGCACATATCTTGTAGCCATCTTCAGGTCAGCATGACCAAGAAGCCTTCGAACCGCAAATGGGTCTCCAGATATGGCGGCAATACGGAAGTGAATAGGTCATTGAAAATGCTTACTTTTTTGGAGAATTCTTTGAGTCTTTGATTTTACAAATCTTATGGATTTACGATTTTTGTGGTTTTATGAGCTATTTGGTGTTTTGGTTGTAGCTTTTCTATCTGGCAAGCCAATCGGCAACGGCATATTTGAAGCGTTGGTAAATGTAGCCTTCACCTTTTCAGTACACAGGATTACGAACCTTCTACGAGAATTTAGCGCCTGCGTCTTCTCTGCGGTGAATTTATAGTCACCTTCAACGGTTTTACGCTATCGACCTTTGCCCAGACAACCAGGTCTGAGCTTTCGAGTTTATTAACGATAGCGCTTCTGAAATCATCGCCTCGTCTTACACGGTTGCCGTTGATACTTAACGACACCCATCTTCTGCCCCAGTTCTTAACAACTAACGGCAAATTAACAACCGGGCTTTCTTCGCTCGCAGATATCGTGAACTCAAGGTCACCTTGCGGCTTTTCCGCACGGATAATATAAGCACGCTGTGTCGGGTCATAACCTTCGCTTACAAATCCACTGCCGGCAACTTCAAGCTTGGGAGGCTTTGCCCAGGATTTTGCAAGTGATGCCAGTTCACCTGCTTTTTTGTCGGTCATGCCGTTGAGCATGATTTTGGTCATAGTATTCTTGGTCTCTGAGTAGGCTTTCCATTTGATATGCGTCAAAGACGAATGGGCCGCCCTGTCGGCTGCCATCGCCCAGCGGCCGTCGGATGGATTCTGTGCCGTCGGCCAGTGATTCCACCATGGAAAAATACTTACTTCGCGACGGATCTCTCCTCGATAAGCGCTCACACGCGGCTGAGATTCAGGTGTTACTATCACAAATGGCTTATAAGTGGATTTGGTATTCACAAGATGAATGCACGGAACTTCCAGCTCATTCATTTTTTTCGGTGGAGCTTGCGCCCACGAATAAGTATGAGTCTCACCCTTGATGTTGGCAAGCGTAATAGCTTCCGGCTCGAGAATACTCTCCGGGGTCTGGCCAGGACCAAGAACCATTATTCCTTCATGCCATTCATGCGGTTCAGCCGGTGCGGTACTATGCAGCGTTATTTCTCTAACCGCTACACCGTCCGGCCAGATTGTGTAAATCTCATCCGTCCAGTCTCCCCATCCCGTTCGCTCATCCACTCGGGCAAAATGGTAGTAGTTGTCAACAAGAGCGTATCGCCAGTGAACCACTGTGCGTGCGCTGTTGCTTTCTATTATCCTTACATTCGAATGACGGCACTGCTTGTCACTCATAGGCTCGGCACAGCCTACCGCGCCATGTCCCCATGTCTCATTAAACTCATTGTCATACCAGATTCCATTTTCAGTCACCCAGTGAGGAATATAACTCGTGCCTCTCCAGAATATAAATCTGTACGGTGCCTTGTCGAAACGTACCACGATATCCGGATAGTCGCTCACTCGCCAGAAATTATCCCACTGCTCATAATACTTCAGGTGCGCATAAAAAGCTCCGAAAGGCCCTTCGCCTTTGGGTCCCGCCGGTAATACACGCATCGGAATATCAGGCGACTGGGCAGGCTTGTTGTCGTTGTAACCGGCGGCGATTTCTTTCTCGCTCAACGCCCTGTCGAAGATTTTCAATTCGTCGATGACCCCGTCAAAAAGTATATCCGTCACCATATGAGAATCCTTGCGGATCCCTCCTGTGGGTTTTACCTGCGTGGCAAATTTCCCGATAACCACAGGCTGGTCGGCCTGCTCAAATTTTCCTTCTGTATCCAGACACGCAGTTTCCTTACCATCAATGTATATTATCAAACCCATAGCTGGGTTAAACACACCCGCTATATGATACCACTTGCGTAAACCAAGCTTCTCCTCTGTTGATATCTTTTTCCCCGCGCCATTTGAAAATATACGCAGTCCGACTTCGCCTTTGTCACTGATCCCGAAGAAGTAACCGCTTCTTTCGCCGTCATGCTGCCCTGCAATCGTACACCAGTTCAATGGATACGCACCAAGCGCAACCCACGCTTCGACACTGAAAGCCCCTGATATCTTCGGAGCCTTTGCCGATTCAAGAGCAATATAACAGGACAGACCGTCAAATGTGATAGCAGAACCGGACACTCCCTTGACCAGCTTAAAAAATCCTGTAACGACATCTTCGCCGCCGCCGACAGATTCTAAAACCTTATCCTCTTTTGCCTGGTCAAACTTCCACCATGCGACAGGCCCGTCGGCGGCGAATACCGGGAGGCTTAGAGAAGCAAGTATCATCATTAAGCTAATGAAATTACTTTTCATCTTCATTTTACACCTCATTCCTTTCCAACTATATTCTATCGTCCCGAAAATTTCACTGGCATTTGCAATACAGATTTTTACAAAACATAATCCTTCCGCACAACATCAATAATTTTACACGAATACCTTGGAGAATCAAGGAGTATCTGCAGTGTTTGTACAAGTGTTATGCAGTTAAACTGAGTCTCACCTGCGCTATGACGTATAGTCATTATAATGTTAGATGATTTTTAGTATTGTAGGGGTTTACATAGAGGATTAGGTGATAGAAGTTTCCCGGCATCTTCCGCACTCTCTGCGGCGTTAATTAGTGAAATGGACGGTATGGAACATGAAAAAATGCAGCGTGTAAGCAAACGAAGGCCCTGTCCGGTATCTGAACCTTTGCAGACCGCTCCAAATTGCAATATAACGACCGAGTCACTCAGGTAACATAACGCATTAGTTCCTGAACCAGTGTAACAGTAGTAGCCAGAAGGAGAAAATTGAGGGTCTGGACACTCAGCATCCGTGAATATTCGTTAGCTCATCACGACTTCAATCCGCTCTCCCGCTTTCAATACCACGTCTGCGGCGAGCGAGACAAGCACCTTTTTGTTTTCCAAGGCGTGAGTGCCTTCCACCGGCTGGTCGTTCACTATCACTTTCACCGACTGTGGAGTTTTGCCAGCCAGCGCGGCAAAGGCTAGGCTGCGCAACCGCAACTGACCCCATTTCACTTCGATAGTCTCGTACTGCATCGCGCCCTCGGTCTTTTGCGTGAACGTGCCCCACCCCTCTGCGCTGGTGAACGCCGCCTTGAAGTTCTCCGGCGTCAGACGCGGCGCAAAGCCGATGTGGCCTTTCGGTCCGTGATACTCGAAGCCGCACACGGCAGTGAACACGCCATAGACAGCCATGCAGCGCACGTAGTGGTCGCCGCACTCGACTTCGTTCCACGGATTGCGCCGAGAGGCATGGTAGCGGTCGTGGATGGTACGCGTTACAGCCAGACCTTCCAGCAAAAGGTTCTCCCAAACCATGCCCGCGGCAGCTTCATACTCATAACCGCTCTGGCACTCGTTGAAATACATCTCCGCCCAGAACGGCTTCGTACCAAGCACTTCCTCGCGATTGCCCTTCGGGAAAGTGCAAATCAGCAAGCCGCCCTCGCCGGGCAGCGCGTACCAGCGGCCCGTCTTGAACACGTCACGATATGGGCCGACATCGGGCGTGAAGTTATACCGCCATACGGACTGGAGCGCCTTTTTCGTTTTTTCTCCATCGAAGAGGCGGCCCAGCCCGACCTGGAACGCCCAGTTCTGACCCATCACCTGGTCGATATCGCAGCCGTTGCCGTAGGCAAAGGTGCCGGGATACTTCGGGTCGGGGACGTGGATGAAATATTCGCCGTTCCACAGCAACTCGACGAAGCGCTTCCGCCCGACTTCCCAGATGCCGCGGCACCGCCTGGCGAAATCAGCGTCACCCATTTCTTTGGCCATCTCTTCCCCGGTACGCAGGGAGGCCAGGTAAAGCGAGGACAGCCACGAGGACACACCATAAAGATCCATGTCGAGTGTGTGGCCCTGCCGCCCTTCGAGGATGCCGTCACCATTGGCGTCCTCCTTGATGAGAAACTCCAGCGACTTCTTTACGCGGGGCCAGATGCGGCGCAGGAAGGCGTCGTCCACCGACATCTGATGCTCGCGGAAAGCACGCAGCACGCAACCGGCCTGGCCGTCAGTGGCGTAGCCGCAGCCATATTCAGCACGGAACTCGATAATGCCGCTTTCAGGATGGAACCCGACGCCGAAGTCCGCGCGCTCGCGAACGGTGCGCTCCAGTTCGGGGAACAGACGAGCCATGGCGTGGGCGTATTGCCAGACATGGCTGCATGTCCCCTTGCAGCAGCCGACACCTTCCCATGACCAGAAGCGACCGCTGGTGGTGCGCACACACGTCATCGTGGCGAGCGTGGCGGTGTTGCCCATCACCCGGTCGAGGAACCAGTAGGGCAGCGTCGAATCGTACCAAGTGTCACGCCAAAGCTTTGTCAGGCCGTAGAGCGAGTCGTAGTTCTTCACGATGTGCTCGGCTACTTTGGCAGCGGAGTCGAAGCGTGTGGCGTAGTACCATCCTGCCGGGTCCACGCGGCCAAGCCGCAAATCCGGGAAGTTCCAGGTAAGAAGAAAGGTAACGGTAGTCTCTCCACCCGGTTCAAGCGAGAGTCTGCGCGCAAGCGCACCAGTGAGCTGTTCGCCGAAGGGCTTGACGGTCGCGGCTGCGGAATTGAGGCCGGCATCGCTGAACAGGGCTTCGGGATACTTACCTGGGCGAACGGACGCGCTACTCGATACACTTCGGCCTTTGCCCACCAACGCCAGACACATCGTACCGAAGTCCCACTGTTCCTCCAGCTTTTTGCCATTGCCATGCGGCCGGTCAGAGAACTCGACCTGGTCTACCATCACATGGCCCCTTCGATTGCTGTCGGCATCGACGATTTCAAGGCAGGCGGTCCTGCCCATGAACTCCCGCACGTCCCAGCTTTGCCAGTAGAGTTTTTCGCGATTCGCGCCGGTGGCGGTGCGCACCACCTTGCCATCGACCCGCAGATTCATGCACGTCTTGCCGTCGTTTTTGCCGCCGCCGATGAGAAACTCGATGTAGTTTCGCACAACCTCAAACGGTTTCGACACCAATCTTCCTTGCGGCGCGTCGCTCTGCTCGATAGAAGCATTGGGCGAACCATCGTTCAGGAACGAATCGGCCAGGAAGTTTCCCTTCTGGCCGAGCAACGGCTCGTGACGGTGAATGCTGCCGACCTTCGCTGGATTCTCACCGAAGGCGGTGCCGTCGGCGGTCCATCTTTGGTAGGTGCCCGACTCGAAGTCCTCGAAAATAATGGGCGGACGTGCCGGTTCGCTGCGTGGAGCCGGACCCTCTGCGCTGCACTCGAGCAGTGTCACCTGTTCGCCGCGCACAACTTCGTTACGGTGCACACCCAGGCCCGGCTTGCCTGAATAAGGGCACACCGCATTTTCCAGCCAGCCAGCGAGTTCAACTTCCACTTTTGTGGTGCTTGTGTTCTTGACCGTGAACCGCATCACTGTCGCAGGCAGCCCCGATTCATCGGCATCCAGCGGGATGAATGGGGAGAATGCTTCCAGGGATACGCTCACCGGCGAAGCTGGGTCGCGATAGTGAACAAAGCCCATCGGATACTCGCCAATGAACGAGATGTCGCTCCAACCGCGGCGGTCGAGGGCACGCACCTGTGTCTTACCATTTGCTTTGACGCGCACCGCAAAGCCCTGCTCGAAAGGATGGAGTTGCTCGAGCGGGTCCACGTAGTTAGCGCCGTCGCTGGGACGAAGAATCCTGCCACGGTACTGAACTTCTCTCGCCACGACACCATTCTTGATCCTGTTAAAGATGTCCCAGAGCCACAGCCGTCCATCGCCGCCGAGGTAAACTTGCCCGGCGCAAATGCCGCCCACGGGCATGCCGATGAACTTTAGCTCCGTCCCTCGATATATGGTGCGCGTGCCCCGAGCGAAAAGCGACTTGACCCAATCCGGATTAAGCTTCTTGTCGGCAGGCACCAGCGCGGCAAAGTCCTCGGCTGTAAATGAGCCGGCCATGGCGGGCAGCTTAGACAGCACCACCGTCGAGGCGGCGCCGAGCACTTTGAGAAACTCGCGGCGGCTGACTCCGCTCCCACAACTGCAGTTGCCGCCACAGGATAGTTCGCTTGGGCTTTTCGTCTTTGATTTCATTGAGGTTCTCCTGCTTAGCTTATCTTCTTCGCCTTTTTTGCTGTCCTTATTCCATCGGGCTCCAAATATTCTACAAATAGGATTTCCCACGTACTGCTAATCTGACGTTTCCGATTTATCAATCACAGAAACACTTTTATACCATTCAGTGTTACTAATCAAAATCCATTCGACAGGATTATACTACCAAATGAGTCACGCAAAGACAACAAGTCAGGGCCTGTTTACAAGCGGAAATCTCCGCGTCTTAGCTCACTGGGACGGAAAAAACTTGCAATTTCAAGATGGAATTGCTAATTATTGAAAACGAAATCGCATAACGATTTTCTTGACGTGTGTATATACGTGCACGAGTGCATATCCAAAGTCTTGAATTGTTCTTGTTATGGTCAGGAGTCCGAGAATGAAGAAAAGAGTGTGCAGCGATGTTGTTCTGTTTGGTGCGATATGTATTTTTGCGGTGCTTCTGTTTGGCGGATGCGCACCGGCTGAGATGCGCACCGTATCCCTCTTCGACGGCAGGACCTTCGACGGATGGGAAGGCAATCTCGACCACTTCCGGACCCAGGACGGTGCGATTGTAGGTGGGAGTCTCGAACAAGCAACCCCCCGCAATGAATTCCTTTGCACAAAGAAGCTCTACCGGGATTTTGAACTGAGCCTGAAGGTGAAGCTCGTTGGTGACCCAGCGACGGCGAATGCAGGTATTCAGATTCGGAGCCGGCGCATTCCAAACCACAACGATATGGTCGGATACCAGGCGGACATGGGACAGCATTACTGGGGCTGCCTGTATGATGAGGGAAGGCGCCACCGAATCCTGGCCAAGCCGGTTCCACAACGGCTGCGTCAGGCGCTAAAGCCCAATGACTGGAACGAATACGTTATTCGATGCGTCGGGCCCCGAGTACAATTGTGGATGAACGGATATCAGACGGTCGATTACACTGAGCCTGATGAGTCTGTAGAACAGGCAGGCGTCATCGGCCTGCAGATACATGCCGGCCCGCCAGCGGAGGCATGGTATAAGGATATAAAGATTAGAGTAATGCCCGAGTCACGTTGATGGCCTTTGGCGCCAAAGGTCGTGCTACTAATAGCGAGGAGGGCAACGTTCTTCTTCGTCGTACATACCGCCCGGGATGGATTCTAAACGGATAAAACCTTGTAGGGTGTGCAACTTGTTTGCACACGCGGATTCATTCAATAAACCCAAATCCGGTCTTTTTCCGCTCCGACCCGTTCAAAAATAGCAAAAATAGGGACAGTAAACTATTTTCGCAGGAGAATTATTTCTCAGGGTTTATATTAGGATAATCGCAGCATAAAATCAGTGTTTAACCTGTACCATAGGTACCCGTGAGATGGCGGCTTTACCTATCTCACGGGCTGTAGCGGGTTGGATATCATTATATTCGCCGCATCGCGCGGCACTTCCTGGAAAACGTGAAAAACAAGAGACAAAGAACAAGATACCTCACCGAACCGAAGCAGCCTTAGCCCGCCCGCCAAGGATCGTGGACAATGATCACGTCTTTGGCTCTTTCAGGGCCAGTGACATTTAGGTTCGCTATCGCCCCAGCCTTTACTTCGACTTCGACGACGGTAGTGTACATCAACAAACCGCCTGAAGAGGCCCAGAGGCTCAAAGACTTCATGCGTATCAAAGACGAGTATTTTCTTCTTAGACCATCGTAGTCATTTTGTCACCGCATCAACTGCAACTTCGTCGCCGGATACTATACTGCCTGCCTTAATGCACGGCTCGCTGTCGACTAATCTGATGCCCTTGGTTTTTGCGCCTTTCAGTTCGAGAAACGTCTTCATATTGTCCGGGCAAGTAGCGCCCTCGAAAGTAATATTTCGCGAATTGGTGATACTCGCCCAGGGGCCCTTCTCATGATCTACCGAAATGCCCCTTAACACGACATCCTTCGCATCAGTTATCTCAATGCCTTTTTCGGCTTTGACCACAACGTTTTCGAGCGTCACCCGCTCTATTGCCATCTCCGCCAGGCCCCGGATAACGATCGCCTCTTCGGTGCCGTTGCAGACAAGATTCTTCACATTGATATTGCGGAACAACGGCGCCGTGTTACTTGTCGGATCCAGCCCCCCTTCATAAAAACTATTAAGAAGCAAGGCATCGTCATCTACCGAATTCATCGTAAGGTTTTCCAGCCAGATATTCTCGACGATACCGCCGCGACCTCTTCGCGATTTGATCCGCACGCCTCTGCCGGTTTTGGTGAATGTGCAATCATGTATATAAATATTTCGTACGCCACCGGACATTTCACTGCCTATCGAAACCACCCCGTCACAGGCTTTGCCCAGCCCGAATCGGCAACCTTTGACAACGATATTCTCACAGGGCTTGTTTACCCGCCAACCGTCCGAGTCGCGACCTGACTTGATGGCGATAGCGTCGTCATCGGTGTCGAAAAGACAGTTCTCTATCAGCATGTTCCTGCATGAATCAGGGTCAATACCGTCACCGTTGGGCCCGTACGTCTCAAACCGAACGTTCCTGATTATAACGTTCTCGGAGTATATCGGCTGGATAGTCCACATAGGACCATTGGTAATCGTAAAGCCCTCCATCAACACATTCCTGCAGTTGATAGTCACGACGAAATTAGGCCTTATACCGTCTTTTACCGTTCCGAATATGCGTTTCTTAACAGGGGTCCCCGCCGCAGCCATTTCGTGCATTTTCTTTACCGATTTGTCGCAGCGTCTCTTCCATGGCCACCATGCCTTGCCCTGCCCGTTTAAAATTCCCCCTCCGGTTATCGCTATATTCTCACAGCCGTTAGCGTAAATACAGGGTGAATAATTGTACAGCTCGATCCCCTCATAACGACTAAGCACTACCGGCAAATAAGCATCGTATTCCGTGCTGAACAATACCTCAGCGCCTTCTTTAATATGCAGATTGACATTGCTCTTAAAATGGATGGGTCCGGTCAGCCATTTACCCGCCGGTACAATTACTGTGCCCCCTCCCGCCTGCGAACAGACGCCGATAGCATCTGCGAAAGCTTTTGTATTCATGGTCTGTCCGTCACCTACAGCGTTGTAGTGGCGTATATCGAAACTCCTGTCGGCAAACACGGGCACCGTCAACGCCGGCATATCGAACGGCGCGTCAATTTTGATGACCTCAGCGTGACAACCAACGTCACCGACAAAAACTAAAAACACCGCTGCAATAAAAACGACTTGCCGGCCTTTTCGAAATCCTGAATACCTGCTCATTGCTTTGTTCCTTCCCTTTGTATCAACTGGGATTTCCCTATAATGTTTTATATCCTTGCTCAGTTACGCCGCTGGGCCTCTTTTTTAATAGAATATCAAATCTGTCTCGAAAACCCAAGCTTTCCAACTTCACTTTGAAAACATTTTAGCAGTAACAATAGCAAAAACACGAATCTGGCAGCTGGTTATCATTTATTTGACGTACCTCACCCGACATGATACAAGGTGATGTACCCTGCCAGTTGGCAAACATGGTCAAACTAATATGAGTTATCGTGTCATATTTCCAAAACGATCATCGGACATTGAAAATGTTTACATTTTCTGTAAATTCTATAAGCCTTTGATATTACTAATCTTCTGGATGTGCCATTTGTGCGATTTTACACGCTATTTAGCCTTTGGGTTGTAGTATGGTTGTATGGATTTTCCTCGCTTTTTACACCCGAAAGGCAAAAAGGAATGAATTCAGCTCCAAAAAAAACAAATGCAAATAGTTGGCAGTACCGACGACATCCACCCTCCATACTTTTCCCTGGGTCTTTACCTTTTGCAGCCTGTGCTATCCCGGATCACGGCCCTGGTCAGACCGTTCTTACCCACCTCCAGAAATGCTTTGGACCACTTGTAGTAGATGCTCGAAGCAATGCTTTCTCGTTTACAGATCTCGGATATGGCGGCTTCGCCTCTCAAGCCCTCCAAGACGATTCGGTTCTTTTCATCCGCTGAAAACTTGCGACGGGTGGCTTTCCTGATTCTCTTTATAACATCCTTTCGTTTTGCCATCTGTTCAGCTCCTTTCTCAGGTACGAGCCCCAATTATGGAACTGAAACCTTCCTCTAACCCAAAGCCCTAACATGTGCCATTTCTGCTGACGGGAAACATATGGGAAATCTCGGTTAATGGTTAATGTTGTTCGTAGGGCAGGTCCTTCGATTTTGCCGGCCTATGGCCGCCTGCGCTCAGAATGACATGGGGTGGGACTACATTAGGCATGGAGTTTGTTTATTCTTGCATAAAATGGGGGTTGTGGCACGTTATATATCTGAAGTTCTTTGCACGTATCCGGATTGTGCAACCCCTCTCGCAGGCTTGAGGGCTGCCAATGTGAATCCAGGACAGGACGTATTATGTGTAAGAAAGCGATTCTGGTCGCTCTGCTGGTGGTTGTGATTGGTTTTGTGGGGATTTCGCGTGGGGCGAAGATGCCGCCGCCGATCGAGCAGTGTGCGTCGGAGCCGGTGAAGTATGTTGGGGATGTTTTTTGCAATAAGTATTATTATGACGGGCGGCTTCGGCATGCTGTGGGGGTACACAATTACCAAGCATTTCGGGCGAACAGGAGCAAGCCGGCGGAGGGCGGGCTTATCGGGTGGACTTATAACCATCAGCCATATCTTTGTTACTGGAAGGGACGGTTTTGGCTTCAGTACCTGAGCAATCTGAAGGAAGAACACGTTCCGCCGGGCAGGACCCTGCTAATGGTATCGAATGACGGGCTTACGTGGTCGAATCCGAAGGTGGTGTTTGGCAAGTATCCGCTGCCGAGAATTAATAGGAAATACGATGATGTCGGTAAGGTTGACCTGGCAGCGGGGACGTTTTCTGTGATGCATCAGCGGATGGGTTTTTATGTTGCGCCGAACGGAAGGCTGTTGACGTTAGGTTTTTACAGTTTCTGTCCTCATCCACGGAAGGGTCCGAACAATGGCCAGGGTCTCGGTCGGGTCGTTCGAGAGGTTTATGAGGACAGGACATTCGGGCCTATATACTTTATTCGGTATAATACGCACTCGGGGTGGAACGAGAGTAATACGCTTTATCCGTTCTATAAAAAGAGCAAGGACAAGGGTTTTCTCGAAGCGTGTGAGGCTTTGCTGGGGGACAAGCTGGTCACTCTTCAGTGGTGGGAAGAGGACCGGTCTAAGGACGGGTTTTATGCGATGGACCCGGGGGAGGCTCAGCCCAAGGCGATGAGTTATTGTCACCGTACCGACGGTACCATTTTAGCGGTGTGGAAACAACAGTTGACTGCGCTGAGTGCAGACGAAGGTAAGAGCTGGACCAAGTTGGGAAGGAACAAAACACTGATGACCAACGGGGCCAAGACGTGGGTACAGAAGACGGACGACGGGCGTTATACACTGGTTTACAATCATTCGGCGACAGGTGACAACCGGTATCCGATGTCGATAATGACGAGCGACGATTGTTATGAGTTCGACAATGTTCTCTGCGTGAACGGGGAGGTTCCTCCGCAGCGTTTTCAGGGGATTCATAAGCCTTTCGGGTCTCAGTATTTTCGGGGTATTGTTGAAGGTAACGGCAATCCTCCGGGAGAACACATTTGGATGACGTACAGCGTGAACAAGGAGGATTTGTGGATTTCTCGGATTCCGACGCCAGTTCGGGGGACAGTGGCAGAGCATTTTTCGCAGGATTTTGAGAATGTTAACGACGAGTCGGAGCTTTCGATGTGGAATCTTTATATTCCGACGTGGGCGCCGATATCTATTGTGCGAGATCCGGTGAAGCCGTCGAATAAGTGCCTGGAACTTCGGGATGAAGAGCCATACAATTATGCCATAGCTCAGCGGGCGTTCCCCCAGAGCAAGAAGATGACGGTGGAGTTTCGGATTTTTGTGAGCCAGGTTGGGCACAGCGTTCTTGATGTTGAGGTTCAGGACGGCCACGGCGGTCGGCCGATGAAGCTTCGTTTCGACGCAGATTGGCTTGCGATGGACAGGATGAAGACGGACCCGGATATGTTTGCGATTTCGACGGGCAGGTGGATGGATGTTCGTATGGAACTTGACTGCAACAGGCAGCGATACGCTCTTTACGTTGACGGCAAAGAGGTGGACGACAATATCAAGTTCGGTGAAAAGGCTGAGACACTGGAGCGATTGGTTTTTCGGACGGGGCCCTGGCGCAACTGCGTTTGGCCTTTTATTGTGGATCGTCAGCCCGGGACCAAGGGACTTTACGTGGAGGACCTTCACGGCACGGATGACAAGTCGGCGATGAGTGTTTTCCTGGTCGATGATGTTAAGACCGTGAGTAATTAGCAACCAAGGGCGGGAATATAAATGCTGAAACAGATGTTGAGAATTAGAGGTGGCAGGATGTACAAGGTGAGATTTTTGGTCCCGGTCTTAATGCTTGTTTTTTGTGCACAGTGTTTTGGTGCGGCAAGCGTTGATCTTTCGAAGGCGGTAATCGTTTCATCTTCTGCGACAAAGATTCAGGCGAATGCGGCGGACATGCTCAAAGACGAGGTCGAAAAGCGGACGAGGATAGGGCTTGAGGTTAGTTCGAAGATGCCGGGTGGGGACAAAATTGTGATCCTGATAGGGACGGCGAAGGAACTTGCTGCGAAGTCGTATCGGCCTGCTGCGGGGTTTGAGGTTCTATCAAAGGCCGACGCATACGCGGTGTGGGTCGATACATCGAAGCGGGGAAGTGCGACGATCTGTGCGGCGGGTTACGACGACAGAGGGACACTATTTGCTGTCGGGTGGCTGCTTCGGATGCTCGAAATGAGCAGGGACAGGGTTAGTGTTAGCGGTGACATCAAGATAGCGACGGCTCCGAGGTATCCGCTTCGGGGACATCAGATTGGTTACAGGCCCAAGACAAATTCCTATGACGCGTGGACTCTTGCGATGTGGGAGCAGTATTACCGTGACATGATTGTTTTTGGTACCAACGCGGTTGAGCTGTTGCCGCCACGAACGGATGATGCCGCCGACAGTCCTCATTTTGTAAAGCCGCAGTTGGAGATGATGGTTGATATGTCGCAATTGGCGGCGGATTACGGGCTGGATGTGTGGATATGGTTCCCTGCGATGGAGGACGACTATAGCAAAGAGAAGACGGTCAAGGCGTCGATTGACGAATGGGGGGATGTTTTTCGGTCTCTGCCGAAGATCGACGTGGTATTTGTGCCGGGCGGTGACCCGGGTAATACCCATCCGAGCCAATTGATGCCTTTTATGGAGAAGCAGAAGAAGAACCTTACCAAGTATCATCCCAAAGGACAGCTATGGGTGTCACCGCAGGGTTTTGACTGGAAGAATAAGGGACGTAGAGGTTGGCTGAACGCTTTTCTTGATATATTGCAGCAGGAGGAGCCGGCGTGGCTTGACGGTGTTGTGTTCGGGCCGCAGGTTGCGATAAGCCTGCCCAAGCTCAGGGAAGCGGTTCCTGCGCGGTATCCTATCCGGCGATATCCGGATATTACTCACAGCGGGGGCGGTCAATACGAAGTGGAAAACTGGGATGAGGCTTACGACGATACGCTTGGGCGCGAGCCTATTAATCCAAGGCCTTATTTTTATACGAGTAAATTCAGGGAACTTCAGCAGCACGCGATGGGATTTATAACGTACAGCGAAGGTTGTAATGATGATGTTAATAAGATTATCTGGAGCTGCCTGGGTTGGGACCCGGATATGAAGGTTGAAAATATTCTTAGGGAGTATAGCAGGTACTTTATAAGCAGAAGATACGAGGAGAAATTCGCAGAAGGTTTGGCTGGGCTTGAGAGGAACTGGGTGGGACCTTTGAAGAAAAATGATGTGGTTTACGAGACGCTGAAGCTTTTCCAGGAGATGGAAAGAAGAGCGACGCCTCAGGACAAGCTGAACTGGCGTTTTCAGCAGGGGCTTTACCGAGCGTATTATGATGCTTATATTAAGGCTCGGCTTGAGTATGAAACAAAGCTTGAGAAGGATGCGATTGAAGTGCTGAAAAAGGCAGACAGTATCGGCGCTTTGGCGGCAGTGGATATGGCAGAGGCGATTCTTGATAAGGCGGTGACAGAGAAGGTACGACCCGAGTGGCGAGCAAGAACGTTCGAGATGGCAGAGGCATTGTACCAGAGCATTCGGATGCAGTTGAGTGTTAAGAGATATAAGGGTATCCGTATCAGCAGAGGTGCGAATCTTGACAGCATCGATGTGCCGCTTAATGACGCAGAGAAGATGAAGAAACGTTTCAGGTCTATACGCAAATCGAAAACAGAAAGTGAGCAACTTCGTGCCATCAGGAAGATGGTGGATTAAAATATTACATAGAAGACGAAAGGCTGAAAAAGGTTCCTGACCCTATTTTTGAAAGGATGTGTTATGGGTAAGAAAGCGATTGTGATTTTGGTTCTGGTTGGTGTTGTAACGGTTTTTTCGGCTGAGGCGGTGGCGGTTGATGGGAAGCTGCCCGGGCTGATAGGAGTTCAGTATGGCTCGGAGGATTTTTCTAACATTCAGGACCTGACACGGCTGAGCAGTCTTGAGCGGAAGTTTACGCAGGATGACGGATACGGCCGTCAGTGGTCCGCGAGATGGTTCGGTATTATTGTTGGTCCTGCGAGCGGGGAAGTTTCGTTTAGTGCTGAGGCAGACCAGGAGACGGAGATGCGGATTGGGGGTAAGACGATATTTGCAACGACATCCGGAATCACTATGGGCAGTATGTCTATGGTGAAGGGTCAGGAATACCCGATTGAGGTCAGTCTTGCTAAGGCAGGCCAGGCGGATGACTGCTATTTCAGGATTCTGTGGAGCTGGGGGGGACAGGCGAAGGTTTCTGTTGGGTCGGCAAATCTGGTGCACACAATAGCTCAGGAGCAGGAGTGGGTCGGCAGAGCCAATGAAGCCGATGACGATGACGACGATGACGAAGATGATGACGATGAAGAAGATATCGTAATCTCGTATGAGAATTTTGGTTTGTCGCGGTCTGCAAAGGCAGTTTCAGGGCTTGGTACGGTTGAACTTTCGCAGACAAAGATCGTGGCATTGAACGGCCAGAGCAAGGTGCAGGCAAGCGCGGCAAGAATGCTTTGCGAAGAGATAGACAAGCGAACGCGGATAGGGCTTGATGTTGTTAAGCAGATGCCTGGTAAGGGTGTTGTTGCTATCGTGATAGGGACGGGCGAGGAAGTTGCAGGCAAGGTTGGCAGGCCGCCGGCGGGCCTAACGGTTCCGGAGAAGACCGATGGCTACGCGATATGGATCGACAGCAGTAAGCGTGACGCGGCGACGATTTGCCTGGCAGGTTATGATGACCGGGGAGCATTGTACGCGGTGGGCAGGCTTCTTCGGATGCTGGAGATGGGCAGGGACAAGGTTTCGGTCGATGCCGGTATTAAGGTCGCGACGGCGCCGAAGTATGCGCTGCGGGGACATCAGATGGGTTACCGGGCGAAGACAAATTCTTATGACGCCTGGACGGTCGAGAAGTGGGAGCAGTACTACCGTGACATGATAGTTTTTGGATTGAATGCGGTTGAGATAGTTCCGCCGGTGACCGACGATCTTCCTGATAGTTCTGTGATGCCAAAAAAGCCCATGGATATGATGATAGCGCAGTCAAAGCTGGCCGACGATTACGGCCTGGAGGTGTGGATATGGTATCCGGCGATGGAGTTTCGCGGCAAAAAGCGTGAGAAGATTTCGCCTGAGCTTATGGAACTGGCGATAAAAAATCGAGATGATGTTCTCAGTAAACTTCCTCGCGTCGATGCCGTATTTGTCCCGAGCGGCGATCCCGGTGAGGTTCATCCCCGATATTTATTCCCGCATATGAAAGAGCATAAGAAGGTATTGAACAAGTATCATCCTGACGCCGAGATTTGGAGTTCGGTGCAGAATTATGATGATGAATCTGCGACTATGGGCTGGATAAAAGCATTTTATGGTTGGCTCAACAGCGATAAAGTTGACTGGTTTGACGGTGTTGTGTTCGGTCCGGCGACGGAGATAAGTCTGCGAGAGATGAGGCGAGATGTTCCGAAGCGATTTCCGATACGGCGATATCCCGATATAACGCACTCGAGGAGTTGTCAATACGAAGTAGATAACTGGGATAATGCGTTGGAGAGTACGCTGGGTCGCGAGCCGATCAATCCTCGGCCTCGGGCTTATGCGAAGATTTTCCGGAAGATTCAGCAGTACTCGATCGGCTTTATCAGCTACAGCGAAGGCTGCAACGATGATGTCAATAAAATCATTTGGAGCTGTCTGGGCTGGGACCCGGAAATGAAAGTTGACGATATACTGGTCGAATACAGCAAGTACTTTATCAGCGACAGATACGAGGAGACTTTCGCAATGGGCCTGCTCGGCCTTGAACGTAACTGGAAGGGTAGCTTGAAGAATAATGATGGAGTTTTAGAGACGCTGAAACTTTTCCAGTCGATGGAAAGGAAGGCGACACCGCAGGACAAGCTGAACTGGCGTTTCCAGCAGGGGCTTTACCGGGCTTATTATGATGCGTATATCAAGTTACGGCTTGACTATGAAACGGAGCTTGAGAACAAGGCACTTGCGATTCTTAAGACGGCGGGTGAGGTTGGTTCTGCCAAGGCCCTTGACGCGGCAGAGGCTGTGCTGAATAAGGCGGACGATTACAGGACGAATTCCGAACTTCGCGCGCGGGTTTTCGAGTTGGCTGAGGCGTTGTTCCAGAGTATCGGTATGCAGACGAGCGTGCCGAGGTACCGTGCGAAACAGATTAGTCGCGGTGCGAATCTTGATATGATAGATATTCCGCTGAATCACGGTGTGTCTTTGAAGGAAGCTTTTGCCGAAGTCCGCAAGATGGATTCAGAGGAGCAAAAACTGGCGAGGATTTCCAGTATCGCGGCTAACAAGTACAAGAAGAATAATTACAACTGGGAAAAGATTTTTGAGAAGAAATTCATAGCTGATGGTGTAATGATTGACGACTGAGAACGCTTACTGGTGAAGCAGCAATCTACCGGCAGCAGGCGTGAGTTAAGTTGTTTATCTTCAGTGTAGTGTTTTCATTATTAATAATCTTCCCCGGCAGCCCAGAACGTCTCTATCGTCACCTTAATTGCAGCTTTGATATGCTCAGGCAGTTCCGGCCAAACCGCTACAATTTCCGCTAAATCATCCGGCAGACTATCAGCCGATTTTTGGCCATTTCCAGAATTTTTTTGTAAGCTGGTTTGTAAGCGCTGTTCAGGGTCGGTTATAAGTGTTTGTTTTTGTTGAGGTTGTGATTTTTCATCAACGGACTGAAAATCCGTGTGTCGGCGGTTCAGGTTAAATCCAGAGTAAGCATTTTTTGTAAGCCGGTTTGTAAACGCTAATTGGCTGATTATCTGTTCCGGTGTGTGAAATTTACGTTTCATCTGGGTATCCCTTACATTAAAAAGCTACTAATTTTATCGGATACCCTCCAATCTGCAATGGTACAGTTTTTGGGGGTCAGGGCGTTTATTAAATGCGATTGATATTAGTCCTCCTTTACCGCATAAGTGAGGACGTTTATGGATGCGGCTGGTAAGTGGAGTTTGGCTATCATTGGCTTGCTGGTATGTATAATTTTTATCAAATCGCGCGGGACGATACGGTCGGGGTCTTTGAAAGTGTTGTGGGCGTGGATTTCGCCTCCCAGGATAAGCCACGATTTAAGTTTGACATCGGCGAGGCCGGGAAAATTCAGCTTCACCGTAGTATAATCGGTTGCGTGAGTATTGATGAGACTGAGTGTAATTGTGTTATCCTTTCGGGAGCAGGAGGCGGCAATGCGAGGAACGGTTTTCTGCTCGTTTCTGTCAGCAAAGTTAATTTGTTCGGTTTGAACTTCGCATTGCAGGGCTTCTGCGCCCTGGTGTGGGACATACATTTCAAAAACGTGATAGGTTGGGGTGGTGAGCATTTTTGGGCCGTCGGTTAAAATCATTGCCTGCAGTACGTTGACTGTCTGTGCGATGTTGGCCATACCGACTTTGTCGCAGTTACGGTTGAAAACATTGAGCGTGAGGGCGGCCACCATTGCGTCGCGGATTGTGTTTTGCTGTCGGAGGAATTTTCGGTTTGTGCCGGGCATAACGTGGTGCCATGTACCCCATTCGCAGACGCCGAGCTTCACGCTGTGTCCGGGGTCGTATTCAGCCATAATGTCCCAGTGCTTTTGAATGAGCTCTTCGACCCGGAGGGACTTTTTGAGCAGGCCGTACCATTGGTCGGTGGTGTATTCGGTTGCGGTTCCGTATGATTTTGCACCGGTGTAGTAGTGCATGTCGAAGGCCTCAATGCGGCCTATGCGGTTTCTGCCCTTTGCGCGTCGTCCTGAGATTTCCTCGAAGAACTCCGTTGTCCAGGTGTAGTCTGCGCTGGACGGCCCACAGGCAATTCGGTAGAAGCCCTCCTTCGGTGGAAAGTGACAGTACTCGGAGAACTGCCGGTAGAGCTGTGCGTATTGTGAGGGGGCCATGCTTCCGCCGCAGCCCCAGTTTTCGTTTCCGATGCAGAGGTATCGCAGGTTAAACGGTTCGGGATTGCCATTTTGCGTGCGCATGTTAGCCAATGTAGAGTCACCATTATAGTTTAGGTATTCGAGCCAGTCTCGTAATTCTTCGGGCGTACCGTTGCCGACATTGGCGGCGATCATTGGTTCGGCCCCGACCTGTTTGCAGAAGTCGAAGAACTCGTGCGTGCCGAAGTGGTTGTTTTCAATGACACGTCCCCAGTGTACGTTTACTGTTTTTGGTCTTTGGTCTCGCGGTCCAATTCCATCTCTCCAGTGGTAGCTGTCGGCGAAGCATCCGCCGGGCCAGCGGATGACAGGGGGTTTTATTTTTTTGAGGGCCTGGACGACGTCGGTTCGAATGCCGCGGACATTTTCGATTTCGGAGTCAGGGCCGACCCAGATTCCGCCTTCGATGCAGTGGCCGAGATGCTCGGCAAAGTGGCCGTAGATGTTGGGATTGATAGTCCCAATTTTTTGGTCTG
>JGI10211J34971_10001185_pt1 | contig 21818 bp, 18 predicted proteins | sample Etolagsediment_FD_34971 | JGI IMG/M metagenome (IMG submission 34971)
TGGGGCTCTGCGACGACTCGTGTGGCGAGGCCGCCGTGACGATTTTCTCCATAGCCATACCCCGTAATGACAACAGGAGTCCCTGCTTGAATCTCGGGGTCGGAGCTCTCCTCCACAACACCGGCTAAATCAATACCCGGAATCAGCGGAGGCTTACGGACAACCCCGGGGGAGCCGGTGAGGGCCAGGGCATCCTTGTAGTTGAGAGCCGAGTAGTGGACGGCAATAGTGAGGGAGCCCTCGCCCATCTGAGACAACGCGATGTCGTCCCGAAAGTGCGTGGTGAGCTGGCCAGAGCCATCCGAGCCAATCCACCAGCCTGAGGCGTGGTTAGCCAAAGAGCATCGCCGCCGCTTCGTATCGCTCGTCGGGAACAGTCTTCAGATCTCCGAGAGCTTCCACAAAATCGACATACGCGATGTCGGTGCCCCGAAGGGCCACCATGTGTCCCCACTGGCGATCATTGACCAGGTTGATGACGCTCATGCCAAAGCGAGTGGCAAGTACTCGGTCGAATGCGCTGGGTGTACCACCGCGTTGGATGTGTCCCAGGGTCGTTGCTCGGGTTTCAATACCCGTGGCCTCCTCAATCAGCGGTGCCAGGATTTCCCCAATTCCTCCCAGGCGAGGTCGCCCAAAAGCGTCGAGACCTCGCTCGGAGTGAGCGTCATCCATGGTGTCGAGTGCAAAACCTTCCGCGACTACCACGAGGGGAGCGCGTCCGCGGTCGTGGGCGGAGCGGACCCAGCCGAGCAACTCGTCGAGACTCGTCTTGCGCTCAGGAATCAGGATGGCGTGCGCACCGGAGGCCATACCCGAGTGCAGCGCAATCCACCCGACGTGGCGACCCATGACTTCGGCCACCATGCAGCGTGAATGGGAGTCACCGGTGGTGCGGAGACGGTCCATGGCTTCAGTGGCGATACTGACGGCAGTATCAAAACCGAAGGTGAAGTCTGTGCCGTTGAGATCGTTGTCGACAGTTTTGGGAACACCAACAATCGGGATCCCCGTATCACTCAGCTCTTTGGCTGCGGCGAGCGAGCCCTCACCGCCAATCGCAATGATGGCGTCGATGGCGTGCTTTTTCAGCACTTTCTTCACCTGGTCAGGCCCACCGTAGTCAAAGGGATTCGTGCGAGACGTTCCGAGGATGGTGCCACCCTGCTTAGAAATGCCCTTCACCTCATGGCGGGTGAGAGGCATGATGTCGGCTTCGCAGAGGCCTTTGTAACCGCCGACAAAACCCACGAACTCATGGCCGTGGACGCGCGTTCCTTTTAGGACCGCGGCCCTGATGACCGCATTGAGACCCGGGGCGTCGCCTCCGCTGGTGAGCATTCCAATCTTCATCCCACCATTCTCTCTGGTTGGAAGGCCAACGGTGTCACAGAATCCCTATCATTTCCTTAGGTTTCACCAAGGCGACGCATAGGCGAGCGCTTTAAGGTGGAGAAATACGCCACCACTACGACGACTCACAAGGAGATCACATGGCAGAGAAAAAAGAGACTGTGAAAGCAACGGACCACGTTGCCGAGCACGTCGAGACCGGCTTGACCGGACGCACCGAATACCCGGGGCAGACGTTGGGGATTGTTGCCCTCGTGCTGGCCTTCTTTACTCAGATCCCAGCTCTCATCCTCGGCATCATCGCGTGGGTGTGGTCTAACAAGGCCCAGGTGAACAATGTTCCGGCGAAGGTTGCCGTTGCGGTCAGTTCAGTTCTGATTGTGTTGGGAGCGCTTGCCGTCATCGGCTGGATCGTGCTTGTTGCCTCGACAGTCGGCGAGCTTGGAGACTTGGGAATGTGGAATGGAATGGGCCCTGGAGGACTTCGCTCCTAACGACCTTCCCTTTCGAGGACTGCCATGGCGGCATTGTGACCCGCAATGCCGCTGACGGCACCTCCTCGTCTGGCTCCTGAACCACAGAGCAGAATTCCCTCATCCACGGTCGCCACGCCCCAGCGTTGTTCGGGGGTGTTCAAATCCGCGTCATCTTCGACAAAAGGCCATTCGAGTGGGCCGTGGAAAATATTTCCTCCGGGAAGCCCCAGGGCTTCTTCGAGATCCTGGGTTGTCTTTGTTTCAATACAGAGCTGACCGTGGGCGTCCCTCATCAGAACATCCTCGAGGGGTTCTGCCAGCACACTGTTCAGAGAGGCAACGACTGCGTCCTGAAGCTCGCGTCGAAGGGCATCGTTATCTCTCGTCTGCGCAAGTCGGTGCGGAGCGTGGAGCCCAAACACCGTCAGTGTGTGAGCTGCAGATTCCTGGAGCTCGGGCGAGAGGATGCTGGGGTCGGTCAGTGAGTGACAATAAATCTCGCAGGGCAGTGGGTTAGGAAGCGACCCCGCCTCGGCAGCGTCGAAACCACTCTGGAGTTGTGACCAGGTTTCGTTGATGTGGAAGGTTCCGCCAAAGGCGGCCTCAGGGCTGAGTGAGGTGTCCTTGAGCTTCGGTAGGCGCTTCAAAACCATATTGACTTTCACCTGTGCTCCCTCGGGAGCAGGACCCTGCGCCGGGCGTCTACGCAGCGCATCGAGCTCTCGGGGTGCTGCGTTGACCAATACGTAGCGAGCGGCAATCGTGTGTGATTCCCCGTGCTGCGTATAGGTGACCTCTTTGTTCTCACTGATGGCTGTGACCGACGCACCCGAGATCAGCGTTGCGCCCGCGTCACGGGCCGCCTGCACGAGAGCGCCAGACACCGCCCCCATGCCGCCGATCGGAACATCCCAGTCCCCGGTTCCCCCTCCGATGACGTGATAGAGGAAACACTTGTTGGCATCGAGGTATGGGTCATTGTTTGACGCAAAGGTCCCAATCAGACCGTCGGTGAGCACCACGCCTCGCACCACGTCGTTCTGGAAGAGGCGTTCAATAGTGTCTCCGATCGGATTCTCGATGAACCGGTCCCACAGGTCACTATCGCCGGTCACGGCAGTGACGTGGTCTCGTGCTTCAGACCGAGTAAGCAGCGGGTCCGTGACGCCGGGAAACAGTGCCTGTGCCAGAGCGCCGGTGGAGTCATAGAAGGAATTCCAGGCATCGCAATCCTCTTCCGCACCAATCTCCGCAAAAGATTCACGAGTCAGCGCTTCGTCCTCCTTGTCGATGAGCAAACCCGTGGTTTCGCCGGGCACCGGTGTGTAGGAGGAGTATCGACGCTTGGCCAACGCGATGGGTAAAGACAAGTCGTCGATGATTTTTTGCGGCAACAGACTCACAAGATAGGAGTAGCGCGAGAGCCTTGCCTCCACACCATCAAAGGTCTGTTGTGACACGGCGGCCCCGCCCCACTCATCGAGTCGCTCCAGTATCCGAACAGACAGACCTGCTCCCGCCAGGTAGGCGGCAGCGGTGAGGCCGTTGTGGCCACCGCCCACGATGACAACATCGGCATGGTGTGTGCTCATGGCATCACAGTCTAGGGAGGCCTGATTATTTCTGAGCTGTGACGAGGTTTCGGGGTGCGACCGTCAGGGTCAAGGCCTTAGCATGCTCTCTATGCCTACCGCGACGCCACGAACGAGAACTCCAGGCCAGGGCGTGAGCGGAATTTCATTCGCCCACTCGCTCGCAGACGAGTCCGTCGCGCTGGTGCGCTCCTGGCTTGACCGAGCAGCGCAGCTTCACAGGAAACCAGACGCCAGTTCGGAGCGTCTTGCCGGGGTGCTCAAAGACCCAAAGGGTCCCGCTTTTGCCCTCGGATTTGTTGACCGCGTGGCCCGTCCCGAAGATTTCACAGTCGCTGCTCGAAACTTCAGGGAACTCTCCAAAGACATCCCCGACTTTTTGCCTCCCGTTCTGCGACTCCTGATTCAAGTGGGCGGGTTCTTTGCCCCAATATTCCCGGGAATTGTGGTGCCCATCGCTCGCTGGGCGCTCAAAATCTTGATCGGTCACCTCATTATTGACGCCAGTGAGAACAAGCTCGCTTCCTCATTGAGTCGCCTGACGAAGAACGGCGATCAGCTGAACATCAACCTGTTGGGTGAAGCAGTCCTCGGGGACGACGAAGCAGATCGTCGCCTCGCGGGAGTCCGAGCATTGATCGCGAGGGACGATGTCGACTACGTCTCTGTCAAGGTGTCGGCTATCTCTAGCCAGCTCTCCATGTGGGCGTATAAAGAGACACTGGATCGGGTCGTGAAGCGACTGATACCTCTCTATAAGGAAGCAGCGGCCACTACCCCTCCGACCTTTATCAACTTGGACATGGAGGAATTCAAGGACCTCGACTTGACCCTCGATGTGTTTGAGAGAGTCCTCAGTGACAAGAGCCTGCGAACCTACAGCGGGGGAATCGTGCTTCAGGCGTATCTCCCTGAGGCGTTTGCCGCAATGAAGCGCATCCAGAGTTTTGCTGCCGCCCGGGTCAAAGCCGGCGGAGCCCCCCTCAAGGTTCGAGTGGTGAAAGGCGCGAACCTCCAGATGGAGCAGGTCGACGCGGAACTCCACGACTGGCCTCTTGCCGTGTTGCCCTCTAAGCAGGCGAGTGACACCAACTACAAGCGTGTTCTGGAGTGGTCGCTAACGCCATCGCGCAGCAGGAACGTTCGGATTGGCGTTGCGGGGCACAACCTTTTTGACGTTGCTTTTGCTCACCTACTGGCGGAGCGCCGAGGCGTGACGAGCGGGATTGACTTTGAAATGCTGATCGGGATGGCTCCCGATCAGGCCGATGCCGTTCGGGAGACGGTGGGGAATTTGATTCTCTACACCCCGGTCGTGCACCCCAAAGAATTTGACGCCGCCGTGGGTTACCTCGTTCGACGACTCGATGAGAACGCAAGTTCTGAGAACTTTATGTCCGCAGTCTTTGACTTGCACGACAATGACGACATCTTCCAGCGCGAAGAGCAGCGCTTCCGCAGCTCTTTGGCCGCACTCACCTCGAAGGCCCCGCCTATTCACCGAGAACAGAATCGTTCCACTGAGGGCCCTCGCGGCATCAAACCCGGTGAGCCCTTCCACAACGAGGCCGACACGGATCCCTCCATCGTTCACAACAGGGTGTGGGCGGACGAGATACGCGCCCTTGCGAAGTCCAAGCGAGGAAAGGGTCTCGGGCTTGAGTCACTGCGGAAGGCCGGGATTCCGGATTCCCTCGGACCCATCAAGGGCGGTATCGCGGTGGACGACCTCGTGTCTGGTGGGCGCCAGGCAGGAGCCGAATGGGCTAAGAAGTCTGGCCAGGAGCGCGCTGCAATTCTGTTGAAGGCCGCTGACCAGCTGGGTCTCAAACGAGCAGAGCTGCTGGCCGTGATGATGCAAGAGGCCGGCAAGACCCTCCAGGAAGGCGACCCCGAGGTCAGCGAGGCCATTGACTTTGCCCGCTATTACGCCCAACTAGCAATCGAGCTCGACACCATTGACGGGGCTAAGTTCCAATCATCCCGCTTCACTCTCGTCACACCACCGTGGAACTTCCCGGTCGCTATTCCTGCCGGGTCTGTTCTGTCAGCGCTCGCCGCCGGTAGTGCTGTCGCCATTAAGCCAGCACCCCAGGTTCGACGCTGTGGTGCAGTGATGGTGGAGGCCTTGTGGGCGGCCGGAGTCCCTAAGGACGTGCTCCAGCTGGTGGATGTTGAAGAAGGCCAGATTGGGCGCGGCCTGATTTCGCACCCGGGTGTAGACCGACTGATTTTGACCGGTGGTTTTGAGACCGCGCAGTTGTTCCGCTCGTGGCGTGCTGATCTTCCGCTTCTCGCAGAGACCAGTGGAAAGAATGCCCTCATCGTTACCCCGAGCGCGGACTTCGATTTGGCGGTGGCCGACATCGTCAAGAGTGCCTTTGGGCACGCGGGCCAAAAGTGTTCGGCCGCGAGCTTGGTCATTCTGGTGGGGTCAGTGGCGAAATCGGAGAGGTTCCGGCGCCAACTCATGGATGCGGTGACCACGCTTCGCGTGGGATACCCCGATGATCCTGAGTCGGTCATGGGTCCGGTCATCGAGCGACCTGGGAGCAAGCTCAACTCCGGTCTCACGGAGCTTGGCCCTGGAGAGTCCTGGTTGCTCACACCCCAACTTCTGGATGATCAGGGTCGTCTGTGGAGTCCGGGTGTTCGCGAGGGTGTGAAGCCGGGAAGTACGTTCCACCAGACCGAATACTTCGGTCCCATTCTTGGGATCATGAGTGCGAAGACGTTGGACGAGGCACTCTCGTTCCAAAATGGTGTCGACTATGGCTTGACCGCTGGTATTCACTCCCTGGACCCCGATGAGGTCAGCTTCTGGCTCGACCGTGTGGAAGCGGGAAACTGTTACGTCAACCGAGGAATCACGGGAGCCATTGTTCAGCGTCAACCTTTTGGTGGCTGGAAGAAATCCAGCGTGGGTCCGGGCACGAAAGCCGGTGGCCCCAACTACCTCTTGGGGCTGGGTTCGTGGAGGACCGCCAAGTCCAGCGCCGACGCTGACCGTGCCCGAGCTGACGCCTTCATCCAAGGCCTCCTGCCCCACGTGGTGGAGGACAGTGTGGAGAAGGAAGGCTTCTTCTTGCGCTCTCTGGTCAACGATGAGCGCGCCTGGTCTGAGGTTTTTGGAATTTCGACAGACGAAACAGGGCTCACGGTGGAGCGGAACGTGTTCCGTTACCGCCCCACGCCCGTCACGGTTCGCGCCGCAGGGTTCGTGCCACTGGGAGACATCCTTCGGGTGATTCTGGCGGGTGCGCGCGTGGGGGCTCGGGTCAGTGTGTCTCTCACGGACCCACTGCCCGATGGTGTGCTCAAGCTCCTGCGTCAGGGAAGCTCCAACTTTGCGGGGCTTGGAGACTATGTGGTCGAGACCGAGCGCGAGTTCGTTTCGCGTGTTTCGGGGAACGCTCCGGGGAGGATTCGTCTGCTGGGTTCTCGATCGGACGCGCTATCCGTTGCTTTTGACGGTGCACCAGAGGTAGCTATCTATGGTCACGAAGTGACTGAGTCGGGTCGAGTCGAGATGTTGCCTTTCGTGGTGGAGCAGGCAGTCTCTCTCACGGCTCACCGTTTTGGCGCACGCGATCCCAGGTTCCGCGACCTCGCGATCTAGTCGCGGGGGCGGTGAATCAGGTTCGAGAGCACTATTGAGCTCTTGGTGTGATTGACGTTGGGCGCGTTCCGCACCCGCTCCAGGGCATCCTCGAGTGCCGCGATGTCTTTGGCTCTCAGGTGCACAATGGCGTCAGCGTCACCGCTGACTGTTCCCGCATCAATGACCTCGGGAACGCCCGACAGGATGCGCCGGAGATCATTCGGGGACACCGTTCCTTGGCAAAACAGTTCGACGTAGGCCTCCACGGCTAGGCCTTCGACGGTCGGATCTACCAGCACCGTGAAACCACGGATGGTGCCTTCGGCGACCATTTTGTCGACCCGGCGCTTTACTGCGGAGGGGGACAATCCGACAATGTCCCCAATGTCGCCATAGTTTGCGCGGGCGTTGTGCCGAAGCTCACCGATGATTTTGTGGTCTACTGCGTCCATGAGGGCAGTATATGCAAGAAATCGGCTAATTCTTGGGCAATAACGCAGGATATCTGCGTTTGGACTCTCAAAATAAGCGTTTCGTGCGTGAGAGACTCAAGACATGACCGCAACGCTTGAGACCTCAGAAACCCTAGCCCGCGAATCTGCGCAGGCCACTAAGCCCACGGTGCTGATGTGTCGCCCGGAGCACTTCACCGTGAGCTACCGCATCAACCCGTGGATGCACCCCGAGGACCCCACCGACACCTCCTTAGCTCTGCAGCAGTGGACTGTTCTGTATGACACGTACGTGGACCTGGGATTCACTGTCCAACTGATTGATCCGCTTCCGGGTCTTCCCGACATGGTCTATGCCGCCAACGGCGGATTTGTTCTGGACGGGATCGCCTACGGCGCCCGTTTCCACTACCCCGAGCGCCAACCCGAGGGTCCCGCCTATATGGAGTGGTTCCGATCTCAGGGGCTTGATGTTCGTGAGCCCCAGAAAACCAATGAGGGCGAGGGCGACTTCCTTCTGGTGGGAGACACCATTCTGGCGGCCTCAGGCTTCCGCAGCGACACCTCGAGCCACCAAGAGATTGCCGACATTTATGGCCGCGAGGTGGTGTCGTTGCAGTTGGTGAACCCCAGCTACTACCACCTCGACACCGCTCTGGCCGTCCTCGATTCGACAACCATTGCTTATCTGCCCAGTGCCTTTGACGAGGCATCGCTGACGATTCTGCGCCAGCGCTATCCCGATGCCATCATCGCGACGGAAGAAGACGCTGCGATTCTCGGTCTCAATAGTTTCAGTGATGGACACAACGTCGTGATCGCGGAGCGAGCGACGACGTTCGCGAAGGATCTCAGAGACCGCGGGTTTAATCCCATTGGCGTTGAGCTCTCCGAGCTGTTGCTCGGTGGAGGTGGCGTCAAGTGTTGCACTTTAGAGTTGAGGGCATGAGCCGCCAGCTGAGCACGCCCGATGTCTTGGAGCTCGAAAAGGGCTCCCTGACCAGGAACTACAACCCTTTGCCCGTGGTGGCGGGAAAAGCTAAAGGCGCCTGGGTGTGGGACGTTGAAGGCAAGAAGTATCTCGACTGCCTGGCTGCGTATTCCGCGGTCAACTTTGGTCACTCCAATCCGACCCTGATCCGGGCAGCCAAGCGCCAGTTGGGTCGCGTCACACTGACCTCACGGGCTTTCCACCACGACAAGCTGGGGTTGTTTGCGAAGGAGCTGGCCGATTTGGTCGGCATGGACATGGTGCTGCCGATGAACTCTGGTGCGGAAGCAGTGGAGAGCGCCATCAAGGTGGCTAGGGCCTGGGGATATCGAGTCAAGGGTGTCGAGGCCAACAAAGCCACCATTGTGGTCGCAAAAGACAACTTCCACGGCCGCACCATTTCGATTGTTAGTTTTTCTACCGATGAGTCTTCGAGAAAAGACTTTGGTCCCTTCACTCCCGGGTTCGTGCAGGTCGAATACGGGAACATCGAGGCACTCGAGAAGGCCATCACCTCGAATACCGTGGCTGTGTTGCTGGAGCCCATTCAGGGTGAAGCGGGGATCGTTACCCCACCTAAGGGGTATCTGAAGGCGGTCCGGGCCCTGACCAAGAAGACCAATGTGTTGATGATTGCGGATGAGATTCAATCCGGGCTTGGTCGCACCGGAGCGACGCTGCAGTGCCAGAACGAGAGAGTCATGCCCGACATGGTCATCCTCGGCAAAGCCTTGGGCGGGGGAATTGTTCCGGTCAGTGCCGTCGTTGGCACCGCCGACGTCATGGGTGTTTTGAAGCCCGGCCAACACGGCTCGACCTTTGGGGGAAACCCCCTTGCCGCAGCCGTGGGACTTGCGGTGGTTCGGATGCTGGCTAAAGGGGACATGCAAAAGCGCTCCGAGCGCTTAGGCAAGCACCTCCATAAGCGCTTGAAGAAGTTGGTGGGCAAGGGTGTTCTTGCCGTTCGCGGCGTGGGTTTGTGGGCGGGAATCGATATTGACCCGAAGCTCGCGACCGGTCGCGAGGTGTGTGAGGCCCTGATGGCCAAGGGCGTTCTAGCCAAAGACACCCATGGGTCCACGATTCGCCTGGCTCCACCGATAGTGGTGTCGAAGCGCGATCTCGACTGGGGACTTGACCAGCTGGAGAATGTTCTCCGGGAACTCTCAGCCAAATAGTCGCTCCAGCTCTTCCCTCCGGAGTTAAGTTAGGCTAACCTAACTTTATTGCTCACCTGAGGCAGTGACTGTCCATTGCCTCGTCGTCTCTCAAAGGAGAAAAATGCCTGCATCTGCGCGCCTAGGTGGCGTTGCTCTTGTCCTTGGTTCCGCTCTTGTCCTCAGTGCGTGTGCGGCTACTCCCGAAGTTGAGGGTGCCCCGGAGGAGGCCCCCACGGAAGAGGTCGTCGAGGAGGTGGCCATCGAACCCGTCGCCGATGATTACGTCATCCTGTATTCGGGTCGCAATGAGACGTTGGTGCAGCCTCTGATTGATGCGTTCACCGAGCAGACGGGCATCACCGTAGACATTCGCTACGCGGGCAGCTCAGAGCTGGCAGCTCAGCTTCTGGAGGAAGGTGCCGACAGTCCCGCGTCTGTATTCCTGTCCCAGGACGCGGGCGCACTGGGCGCACTCAGCCTCGAGGGTCTCTTTGCGGAGCTTCCCTCGGACATCACCGACCGAGTCATCCCCGAGTTCACCTCCTATGACGACACCTGGGTCGGAATCACCGGTCGTGCTCGGGTCGTTGTCTATGACAGTGAGACAGTGAGTGCGGAGGAGCTCCCCGCCACCGCCGATGAGATCGTGGGGCCCCAGTGGTCCGGCAAAGTCGGGGTTGCACCGGGTAACGCAAGCTTCCAGTCCTTCGTCACCGCCTACCGGGTTCTCGAGGGCGACAGCGCTGCCGACCAGTGGGTCTCAGGCCTCAACATCAACGACCCGCAGATTTTTGACGGAAACGGCGCCATCCTGGAGGCCGTGAATGAGGGAACAATTCCGCTGGGTCTCATCAACCACTACTACTGGGACCGGCTGGCCTTTGAGCGTGGAGCAGAGAACCTGCGCGCTCAGCTCCACTTCACCGAGAAAGGTGACCCAGCCTCCATCGTCAATGTCACGGGGATGGGATTGCTCGACGCTCAGAGCTTTGATCTGGATGCTCTCGAACTGATCAGATTCTTTGTGTCGGATGAGGGACAACAGTATTTCGTGGAGCAAACCTTTGAGTACCCTCTGGTGCCAGGAATTGACGCTCCCGAAGGTCTCCCGGCGCTAGAGGACCTGGCGATTGCTGGATTTGACCTCTCCGACCTCGCTACTCTGAAGGAGACCCAGGATCTCCTGAGGAAGTATGGGCTAATTCTCTAACCCAGTCGGTATACGAAAGGCCTGTGTGCCCACAACGACAACATCCGAGCACACCCCTGCGCCAAGCGCAGGGGTGTCTCGCGTGAGCAGGCCACCAGCCTGGCTGACGGTTCTGGCGGTGTTGGCGGTCGGGACCGTCTCGATCCCCCTGGTCTATCTCGCGGTGCGGGCTTCGGGAGTCCCCGCGTCAGAATTGACCGCAATCTTCGGGCGACCCCTGGTGCGCGAGCTGGTGCTGAACACGATTGGGCTGAGCATCGCCGTGTCAGCCACTGCGATCGCGATGGGAACCCTGATTGCCACAATCGTCACGCGTCTGCGCATCGGGGCGGCGCGCACCTGGTTGCTGATCTCGGCGCTACCTCTCGCGGTCCCCTCCTACCTCGCCTCCTACGGGTGGCTCGTAATTCTGCCGGGCTTGAATGGTTTCTGGCCCAGTTGGGCACTCCTCAGTGCTGTCACGATTCCCTATGTGACCCTCCCGGTTGCGGCGGTTTTGCGGGGCACCTCCGCAGAGGGTGAGGCTGTCGCCAGAACCCTGGGGCTCGGTCCCGCTCAGGCGTTTTGGCGAGTGACCTGGCCCCAGGTTCGACCCGCTGCCATTGCGGGTGGTCTCTTGGTGTTTCTCTACACCCTCAGTGATTTTGGTTTGGTCGCCATGCTCCGATTCCAGACCCTCACCTGGGGAGTCCAGCAGGCATACGCGGCGAGCTTTGATCGCTCCCAAGCTGCGGTGCTGGCACTGCTCTTGGTGGTGATTGCCGTCATTGTCGTGGCAGCAGAGCGCGGAGCGAGAGGCTCTCTGACCCGCACAACGGCAACTCACTCCACCAAGGAGCCTCTTTCGGTGGGGCCGCGGATAGTGTTCACCGCCGTGGTGGCTCTGCCCCCTGTGGTGGGGGTGCTGATTCCTTTGATCGGGTTGGGCGGCCGACTGGCAGAAGCCACGACCCTGCGTGCTCTGAACCCCGAAGGTCTCCTCCAAGCCACCACCACCACCATTGGTGTGTCAGTGGCGGCGGCAGTGGTGGCACTCCTGCTTGCACTGCCTCTGGCGGCACTGGCCGCCCGCTACACGAACAAGTGGGTTCCCACCCTGGAGGGTGCTGGCTATCTCTCCAATGGCCTCCCGGGAATTGTCGTGGGACTGTCTTTGGTCTTTTTCTCCCTGTCCGTCATCCCCGCGCTCTATCAAACCGTCGTGGTGTTGGTCTTTGCCTACGCCGTGTTGTTTATGCCCAAAGCATTGGGAACCGCGCGCGCCAGCATTGAGGGGGTGTCCATCGATCTCGTCAATGTGGCGAGGACCTTGGGCGCATCCCGCTTCCAGGCTTGGCGGAGAGTCACGGTTCCTCTTGCCCTGCCGGGGATTGGAATTGGGGCACTGCTCGTGGCCATCACCACCATGAAGGAACTGCCAGCAACGCTGTTGCTGAGGCCGCTTGGCTCCAGCACCCTCGCGACAGAACTGTGGTCGAGAACAGCAGCCGGTGAGTTCGGTGCAGCAGCACCCTACGCCGCCGTTCTCGTGGTTGTCGCAGCAATCCCTGCGATGATTCTCTCGGGAGTTCGATCTGTAGCGAAGGAGGAGATGTGACGACGCTCACAATCAACAACATCAGCCTCTCCTACGGCTCACGCCAAGCGCTGCGGGATGTCTCCCTCGTTGTTCCCTCAGGATCCTTGGTGGCAATTCTCGGACCCTCGGGGTGTGGCAAGACCAGTTTGCTGATGGCGCTTGCCGGTCTTGTTCCCATCGATTCCGGAACCGTGACCGTGGGAACCCGAGAGCTTTCCTCAGCCAAGGTCCGGGTTCCCCCCGAGCAGCGCGGAATTGGCTGGGTCCCGCAGGAAACCTCGCTGTTTCCCCACCTGAGTGTGGGAGACAACATTGGTTTCTCGCTTCCCAAGGGACGCCGACGCACCGAGCGCGTGGAGGAGTTGGCCTCTCTGATCGGACTGACCGGGTTCACAGATCGTGCACCAGGGCAGCTCTCCGGTGGTCAAGCCCAGCGGGTGGCGCTGGCGAGAGCCCTCGCCCCAGCGCCTGATGTCTTACTCCTGGATGAGCCTTTTGGAGCCTTGGATAGTGTTCTGCGTCATTCCCTGGGGCGCGATGTGGCGCGCATTCTCCGGGAGAAGGAGACCACCGCGATCATGGTGACCCATGATCGCGAGGAAGCGCTCGATTTGGCCGACCTCGTCGTCGTGATGGAGAACGGGAGGATTGCCCAGGTCGGCACCCCGCTGGAAGTGTATGAGTCGCCGGCAACTCCGTGGGTGGCCTCGTTTGTCGGAGACACTGTGGAGCTTGAGGGAATCTGGAAGGACGATGCCCTGAACTGTCAGCAGTGTGGCGCCAAGGACTTCTGCGGTCCTGCAGAGAATCGTCTGGGCTGCACTGGGCACGTCATTTGTGCTCTGGGTGATGTGGCAGCAACGGCTCAAGGGTCGGAGCCAAAGAACGGTGACACAGTCCGCGTGGTGGTGCGACCCGAGTGGCTCGTTCCCTCACCCTCGGGAATCGCTGCCCAGGTGAAGGGCGTTTCCTATGCGGGCCATGACGCTTTGGTGGAATTTGATCTCACCGGACACCCCGAGCGCGTTCGCGCTCGGATTGCCGCACCCTTCTTGCCCTCCGTGGGACAAGACTTCCACCTGGCGTTGCGTCACCCCGCCCTGGTTTTCCCAGTGGAGGAAACAGAAGGCGCGTTAGCCTAGAAACGTGAACGTTCGCGCTGGGTTAGTGGCCTCGTCGGTCTTGACCGACGAGATTCTCGCGAGTATTCGAGACCGTGCGCCAGGCTATGACCAGCGCAACGAGTTCTTCCATGAGGACCTCGAGATTCTCCGCGACATCGGCTATCTGAAGCCTCGGTCGCTGTCGCAGATGTCCTCCGATCAGCGCAGGCTGGCAGCCCACGCACCGGCCACGGCCCTGGGAGTGGGAATGCACCTCACCTGGATGGGTGTGGCCAGAGACATGGTGAAAGCCGGGCACCACGAGTTGCAGTGGGTGCTCGATGACGGCGAAGCGGGAGAACTATTTGCCTTTGGAGTGAGTGAGCGCGGCAACGATCGGGTGCTCTCTGATTCACTGGTCACCGTCACCGAGGTGGAGGGTGGTTTTTCCTACACCGGCCAGAAGATCTTCGTCTCGCTCTCCCCGGTCTGGACGAGGTTGAGCCTGCTGGGTCGACTCGGCGACGAGATTGTTCACGGTTTCATCACCCGCGACCAAGAGGGCTGGTCTAATACCCCCGACTGGGACACCCTGGGCATGCGGGCAACCCAGAGTTACACCACTCAGTTGGACAAGGCGGTGGTGGAGCATTCCCGGGTTGCGAGGCGTCTCCCGGCTGGTCCCAATCAAGATCCGTTCACGGTGGCCATATTCCAGAACTTCTTGTTGCTGGTCTCCAGTGTGTATGCCGGTATTGCCGATCGAGCGCTGGAGCTGACCGTTGCCGGTGCTACCGGCAAAGTCAGCGCGCTCGAGGATGGTGTCTCTCTTTCGGAAGACCCCGACATCAGACGGCAGGCGGCCTCCGCAGCGATTGCCCTTGACGCGTTGACCCCGCAACTGGGGACCTATTGCTCCTGGGCGGATGAGGGCGGCGAGGTCCCCGAGCATTGGTTCCGGTTGCTCTCTGGGATAAAGCACCAGAGCGTCGAGACCGCGCGCAGTGTCGTGGACACCGCTCTTCGCATTGTGGGCGGTAGCGCCTATCGCTCCGGGCACGAGCTCTCGCGCTTGCAACGGGATGTTCTGGCGGGTGTGTATCACCCCAGTGACACCGAAGCAGTGCACAGGACAGTGGCCTTCGACCTGTTCGGGCCCACGCAATAGGCTCGCGCCATGGCTGCATCGAAGCGCACAGACGACATCTTTGTGGACTCCTACGGAGTCACCATCCACTATCACCGCTGGTCACCGCGAGGGAAACCTCGGGCCGTTATTCAGCTCGTCCACGGTCTGGGAGAGCACGCTCTGCGCTATGACGGACTGGTCACCAGGCTCGTGAAAGAGGGTTTCGAAGTGTGGGCGAATGAGCACCGAGGCCACGGCGCTACGGGCCTCGAGCAGTGGGAAGGGGATCACAGCAAGCTCGGGAAACTGGGTCCCGGGGGGATTCCTGCCGCGGTCGCCGTGGTCCGAGCATTCACTGACATCATCCGGGGGGAGCGACCAGGGGTACCCCTCTACTTTCTGGGGCACAGTGGGGGCGCTGTCGTTGGCCAACTCATTCTGAATCAGCGAGGGGCCACTCTCTTTGACGGCGTGATCTTTACTGGGGCCGCCTACCGAATGCCAGGCTTTATGGAGCTCGGTGACCTGAATGCAAAACATAAACATCTCGGTTCCACCGGTGCGGAATGGTTGTCCCGAGATGTGGCGGTGCATGAGGATTGGCGAGATGACCCCCTCACTTTTCCGGTCAATCCGCTCAAGCACTTTGGTGTGGTTGATGCGGCTCGATTCCTCGGGGTCCCTCGTCGGCTCGAACGGGACATTCCGTTTCTGCTGATGATTGGGTCGGATTGCGCCCTCGGAGGAGAGAAGAGCGCCAAGAAACTCGCAGATGCTTTCCTTCGCAAGGGTTCCAGCGATGTGGAGCTGATCGTCTATGAGGGAGCAAGGCACGAGGTCTTCAACGAGACCAACAAGGACGAGGTCATGGATGACCTCGTCATCTGGATAGCCGGGAGGCTCGAAGCAAGCACACCGTAGGGTTAAGGGGTGCATGCAGAGTACAAAGTCCCGGGCGGAAAGCTCGTTGTCGCGGATATCGAGGTCGACGCAAATCGTATTTCTGTGTGCCGTATTGCAGGAGACTTTTTCCTCGAACCGGACGAGGCTCTCGAGGCCATCAACTCAGCCATCGTGGGCCTTCCCGCCACCACCTCCAGTGAAGATATTGCGCACGCCGTAACCACCGCGCTTCCCGGCGACGCGGTCCTCATGGGGTTCAGTGCCGAGGCCATTGGCATCGTGGTGAGGCGAGCCCTCACCGGAGCGAAGAGCTTCCTCGACTACTCCTGGGAATACATTGCGCCAGAGCCTCTGGAGCCGCTGACCCAGATGGCTCTGGATCAAGTGCTTGCCGAAGAGGTCGGTGCCGGGAGACGTGGTCCCACGCTCCGCCTCTGGGAATGGGCAAAGCCCGCAGTCGTGATCGGGAGTTTCCAATCCGTCACCAACGAGGTTGATCTGGAAAATGCCGAAAAGTATGGCCTCGAGGTTGTCCGCCGCGTGAGCGGTGGGGGTGCGATGTTTATGGAGCTTGGCACCGCCATCACCTATTCGCTCTATGCCCCCACCGAGTTGGTCTCCGGGATGAGCTTCCAAGACTCCTACGCCTTCCTTGACGACTGGGTGGTGCAGTCCCTGCGGGGCTTAGGGATCGATGCCTCCTACAAACCACTCAACGACATCACCAGCCCCACCGGAAAAATTGGTGGGGCGGCGCAAAAGCGCCTCGGCAGCGGCGCCGTATTGCACCACGTCACCATGGCCTATGACATGGACGGTGACCGGATGGTGGAAGTTCTGCGCATTGGTCGCGAAAAGATCAGCGACAAGGGTGTCCAAAGCGCCAACAAGCGGGTGGACCCGCTCAAATCTCACACCGGGCTCACCCGCGAAGAAATTATTGAGCATCTGGTGACCTCGTTCACGACCGCCTACGGCCTCACTCCGGGTGCCGTCACTCCGGAGGAAATGGCGCGAGCCACCGAGCTGGCAACGGAAAAGTTTGCAACACCTGAATGGTTCCACCGGGTCCCGTGAGCCAGCCCGAATCGAGTCGTCGGCGTGTGCGCGTGCGCACTGTCATTCTCTCGAGCGCTCTCGTTGCGATCCTGATCGCCGCAGTGATGGTCTCCGCGGTCGTGGGGCAGCTCTCGATTAGTGTCACCGAGGTCATTGGCGCACTCCTGAAATGGATGGGCATCACCACAGCCTGGGCCCCACTAGACCCGATCATCGAGGCAACCCTGGAGGTCGTGCGATTCCCCAGGATTGTCATGGCCTTAGCGGTGGGGGCGGCGCTTGCTGTTGCCGGCGCTTTGATGCAGGCAGTCTTTGGAAACCCACTCGCCGAGCCCGGTGTGGTCGGTGTCTCGGCCGGTGCTGCACTCGGTGCCTCCACCGCCATCGTGTTCGGTATTGCCGCCGGGGGTGGTGGGGTTGCGCTCTTGGCTTTCCTCGGTGGGCTTGGTGCAACACTTCTGGTCTATGCGGTGGCTCGGGCCGGTGGTCGCACCGAAGTGGTGACGCTGTTGTTGACCGGTATTGCGATCAACGCTTTCGCGCAAGCGGGCCTTGCCTTTGTCCTGTTCCTCGCCGACACCGCTAGCCGTGAGCAGATTGTGTTTTGGCAGTTGGGATCCCTGGCAGGGTCGGTCTGGTCTGAGGTGCTCATTGTCTTGCCCGTGCTGATTCTTGGCACCATCCTCGCCGTCTTGCTGGCCTCGAAGTTGGACCTGTTGTCCTTGGGCGAGAGAAATGCTCGGCACCTGGGTGTTGATGTGGAACAGCTCCGCATCATTGCGATTGTGTTGGTGGCACTGCTGACCGGGGTGGCGGTCGCGTTTGCGGGAATCATTGCCTTCGTGGGGCTTGTGGTCCCCCACATTATTCGGATGGCGCTTGGTCCCGCCCACCGCGGTTTGTTGGTGGCGAGTGCTGTGGGAGGTGGGGCACTGCTGGCGATAGCGGACCTGATGACCAGGACCCTGGTGTCCGGCGCTGATTTGCCCATTGGCATGTTGACCGCTCTGGTGGGTGGGCCTTTCTTCTTCGGTCTGCTTTACCAGCAGAGACGACGCAGCGGGGGGTGGGCGTAATGAGTAACCTCACACCGTTGGCTCGCCTGGAGTCCGTCGGGCTCGTCATGGACGGTCGAGCCATCGTGAAAACTGTCTCGTTGGAGGTGTTCCCCGGTGAGGTGCTCGCCCTGGTGGGCCCTAATGGCGCGGGAAAATCCTCCATCCTGTCCCTGCTCGCAGGCGACGTTCATGCCACTAGCGGAACAGCTCTGTTGGGGTACCGAGACGTCACGAAGTATCGACCGGATGAGGCATCGAGGCTTCGCTCGGTGTTGATGCAGGCCAACCAGGTTTCCTTCCCCTTTAGCGTGTGGGAGATCGTGGAAATGGGGCGAGCGCCGTGGGCCAGAACCCCCCAGATTTCGGAAGACGACGAGGCTATCGAGGAGGCCCTCCACCTCGCCGACGTGGGGCACCTAAGCGAAAGGCGCTTCAATCAGCTCTCCGGTGGTGAGAGAGCGAGAGTGTCGCTCGCTCGCGTGCTCGCTCAGAGGACACCGCTGGTGTTGTTGGATGAGCCCACCGCCGCACTGGATCTCAAGCACCAGGAGTCTGTGATGGCGACTATCCGCGGTCTTGCCGATCAGGGGAGAGGCGTCGTGGTCGTGGTGCACGACCTTTCGGTGGCCGCGGGATATGCCGACCGGGTGGCCATGGTGGTGGAGGGGCGACTGTCGGCAACTGGCTCACCCGAAGAGGTCATCGTCGCGGACCGGGTGAGTGATGTCTACGGGGTCGATGTAGATATTCAGCAGGTGGGGCACCCACCACGACCCGTGGTGTTGCCTCGACGCAAGCCCTAAGCCTTGAGGTCGTCAAACTCCGGGTTCTTCATCATGTACTTGGCGATGTAGGGGCAAATCGGGCTCACTGTGTAGGTTCCCTCAGCCCGAATGGCCTCCAGGGTTCCTTTGGTGAGGGGAATGCCCAAGCCCTGGCCCCGTTTCTCGAGGGGCACTTCGGCGCGGACAAGCAACAATGTCGTGCCCTGGACTTGGTATTCGACCTCGCCGAGGAACTCGCCACCCTCGGAGAGGACGTAGCGGTTAGCGTCTGGTTCGTGTGTGATGTCCATGCCCACAGGTTAGCTCTCGTGCTTTCTCACGGCCTCCGCCATGGCGATCACAATCTTCTCCAGGATGTGATGCGGGGTGGAGAGCATCAGGCGAAGGTGGCCAACCCCTGCCTCACCGCAGAGGGCTCCATCGGTGAGGCCCACTGTGGCTTCGTCGGAAAAGAACTGCGCCCAGGAGCGATCTCCCGTGATGTCGGGCAGACCTCTTGCATCGAGCCAGGCGATGTAGGTGCCTTCGGGTTCCCGGTAGGTCACCTCGGGGAGGTGCGTCGCCAAAAGCTCACTCAGGAGGGTTCGGTTGGTGTCGATGTATCGAAGGACGTCCTCTAACCACTCCCCACCGTCGCGATACGCGGCAGTGTTGGCGGCAACACCGGGTGTTGCCGCACCGCGGGAGACGATGAAGGCGATGTCTTTCATCGCCGCCTGGTGGTCATCATTCGAGACGACCAGCTGCGCGCACTTGAGTCCCGGGATGTTCCACGCTTTTGAGGCCGAGGTGGCGGTGAGGGTGTGGGCTGCGGTGGTGTCATTCAGCGAGGCATAGGGGATGTGGGCGTGGTCATCAAACGTGATGGGCGCGTGAATCTCATCGGAGAACACCACTCCACCCTTGGCATCGACCACCTCTGCCAAGGCCAGAAGCTCCCCCTCGGTATATACCCGGCCGAGTGGGTTGTGGGGGTTGCAGAGGATCATCAGGTGCGCGCCCTGGTCGAAAGCCTGGTCTATCCCCTCGAGGTCCATCTCGAGGCGACCGCCATCCCCTTCGATCATGGGGACCTGGATGATCTCTCGACCTCGTAGTGGGGTGAGGGTCAAGAAAGGCATATACGCCGGAGTCGGCAAGATGACAGCGGAGCCTGGCCTTGTGAATCGCTCCAAGACAACCTCATAGGCGCTCAGAACATCGGCGGTCGGATAAATCCTGGTGGGTGGAACCTTCCAGGAGTAGCGGGCCTCCAGAAACTCGGAGGTGGCCTCGGACATGTCCCTGGTGACGGCGGGAGGCAGATAGCCCCACAAAGCCCTATCGGTGGAATCGTGAAGAGATTGTGTGACGGCGGGCGCCGTGCCAAAGTCCATCTCGGCAACAAACGCGGCTAAGTGTCCAGGCATCCGGGTCCACTTCATGCTCCCGGTCTCGATCAAGCTCTCCACGGTGATGTCATCAAAGCGGTGCCCACTCATCGGCGCCTCCCTACGTTGTCATACTCCAGTCTGCCACCCGGGCACATGCGCAGAATTCCTGGTGCTCACTAGACTCTTACGGTGGCATCTGGAACCAAGCGCTATAGCTACCTAGGCCCCGTCGGCACTTTCACGTGGGAGGCCCTGGGGCAGGTTTCGGCTGCCAAAGACCAGGAGTGGTCAAGCGTCCACAACGTGGGTGAAGCCCTCGACGATGTTCTTTCTGGTCGCAGTGACTTCGCCATGATCGCCATCGAGAACAGCATTGAGGGCGGCGTGAGTGCCACCCAAGATGCTCTAGCGGCAGCGCCCGAGCTTCGAATCGTCGGCGAATATATGGTGCCGGTCAGATTCGTGTTGGCGGTGAAGCCGGGCTCCACTCTGAACTCCGTGACCACGGTGGCAGCCCACGCCGTTGCCTACGCGCAGTGTCGCGGGTGGCTGGAGGAGAACCTTCCGCAGCACTCTCACGTTCCTGCTCGGTCCAATGTTCACGCAGCCCAGACGATCATCGAGGATGGGGTTGCTGATGCAGCGATTGCTCCTCCGGGAATTACCCAGCACGCGGGCGTTGAGGTCGTGGCGGAGAACATCGGAGACAATCCTGATGCCCAAACTCGCTTTGTTTTGGTGCAAAAGGGTGGGACCCCCCCGGCCCGAACAGGTGCGGATAAGACCAGCATCATCGCCGAGCTTCCCGATGATGGTCCCGGGCGTCTGTTGGAGATGTTGGAGCAGTTCGCGACTCGCGGGGTGAACATGAGTTTGCTGGAATCCAGGCCTATTGGTGACGCGATGGGCCGCTACCGCTTCGTCATCGACCTCGATGGTCACATCGAGGACGAGCGGGTGGCGGATGCGTTATTGGGTTTGCGCAGGTTCAGCCCCAACGTGATTTTCCTCGGTTCCTACCCCCGAGCAAATGGCCACACACCTGAGGTGTCAGCCCAGAACAGCGATGCGGCGTTCGTGGATGCCAGGGCATGGCTCGAGGGTTTGCGCACCAGCTCCAGCGAATGAGCGTGACAGACTAGAGGGGTGATTGACCCCCAACTTCTGCGCGATTCTCCCGATGTCATCAAGGCGTCGCTTCGCACCAGAGGTGCACAGGAATCACTGGTCGACACGGCTCTGCAGGCAGATGCGGCTCGCCGTGAGGCGATTTCCGAGTTCGAAAAGCTCCGTGCGGAGCAAAACGCCATCGGCAAGGACGTGGCGAAGGCGTCAGGGGCGGAAAAAGATGCCCTGCTCGCCACCGTGAAAGAGCTCTCCACTCAGGTGAAGGAGGCTTCTGCTCGGGTCACGGAGGCAGAAGAATCTGCCTCGAGCGCGCTCGGCGCGCTGCCGAACCTCGTGCTGGAGGGTGTTCCCCCTGGTGGGGAAGAGAACTTTGTGACACTGCGAGAGGTGGGAACTATTCCCACCTTCGCCGGTGAGGCTCGAGATCACCAAGAATTGGGCGAAGCCCTCGACATTCTTGACATGGAACGAGGAGTCAAAGTCTCCGGCTCACGCTTCTATTTCCTCAAAGGAGCTGGGGCGCTCCTGGAAATGGCGCTCATGCAGTTGGGTATGAAGGTTGCACTGGAGAACGGGTTTGTTCCCTTGATTCCGCCCACCCTGGTGAAGCCCGAGATCATGCAGGGAACAGGGTTCCTCGGCGAGCACTCTGCCGAGGTCTATCACCTGGGTGAGGATGATTTGTATCTGACGGGAACATCTGAGGTGGCGCTTGCGGGTTACCACAGCGACGAAATCATTGACCTGAGTAACGGACCGCTTCGCTATGTGGGACTCTCCACCTGTTATCGGCGTGAAGCTGGCTCGTATGGAAAAGACACGAGGGGCATCATTCGAGTCCACCAGTTCCAGAAACTGGAAATGTT
>JGI10211J34971_10001186_pt1 | contig 21772 bp, 17 predicted proteins | sample Etolagsediment_FD_34971 | JGI IMG/M metagenome (IMG submission 34971)
CTCTACCCGCCGGTGACCGTGACCAAGAAGATGACGGCGGGACGAAACGACCTGACACCCTACGTCGGACGCGATCTGACGGTGATCGCCTGGATTTGGGCGCGCACGGTCAAGAGCCCGAACCCGGCGTTCTCGCACGTGGACGTGCCGCTGATCTCCACCTACGTATTGTCCAGCAAGAAGGGCAAGGAGGCCTGGTTGGAGCCGATTGTGGAGGGCGACCGGTACCGGTTCGAGGTCCGCACCGGCAAGTTCCCGGCGGAAGCCAAAGACGGTACCAAGCTGGGGAGGGGTGCGAACTTCGCATGCGTGCTCTCGGGGACGCCGCTCGAACCGAACCACATCAAGAGCGAAGGCAAAGCCGGACGCATGGGCGCGAAGCTCATCGCCATCGTGTGCGCAGGCGACCGCACGCGTGTCTACCTGCCCGCCACCGACGAGCAGCAGCGCCTTGCGGAATCCGCACGTCCAGAGTGGGCACCAGATACCCCGATGGCGGAGAATCCCCGGTGGTTTTCGCCTCCTGACTACGGGATGCCGACGTATGGGGACATCTTCACACCCCGGCAGTTGGTGGCGCTGACGACGTTCTCGGACTTGGTGGGCGAAGCGCGCAAGCAGGCCCTCCGCGATGCGGAGTCCGCAACCAAGCTGCCGTCTGATCCCGGTCCCGACGCCTACGCCGATGCCGTAGCGTTGTATCTAGCGTTCTCAGTGAGCAAGGCGCTGGACCGCAACACTACGCTCTGCACGTGGGAACACCGAATGGACCGCATGGGCCACACGTTTACTCGCCAAGCACTGCCGATGACTTGGGATTTTGTGGAAACCAATCCGTTCGCTGGCGCAGGTGGCGACATCTATGGCACTGCCCATTCTCTCTGTGAAGTGCTGGACAAACTGCACGCTGCGGCGATTGGGCATGCAATCCAGCAGGATGCCCAGTCCGGTGGAGCGGGTCCACCTCGGATTATCTCCACTGATCCTCCTTACTACGACAACATCGGCTATGCCGATCTCTCTGATTTCTTCTATGTATGGCTGCGCAAAGCTCTCCGACCTACCTACCCAGAACTCTTTGCCACGATGGCCGTGCCGAAAGCGGAGGAACTCGTCGCTACACCGTGCCGACATGGGGGGAAGGACCGAGCGGAGAGGTCCTTCATGGACGGCATGACGACGGCAATGCACAACCTTGCCGTACAGGCCAATCGCTTCTTCCCGATCACGATCTACTACGCTTTCAAGCAGTCCGAGAAAGGCGCGGATGGCACGTCGTCCACCGGGTGGGAGACGTTCTTGGAGGCCGTGCTGGTCGCGGGGTTCGCAGTGGGCGGCACTTGGCCGATGCGCATGGAGCTGGGCAATCGCATGATTGGGATGGGCACGAACGCTCTGGCTTCGTCCATCGTGCTCGTCTGCCGCCGGCGCACGGAGTCCGCAGGCATGACCACGCGACGGGATTTCCAGGCGCAATTGCACCGGGAACTACCGCGGGCGTTGCGGGAGTTGCAGCACGGCAACATCGCGCCGGTAGACCTTGCGCAATCCGCAATCGGTCCAGGGATGGCCATCTTCTCGCGGTACAGCAAGGTCGTCGAGGCCGACGGTTCGCCCATGCGCGTGCGCACGGCACTGGCGTTGATCAACGAAGCGCTGGACGAAATCCTGGCGGAGCAGGAAGGTGAGCTGGACGCCGACAGCCGTTGGGCGGTCGCCTGGTTCAGCGAGTACGGCACCGGCGAGGGACCGTTCGGTCGGGCCGACGACCTGAGCCGTGCCAAGAACACCAGCGTGGACGGCCTGGCCAACGCCGGAATCGTCCACGCCAAAAGCGGCAAGGTCAACCTCCTGCGTCGTGACGAAATGTCCGCCGATTGGGACCCGACCGCCGACAAGCGTCTAACCGTGTGGGAAGCAACCCAGCACCTCATCCGCGCCCTGGAGAACGACGGCGAATCCGCCGCCGCTGCGCTCCTCGCAAAGCTCGGCGCCGTGGCCGACCAGGCCCGCGACCTGGCGTACCGCCTCTACGTGCTCTGCGAACGCAAGAGCTGGGCCGACGAAGCCCGCAGCTTCAACGGCCTCGTCATCGCCTGGCCCGAGCTTCAGCGCCTCGCCGCCGAGCAGGCCAACGCCGCCCCGTCGGGACCGACGCAGGGGGAGCTGTTTTGAGGCGGCAAGCGACACTTGGAACACGGGATGCGTTGGCACAACGGGAAGCGGAATGCGATTGCCTTTTTTCTGCGTCACGGTATTGTAGACGCTAAGCAAGAGGAGGACTGGAGATGCCAGTGAGCACTGAGAGAAGATTCGGCAGTCCTGAGATCGCCCGTGAGATGGCCAAGATGTTTGGGGACGAGGCCAAGACGGTTACGGTCGAGATGAAGTACCGCCGGGAAGTCGGCCGTTTCGTGCGCAAGATCGAGAAGGCGCACAAACAGGCGGAGAAGAGCAAGCTCGTCTTTGACTGAGGTGCTCCATGCCGATGGATGCTCACCGGCGCGCCGATCCAGTCTCGTTGCGCATTGTTCCCGCCACGCAGCCGTTTTCCTGTTTCGACTTTGTCGATGCCGAGTTCGGGGGGCTTGATTCCGTTCGGCGTTGTTTCTCGCTGGCCCGTTCCCACGGGTTGCAGGCTGTTACGATCGAGGATGTCCCCGCCACGGGCTTGATCGCCGACGAGAACGCGGAGATCCCCCCCTACGCCCCCGACCACCAGATGAAGGCGCTGCGGCGTCTGGCATTCTGGTCCGTGCCTGTTGAAAAGGCGGATGACCTGGGCGCTGTTGGTACGGATGGCCTGGTCGGATACGCGATTCTGAAACGGGATTGCGCGCCATGCAGGAACTACGACAGCTGGCACGTATTCGAGGCCGTGTTCCGCAAGTACCCGCACGAACACAATTGCGTGCCGGCGCTACGCGAGTATGCAATTCGGGTTGGTGGACGCGACCTTGCCGTCCCGGGCGTGCTGTACTGCCAGCAGAATACGCTGAACAAAGCGTGCGCCCACGTTGCATTGCGGAGCCTGCTGTCGCGGCGCCTGCCAGCCGGGGACATTGCCTATTCGGCAATCAACGCGTCGGCAGTCAAGGCGTCTGGTCTGGGGTTCCAGCCGGGCAGAGGCCTGGGCGTGCCCCAGATGCGGCGTGTCCTGACTGACCAGGGCGTGCCGTTCCGCGATATGGACTACGAGGAAAGCGAGAAGACAGACCCGGACATCAGGGAACACCTTCCGTTCCAGAAGTACCTGTACGCGGGGATCGAGTCAGGCGCAGGCGCTCTCCTCGGCTTCCGTCTTTCGGGTCCGGGCGTCACGGGGACGCCCCGACACATCATCCCTTTCTTCGGCCACACGTTCAACAAGGACACGTGGGTCCCGGACGCGGACCTTGCCTATTTCGATGTCGGCGGCGGGGTAGGGTATATCCCAAGCGAGAGCTGGACCAGCAGTTTCCTCGGGCACGATGACAACTTCGGACCGAACTTCTGCGTCCCGCGTCTGTATGTCCGCCCCGACCAAGCGGAGTATGCCGTGGAGTTGTTGCACGATCATTTCCAATACAGCGGGTGCTACGCCGAGGCGGTCGGACTTTCGTTCCTGTATTCCCTCTACCCTCACCTCGTCGGCTCGGCGAACGGTTGGATGCAGCGGCTGGCGTTCTACATCAGGCCGAAGCTCCAACGGGTAGTGCTTCGGGCGGTGGCCGTGGAGACGACCGACTACTTGGATCAACTCCGGAACAACCCTGACTGGGACGGTGGGCTGGAGGACACAGCGTTCATCGAGAGGCTGGCCAGCATGCTGCCCGATCGCCTGTGGGTTGTGGAGGTATCGCTGCCGCACCTGTTCCCAGCGAACGAACGGAAGGTGGGCGAGATTGTGCTGAACCCCGGCGTGACTCCGGACCCGAAGAAGCCAGTGGATTTTGGCTATTTCCTGCTTGCCCGCCTTCCGGGGAAGTATCTGACGCTACAGTCCGTATCCGGAAGCAAACCGCATTTCCTGGAAATCCCAAGCCGGTTGGCGTCTCATACGCCGGTCTTGAGACACTGACCGTCTGCCGTCACTTGTTGACACCGCAATCTGCCGGGGAGAAGACCCGAAATGGCTGCAATCACCAACTACGAGCGCGTCGGACGAACACTGGAACTGCTGCGAACCGGGCTCATGCCGTTCGTGGCGCAGGAGTTGATCGCCACGCCGCCGATCGCGGACCAGTGGCGCGACGTGATACTGAGCCAGGCGACTGACGCGGACAGCACGAGTCAGCAACTGGCGAACAACGAGCCGGTGGATGTCTACGTCCAGCTCAAAGTGATGTGGGAGGTATGGAACCAGGTGTTCAAGCGAACACTGGGGCACGCCGAGCGCAGCCTGGTCAGCGAGTTGCGCGGATTCCGCAACGACTGGGCGCACCAGAAGCAGTTCAGCACGGACGACGCATACCGTTGCGTGGACAGCGCCGAGCGTCTGTTGTCTGCGGTCTCCGCACCGGAAGCGGAACAGGTCGGCAGCGAGAAGGCGCGGTTGATGCGCGAGAAGTTCCAGCAGGAGCTGCGCGACACCCGCAAACGCTCATTGCTGCCCGGCCTCGAGGGCGAGCCGGCTAGCGGCCTGAAGCCGTGGCGGGAAGTGGTGACACTGCACGAAGACGTGGCATCGGGCAAGTTCCTGCAAGCGGAGTTCGCGGCCGACCTATGGCAGGTGTACCGCGGCGAGGCCAAGGCGGAATACGGCGACCCCATCCACTTCTTCCGTCGCACTTACATGACCGATGGCCTGAAGGTGTTGCTCGGGACGGCACTGGATCGTGTCTGCGGCACGTCCGGCGATCCCATTGTGGAGTTGCAGACGAATTTCGGCGGTGGCAAGACGCACTCGATGCTGGCGCTCTATCACCTGTTCTCGGGCACGCCGTTCGCGGAGATGCCGGGGGTCGAGGAGTTGACCGGCAAGTCCAGTGTCATGGAGAAGAGCTTTGCCGCACGCCGGGCCGTGTTGGTGGGGACGCGAGTCGCTCCGGGCCAGCCATCGCAGAAGGAAGACGGAACGGTCGTACACACGTTGTGGGGTGAGTTGGCCTGGCAGCTCGGTGGGAAGGAGGGCTACGCGCTGGTGGCCGACGCAGACCGCACGGCATCGAGCCCCGGTGAAGCGCTTCACACGCTGCTCAAGACCTACTCCCCGTGCCTGATCCTCATCGACGAATGGGTGGCGTACGCGCGGCAGCTCCACGACGAAGGCAAGCTGTGTGGCGGCTTGTTCGAGACGCAGTTCACGTTTGCCCAGGCTCTGACCGAGACCGTGAAGAATGTCGATCATGCGATGCTTGTGGTCAGCATTCCGGCGTCCGACTCCGCCAGTCCTCACTACAAGGACCGGCTCGCCGACATCGAGATCGGCGGCGAACGCGGCGTGCAGGCAGTTCACCGTCTGAAGAACGTGATTGGCCGGACCGAAGCCGCCTGGCGCCCGGGGTCGCATGGCAGCCTGCTACCCCATCCACCCGGAGCTGTTCGACCGGCTCTATACGGAGTGGTCCAGCCTTGAGCGCTTCCAGCTAACACGTGGTGTGCTGCGGCTGATGGCGTCGGCGATTCACTCGCTGTGGGATCGTAACGACGCAAGCCTGATGATTCTGCCCGCCTCCGTTCCGATCGACGACCCGCGCGTTCAGCCCGAGTTGACCCGATACCTGGAGAACAGCTGAGTGCCGGTAATCGAACGGGACGTGGATGGCGTGCACTCGCTGTCGCGGCGCCTGGACCAGAGCAACCCGAACATGGGCCGGTACACCGCCTGCCGGCGTGTTGCGCGCGCGATCTACATGGCATCGGCCCCCACGGCGCGGACTCCGCACAAGGGGGCGGATGATCAACACGTGAAGTTGGGCTGTGTGCAGCCGGGGGAGACCGTGGCCACGTTTGGCGACGCGTTGCGGCGGCTGAGTGATCAAGCCATGCACTTGTACTCGGACAAGAACCGCTTCTGGTTCGACACGCAGCCGACCGTCCAGCGGCTGGCCAAGGACCGGGCCAACGACCTCAAGCCGGAGGCCGTGGGCGACGAAATCCGTCGGCGACTGGTCGAGCAGCAACGTGCGACCGGCGGATTTGTGCGCGTGCATGCGTGTCCGGGGTCCAGCGCCGACGTGGTGGATGAGCGCTGTGCGCGACTGGTCATCCTCGGTCCGAGGCGACCCACGAGAGGAACAACGACACAAGCGCCGCCATCGTGGCGGCCAAAGGCATCCTGGAAAGCCGCGGCAACGCTCCGCGGCAGTATCGGAACACATTGGTGTTTCTGGCTGCGGACGCCCGGTTCATGCAGTCGTTGGACGAAGCGGCCCGTCTGTACCTCGCCTGGCAGTCCATCGACGCTGACAAGGGCGAAGACCGGCTGGACCTGGCGGCCGGTCAAGCGCGACAGGTGACCGAGAAGCTGCGGCAGAGCAACGAGACGTTGAGTCAACGCCTCCAGGAAGCCCTTTGCTGGCTGCTTGTGCCGGGCTTGAGTGACCCGAAAGGCAAAGACATCGAGTGGACGGCGATCCGGCTGAGCGGGCCCGACTCGCTGGCCACACGGGCCTGGAAACGCCTGGAGCGTGACCAGGCCGTCTACAGCGACATGGGCGGTGTGCCGCTACGCATCGAGCTGGACCGTGTGCCGCTCTGGCAGGGCGACCACGTGCAGATTCATGGTCTGACGGAATACTTCGCCAAGTACCTCTACCTGCCCCGGCTTCGGGACGAGTCCGTACTGGTCGGCGCCGTGCAGGATGGCGTTGGCCTCCTGACATGGGAGAACGACACGTTCGCGTACGCCGATGGTTGGGACGAGGACGCAAAGCGATACACGGGCCTGCGTGCCGGCACGTCTGTGTTGCTCGGTTGCGACAGCAGCGCCTTGCTGGTCAAGCCCGGTGTCGCCCGCAAGCAGATGGACGCGGAGAAGCCCGTGCCGCCTCCACCGGGTCCGGGGCCAACTCCGCCCGGTCCCGTGCCTCCGGGCCCCACGCCTCCCGGATCAGGACCGGGGCCGACGCCTCCGCCTGAACCTGCTTCGCCGACGAGGTTCTTCGGTACCGTCCGGATCGACGCCACGCGGATGTCGCGCGACGCCGGCAAGCTGGCCGAGGAAGTGGTTCAGCATCTGGCCAAGCAGTTGAGGAGCGACGTCAGCGTGACGATCGAGGTAGCCGCCTCGGCTCCCGACGGGTATTCCGAGGACGTTGTGCGGACGGTCACCGAGAACTGCCGCACGCTCAAGTTCGACAGCGCCGGATTCGAGACGGAGTAAGGCGCCGGCACGCAATCACTCGATCACGTGTCCGGATGCGTTCGTGCGCAGGGCCGCTGATCCGGGTGCCAGGTTTCGCGGATCAGCACCTCCTCGTTCGTGACTGTGATCGGTGTCCGAGCGTCAGGAACCGACGTCCTGAAACACGACACCTGAGACCAGGCAGCGATTCGCGACATCGCCGAGCCATGGTTGGCCACGGAGTCACCGAGAGCGGAACAGCCCTGGCCCGTGCGTCGCGCGCGTTGTGTTCCGGGGGAGGGGGTGGTAGATTACCTGCGCATTCGGCGGCGTTGTCCGGTCTGCCGTAATGCCATCACGGCATCCGGTTGCTTGAGCTGCAGCGATGCCCGGACGTGTGCCGGACAAAACGGTGAAGGCGATGTGCCATGGGAGTCGTCGAACGCGTCTCTGCCTTTCTCACTACGTGGGTCGAACGCACGCAGTCGGCCGGCATACTTGCCGACTGGGTGATCGTGATCCTGATCCTGTTTGTTCTCACGCTCTGGATCGGGTCCGGTTGCTGGGCGTCTTCGATCGGTGAGGTGCGTGGCCACGGACCGGTCAAGCATTTCCTGCTCGGGTTGGCGGCACCCGGCTTTTATCCGGTGATTATTCTGTTTGCGCTTGGCGTGAGGAAGCGTCGTGCGCCGCCTCCGCCATCGGAGGAGGAGCAGGCCAAGAAGCAGCGCAAGATCACCGTGGTCGGCGTGCCCTCCGCGTCGGAGAAGAAGGCCGCGGCAGAAGTCGAGGCCGCCCAACCGAAAGCCGTTGAGAAACTGCAATACGGACAGGAGTTTTTCGACGAGTTGGCCTCTGAGAAGCGGGGCGGCGTTGGGATGGTCATCTCTTACACCGGCAACAAGGTGCGCGTATCGGCCATTCTCGACGTATTCCCGGAAGTGGTATCGGTCGAGATCGAGATGCCGGACGGCTCGCGCTCGAAGATACGCATTCCGTACGCCAAGATCGAGAGCTGCGAGACGCCGTAGCTTCTCCGGGAACGCACGTATCCCCATCCCTGCGGCAGAGATTCCGCCATTCGGTGCGTGCATTTGTTTGTGTAGACACTCAGATCGGGAAAGAGAACCATGTTCAGCCCCGTAGACAACCAAGTCTCGTTTCCGGAAGTCGAGCGCGACGTGCTCGCGTTCTGGCGTGAACACGGGACGTTCAAGAAGTCCCTCGACCTCCGTCGCGGCAGCGATCAGTTCGTGTTCTATGACGGGCCGCCTTTTGCGACCGGGCTGCCGCACTACGGTCATCTGCTGGCGGGAACGATCAAGGACGTCGTGCCCCGCTACCAGACCATGATTGGCAAATACGTCGAACGGACATTCGGCTGGGATTGTCACGGGTTGCCGGTCGAGAACGAGATGGAGAAGGAGCTGGGCATCAGCAGCAAGCACGAGATCGAGGAATACGGCGTCACACGGTTCAACGAGGCGTGTCGCGGCATTGTGCTGCGGTACACGCGAGAGTGGGAAGAAATCGTGGACCGGATCGGTCGCTGGGTTGATTTCGAGAACGGTTACCGCACCATGGACCGCGACTACATGGAGTCCATCTGGTGGGTGTTCCGCCAATTGTGGGACAAGGGGCTCGTGTACGAAGGCCACAAGATCCTGCCCTACTGCCCGCGTTGTGCGACTCCGCTGTCCAACTTCGAAGCGAACCAAGGTTATGCCGAGGTCCAGGACCCGTCCGTCACGATCCGTTTCCAGAGCACCGAGGAGCCGTCGCTCTACTATCTGGCCTGGACGACGACGCCTTGGACGCTGCCCTCCAACTTGGGCCTGGCCGTGAACCCCGACGTGAGCTACGTGCGCGTCGAGGACGATGGGGCCAGTTACGTCCTGGCCGAGGAACGGCTTTCCGTCTACTACCGGAACGAGGTCCCGCCTATCTCCGAGCGACTGACCGGCAGGGACTTGGTGGGGCGGCAGTACGTGCCGTTGTTCCCGTACTTCGAGGGATTGCGTGAGGAAGGCGCGTTCCGCATCGTGCCGGCTGACTTTGTCAGCACTGAAGACGGGACGGGCATCGTACACATGGCTCCCGGCTTTGGCGAAGACGACGCGTTGGTCGGCAAGGAACAGGGCCTGCCCATGGTCTGTCCCGTTGACTCCGAGTGCTGTTTTACCGACGAGGTCCCTGATTACCAGGGCCGGGCGGTCAAGGAGACCGACTCCGACATCATCAAGCGCCTCAAGGCTGAGCGAAAGCTCGTCCATCGGGCGACGTACCAGCACAACTACCCACACTGCTGGCGTTGCGAATCGCCGCTTATCTACCGGGCCGTGTCCACGTGGTTCGTCAAGGTCGAGGCGATCAAAGAGAAGATGCTCAAAGCGAATCAGGAGATTGCGTGGATGCCTACGCATCTTCGCGACGGTCGCTTTGGCAACTGGCTGAAGAACGCTCACGACTGGGCGATTTCCCGGAATCGCTACTGGGGCTGTCCGTTGCCGATCTGGCGGAACGAGGAAACGGGCGAGACGGTGTGTATCGGCTCGGCCTCCGAGCTCGAGGCGCTCACCGGCAAACCTGTTCCGGACATCCACAAGCATTTTGTTGACGAGCTTGAGATCGCCGGCAAGGACCCCGGCACGGTGCTCCGGCGCGTGCCGGAAGTGCTCGACTGCTGGTTCGAGAGCGGTTCGATGCCGTACGCCCAGCACCACTACCCGTTCGAGAACAAGGACCACGTCGAAGCGCATTTCCCGGCTGATTTCATCGCCGAGGGCTTGGACCAGACTCGTGGTTGGTTCTACACGCTGGTCGTGCTTGGTGCCGGCCTGTTCGAGCGGCCGCCCTTCCTGAATGTGATCGTCAACGGCCTTGTCCTGGCCGAGGACGGGCGCAAGATGTCGAAGCGCCTCAAGAACTACCCCGATCCGCTGAAGATCATGGACACGTACGGAGCCGATGCGTTGCGGCTCTGCCTGCTGTCGTCTCCCGTTGTGCGTGCCGAAGACCTCCGCTTCAGCGAGAACGCCGTGCGCGAGAGCATGCGCACCGTGATTCTGCCGCTGTGGAACGCCTACAGCTTTTTCGTGACGTACGCTCGCGTCGACGGCTGGACACCCGGGGACGATGTCCTCGGGGAGACGCCGAAGCCGAGCAACGTGCTGGATCGCTGGATTCTGTCGCGGCTTCAGGAAGCGATTGTGGACATCCGTACCGGCATGGATGCCTACGATCTGCAGCGTGCGGCGGTGCGTTTCACCGGCTTCATCGAAGAGCTGACCAATTGGTACATCCGCCGCAGTCGTCGCCGGTTCTGGAAAAGCCAGAACGACACGGACAAGGACGAGGCCTACGCCACGCTCCACCGTGTGTTGGTCGATTTCTGTCGGCTTGCGGCACCGTTCATCCCGTTTGTCACCGAGTCCATCTACCGGAACCTGCGGAGCCCGCAGATGCCGGAGTCGGTACACTTGTGTGATTTCCCGGAGGCGGACGAGGCCGGGCTCGACGAGGCCCTGAGCCGCCAGATGGCCCACACCATGTCCGCCGTGTCCCTCGGGCGGTTCCTGCGTACGCAGGCCAGCCTGCGCGTGCGTCAACCTCTGGCTGCGGCCGTGGTTGTGGCGGCAGACGAGCAGGTCCGCGCCGACGTTGGCGGCATGGCCGACGTGATCGCCGAGGAACTGAACGTCAAGCGTGTGGAGATCCAGGCGGACGAGGAGGAGCTCGTCACACTGGAGGCAAAAGCGAACTTCAAAACGCTGGGGCCGAAGCTCGGCAAACGGATGCCCATGGCTGCCAAGGCCATCGCGGGTCTGACGGCTGACGACATTCGGACGTTGCGGTCCGGTGAATCACTGGAAGTCGCTGTCGATGGTGGCGATCCGATCTGCCTGACGGTGGACGACGTGCTCGTGCATCGTCACGAAAGACCGGGCGTGACCGTTGCGAACGAGGGCGAGATCACCGTAGCGCTGGACACTCGCCTGAACGACGAACTCATCCGCGAGGGGTGGGCGCGCGAGTTTGTGAGCCGTATCCAGAACATGCGCAAGGAAGCCGACCTCGATGTGACGGATCGTATTCGCGTGACGGTCGATCTGCCGGCGGAGGCCGCTGAGGCAGTGACAACGTTCGGCGACTACATTGCTGGAGAAACCCTCGCCGAGGAGCTGACGCAAGCGCAACTGCCAGGCGTCGAGTCCGTCGACATCAATGGAAAACCGTGCCGCATCCTGATCGAGAAGGCAGGATAAGCGCAGCGTCGCGACGAGACGCTGTCGTGTCCTGCGTGACGCTGAACCATGACCATGAAGCCTCCCCCAAATCGCGACGACTCCATTCTGCCACCGGGTGACCGGAGCAAGACGCAGACAGTCACGCTGAAGCCCGAACACGCCTCGCCGGACCAGGCGGCGTCTCCCGTCCCCGTCCCGAAGCCACGGCAGGTGATCGGATTGAAGCGGAGCACGCCGGGAGAGGCACAGTCACCGACCACGGCGTTCGACTATGAGGAAGACGCCGAGGCGTCTCCGCCTCCTGATTCGGCGGAAGTGCCACCTGCACCGCTCTCTCCGAGCGCGACGGCGATCGTGGACCTCCGCGGCCAGGCCGTGAAACAGACCGAACTCCTTCTGCAGGCGGCGCGCCGTCAGGCCGAACGCGAGGCCGAGGAGATTATGGTCAGAGCCCGTAGAGAAGCGGAGAAGCTCCTGAACGACGCCCGTGATGCGGGTGAGGAACAGTCGCGTCTGCCACTTGCTCCCATCTGGCGGATTGCCTTTGCCCTGGCGGCGGGCGTGTACCTCGTGTACGTGTTGACACGCTCGGAAGGAGACGGCCTCCTTTTGTTGGGCACGGCGGCCGGATTGGGAATCGATGTGTTCTTCCTGGTAAGGGCCTACTCGGCTCTGCGTGCCTCGAAACGGGACAGAAAGCCGAAGAAACAACCGTAGGCTCCGGGCATGAGTACGCTGTTCCTGGCGTTCCTTGAACTGACCTTTGTGATGGTCTTCATCCTGCTGCTTCACAGCGTGAAGCGGACCTTGGGGGCCCCCGCCTTTTATCTCTCGCTCGGGCTGTTCTTTGTTCTCGGGCAGATCATCAGCGCCTTCGGCATCCAGATCAACCCGGCGATGGCAGGTCTGCAGGCCGGCCTGCAGGTGGACGTCGGTAACGCCGTGCTCCTGGCGCCGTTCCTGGTGGCGTTGCTGATTGTGTACGTCGTAGACGGCACGCTGGAAGCGCAGCGCGTGATCTTCGGATTCCTGGCCATTCTGTTCGGGTACTTCTACCTGGCCAGTCTCACCGCGTACCAGTGCCTTTGGCCGGGCTATTTCAGCGACGATCCGGATTTCGTGCACTACATCGCCTCGTCTTTCTTGCGGGGCCGACGCGTGCTGGCTGCGTCTTTTGCCTCTATTGCCATCGACCTGTTTACCCTGCCCATCATCTACCAGTTCTTCCGGAACCGCAAATTCGGCATTACCGTTTGCGTGCTCGCCACACTTGTGTTCGCGCAGACGATCGACTCGTTCGTGTTCCAGCTCCTGAGCGCGCCGACGATCGGTAACTGGTGGGTGGAGCTCCGCGCATCGTACATCGCGCGTGCCATCGCGATGGTGTGGCTGAGCGTGTTGACCAGCATTTACCTGCACATGTGGAATTTGCCGGCAGAGGAGCGCCGTCGTCCCCTGGACATCGTGTTTGCGTTCCTCGGGGGGTACGGTCGGGCCCTGCAGCTGCAGAGGCACGTTCGTGAGTGGGAGGGACGGTACAGGATCGTGGTCGAGCACAGCAGCGAGTGGATTTTCATTGTGAACGAGTCCGGGGTCATCCTGAACTCCAACCCGCCGGCGCGGCGCCGTCTCGGGCGCCGGGCCGAGGCAGGTTCCAGCCTGAGAGCGACCATGCGCATGGCCGATGGCAGCGAATGGGATTGGGACGCCATCTGGCGCGAACTCGGGTCGCGCGTGACCGAAGAGGACCCCGACGCGGCAATTCAACAGGATTGGATTGCGGAGGGGCATTCGGGCGCTATTCACATTCTGGACACGCAAATCTCCAGGGGTGTGATGGACGAGAACGAAGTAGGGATCGTCATTTCCCGCGATGTTACCGAACGTCACCGCATGGAAGAGGAACGCCGGCAACTCCAGGAGCAGCTCGTACACGCGCAACGGCTCGAGGCAGTCGGGCAGTTGGCCGGAGGCGTGGCACACGACTTCAACAACCTGCTGCACACGATCCAAGGCAGTATCGACGGATTCTCGCACTATGAGAGCCAGCTGGGCGAAGGACAGCGCGGGCTGATCGGCAATATCGGGGACGCGCTGGGGCGTGCCAAATCACTGACCATGCAGCTCCTCGGGTTTGCACGGAAGGGTAAGTATCGATCTGAGCGGCTGGATGTGAAGGCGTTGATGGACGCTTCCCGAGCACTTTTCGAGCCTGGCGCGGGCAAGAACGTCACGTTCAGAATGGTCGTCACGCCGGAGCCGATGTACATCCGCGGGGATGCCACGCAGCTCGAACAGGTGCTGCTCAACATCCTCATCAACGCCCGTGATGCTGTAGAGGGTTGCGAGGAGGCCAAGATCGTGTTTCGCGCCGAGCGCGCCGCGGAAGATACGCCCGGTTGGCAGTTCCACCCGGAGCAAGCCGGAGCCGCCTCCGGTTTTGCGTGCATACGGATCAGGGACAACGGCACGGGGATCCCGGACGACGTGAAGGACAGCATATTCGAGCCGTTCTTCACCACGAAGGAGGTGGGCAAAGGCACGGGGATGGGGTTGGCCATGGCCTACGGGTGTGTCGCCAACCACGGAGGCTGGATCCACGTGGACAGTGCGGTCGGGAAAGGCACCCAGTTCTTCATCTTCCTGCCATGCTGTACGTAACCGAGATTTTCCGCAGCATTCAGGGAGAGTCCTCTTTCGCGGGCTTGCCCTGCACGTTTGTTCGTTTGAGCGGGTGCAACCTGCGGTGTCGATACTGTGACACGACCTACGCCTACGAGCAAGGGGATGGCATGACGATCCCGGCGATCGTCGACCGTGTAGAGGAGCTCGGCGGGCTGCTCGTCGAGGTAACCGGCGGCGAGCCGCTGCAGCAGGAGGAAACGCCCGCTCTGATCAGGGCTTTGGCCGAACGGGGTCTGACCGTGCTGCTGGAGACGAATGGCACACTGCCCGTGCCGCGTATCGCGGGTTGCCGTGTCATTATGGACCTGAAATGCCCCGGTTCGGGCGAGAGCGGGCGGATCTGTCGAGACAGTGTCAAGCGCCTGGGCGAAGGCGATGAGGTGAAGTTTGTTCTGTGCGACCGGGGTGACTTCGACTGGGCCGTCGAGACAGTGCGCGAGTTCGCATTCGCAAGCCGAGGGATTACGGTGCTTTTCTCCTCGGTTGCCGGGCGTCTTGATCCTGCGGAGCTCGCAGATTGGATACTGCAATCCGGCGTCGAGGCGCGGCTCCAGATACAACTGCACAAAGTGCTCTGGCCGGAACGGGACCGAGGCGTGTGAGACGTGAAACGTGATGCGTGAAACGTGATGCGTGACAGAAGTGTAGGGACCATGGCATAGATGAACGAGGCATATCGATACATCAGCACGCGTGGCGGAATCGAGCCCATCGGGTTCTGTGACGCCACGATGATGGGACTTGCGCCCGATGGTGGGCTGCTGCTCCCTGTGGCGATTCCGGACGTGAGAGGCTGTCTGGACGAATGGAGGACGCTCCCTTATCCGGAGCTGGCGATCCACGTTATGTCGCGATTCGTTGGTGACGATATCCCGGTCGACGTCTTGCGCGAACTCGTCACCAGGAGCTATGCGACATTCGCGCATCCGGATGTCGTGCCCGTGCGTGATGTGGGGCCAGTTCACATTCTGGAGCTCTTCCACGGACCAACGCTCGCCTTCAAGGACGTGGCCCTGCAGTTTCTCGGCAACCTGTTCGAGTACATCCTCGGCCAGACGGGCGAGACGCTGACCATCGTCGGCGCCACGAGCGGCGACACGGGCAGTGCTGCCATCTGCGGGGTCCGCGGCAAACCGAACATCGAGATCTTCATCATGCACCCGCACGGACGTGTGAGTCCGATTCAGGAGCGGCAGATGACCACGGTGCTGGACGACAACGTCCACAACATCGCGATCGAGGGCACGTTCGATGACGGACAGCGTGTGCTCAAGGAGATCTTTGGCGACTTGGACTTCAAGGCGCAATACCGGTTGGGGGCCGTCAACTCGGTCAACTGGACGCGCGTGCTTGCCCAGGTTGTTTACTACTTCTACGGGACGTTCCGCGTACAGGAGCGCACGGGGGCTTCCCGCGTACAGGTGTGCGTGCCAACGGGCAATTTCGGCGACATCTTCGCCGGCTACATCGCTCTCCGTATGGGCGCTCCGATCAGTCGTCTTGTGTTGGCTACCAACTCGAACGACATCCTTGCCCGTTTTTTCAACACGGGCCGCTACGAACAGGCCACGGTGTGTCCGACGCTGAGTCCGTCGATGGACATCCAGATCGCGAGCAATTTCGAGCGCTATCTGTACTACCGGACCAGTTGCGATCCGGCACGTGTTCGGCAACTCATGACGGAGTTCCGAGAGAGTGGCGGCATGGCCGTCGGTGGCGAGGAGCACGACATCGTAGCGGGAACGGGTGACGATGCCGCTACGCTCGATACTATCGCGCGGTACTACCGGACCCACGACTACCTGCTCGATCCTCACACGGCTGTTGGTGTCTCTGTCGGCGAACGTTTCCTTTCCGAGAGTGAACCCACAATGTGTCTGGCAACGGCGCATCCCGCCAAGTTCAAGAACGCCATCGCGGATGCGGTCGGCGAGGATATTGCCACCCATCAGGCGATCGACGGACTTGCCGGCCTGCCGACTCGCTGCACAGTGCTGCCGGCCACGACCGAGGTGGTCCGGGCGTTCATCCGCGATACACTCACGTAACGGGAGCAGCGACCCCTATGGCCACGCCGCGCGGCCTTCTCATCGTCAACACCGGAAACGGCAAAGGCAAGACGACCGCCGCCCTCGGAACTGCTCTGCGCACGCTCGGTCACGAGTTGCCGGTCTGCGTGATCCAGTTTGTGAAGGGCACGTGGAAGTATGGCGAGCTGTTTGCCGCGAAACAGTTCGGCGACCTGCTGGAACTGCACGTGATGGGCAAGGGATTCATCTTCAAGGAAGAGAACGTAGACAAGAACCGGGGCATCGCACGGCGCGGCTGGGATCTCGCGAAGCAGGTTCTTGCCGAGGGGCGCCATCACCTGGTGGTGCTGGACGAGCTGACGTATCTGGTGAAGTACGGGCTCGTCCCGGAGGACGAGATCCTTGCCGATCTGGCTGGTCGCCCCCCGCACGTGCACGTCATCGTGACCGGACGCGGCGCGACGGGGCGACTCATCGAGATGGCGGATCTCGTGACGGAGATGCGGGAAGTGAAGCATCCACTGCGTTCTGGAATCAAGGCCCAGAAGGGAATTGAATTCTGAGACGTGAAACGTGGGGCGTGAGGGGACGGTGTCGGGGGATGTCCTCGCGAACCGTTACTCAGCGGGGAGGAGCGTGAACAGCTCGGGGATCGTGCGGATCACTCGGAAGCCCAGCATGTTCCCCTTGGAGTCCGGCCCCAGGCGGCACCGATCTGCCGCTCGGCAATCCCCGGGCTCCAGATACCAGTTTCCCCCCCGGATGCATCGGGCGTACTCCATCCCCTTCTCGGGTTCCCCCGTCTCATAGAGCAGGAACTTGTCCAGGCACCATTCCCACACGTTTCCGTGCAGACCGTGCAAACCGTACGCATTGGGCAGGCGTCCGCCGCCGACCGGTGCAGTGCCACCGTCGCTGTTCCACTTGAAGACGGCGTACCACCGGAGTTGTCGCGGGTCTGTTCCGAAGTAATAGGGGGTGTCCGTGCCCGCCCGGCACATGTACTCCCACTCGGCCTCGGTCGGCAGGCGGTATGTGCCGAGCGGCAGGTCTTCCTTCTTGCACAGCGCCACTGTGAACCGCTGGCAATCGTACCACGTGACCTCTTCCACAGGCCGATTGGGGCCCCTGAAGTGAGACGGATTGCTGCCCATCACCACCTCCCATTGAGCCTGGGTCACCTCATACTTGCCGGCGTAAAATGGTGAAGGAGCTTTCGCGACATGTTGGGCCTCACCCTCCCACCGGTTCGGATCATCCTCACCACTGCCCATCAGATAGGTGCCGGGAGGGACCAGACGGAAGCGCATACCGACGCTGTTCATCAGCTCGATCGGCAGACTGAGATCCCTGGCGGTCTGCACTTGGGCAGCGAGTGCCACAGCGCTGCCATCCGCCAGGGTGCTGACGTTGGCTAGACGTGCTTGCGCCTGCTCGGCCATGTGCGGAATCCGCAGAGCCGATTCTCCCGCGACCGGAACGGCTTCGCCCGGAGGAGGAGGCGCAAATTCGGGCGCGGGTGCGGGTGTCTCGGGCAGATCGCGTGTCAGGAACGGCCGGAGGACGAAATGCTCCAGGAAGGCCAGGGCCGCCGCAATCTGGACAACCCAGAACACGATACGCAGACGCGACGTCTTGCGGGGCCGTCCCTTGTCTCGGGATTTCCGGAGTGCCGCGCTGTTTACGGATATGCGTCGTCGTGCCATCGCGTCACCGTTTCCGGTACAGATCGTAGACGCCCCACCCTATGAACCCGAGCGTGCCAAGCGATCCGCCGATGATGGGTGGCAGGCGCCCTGTCTTGGCCAGCAACAGCAGGAACTGGCTCGTGGCATGGTATAGAAAGATGATGCCGATCGCTCCCGCGAACCCGCGCAACGCGCTACCCCGCTCGCGCGTGATGGACATGGCCACCCCCACAAACCCCGCCATCAGGCACGAAAAGGGGAAACAGATCCGGTACCAGAACAGCGTCGTGAACACGTTCCGTGTGGTGGGTGGCATGAGCGGGTCGGCACGCATGAGCCGGAATAACTCCCGCGCCGAGAGTTCCTCGGCCGGCCGCAGGGAGTTGAGTATCCTCTGCGGCGGCTCGTTCACCCTGGGGTCACAATAGAGCGTATGCCGTTCCTCCGGTCCCGTCGGCAGCATGTCCTCGGCGCTGTACTGCGTGATACACGCCTTGACGAACTCCCAACTGCCGTCCTCGTACCGCGCGGAGTCCGCACGCAGCTCCCACTCGACCGTCCTGTCGGATCGGAACTGCTTGATGAGCACCCCCGTGCCCGCGCCGCTCGCCTGAAAGCTCTCGAAGAACCAGTCTCGATGATGCTCTTTGTCGCGGAACGCAAGTCGGTGCTGTTTGCTCCCCTCCGCCTTCCTGGTGGTCGTCAGTTCGGCGTACAACGTCTCCGAATCCTGCGTGCAGGCGGGGACGACGTACTCGTTCAGTCCCAGCGTGAGGAATGACATCAGCAACGACATCAGCCAGATCGGTGCCGACCAGCGGAACAGAGAGATGCCCGCGCTACGCACGGCCGTGATCTCATGGTGTCGCCCCATCACATTCACCACGAAGCTGGCGGCGAGGAGCACCGACATGGGCAGCACATGCACCAGGTTCACCGGCTGACGGACAACGAAGAACCAGGCCGTCTCGACAAATGGACTTTTCGCTTCGACGAAATCGCTCAGGTAATCAAGCAGGTCGGAGATAACGAACAGAGCGATGAAGCCGAGCACACAACACATCAGCGGGACGGAGAACTCCCGCGTGACGTGCCAGAAGAGCACGCGGGAAATCCTCGAGTTGTTCAGCGGCTCGACCGTTTCGGGCGGTGTGGGCATGAGAGGATTGACGGACTTGCTTGGCCCCGCCGGGGTGCGCGGATCACATTTCGCTCACGACCCGGATCCTCACAACACGGCTGTCGCTGAGCATGTCCGGGAGAGCACGTTTGCTGGGGAACACGTAGACGAATATCGGCGTAAGAAACCCCAGGAAGACCGATGTGACCGCAAAGACGAACGCACGGCCCAAGTAAACGGGGCCGCCCGTCTTGCGTACGATCATGATCCCCCAGAACTGCTGCCCGAGCGTCTGGGCGCGTAAGCCGAGCGTCGTTGCCATGTAGACCAGGAAGGTGCTGTAAAACAATGCCACTCCCAAGTAGAACATCACGGTTGCCGGCAGCCCCGCGGCGATCAGTCCCGCACAAGAGAAGAACAGCACGAGAGCCAGGGCCAAGGCGATACCCAGGTCAAGGAGCCCGGCCCAGATCCGTAGCGAGATGGAAGCAGGAGTGAAGCGGAACGTGTCCTGCCCCAGGCTGGCGGTGAACGTTCTCACCTTCTCCTTCTGCGCCGTGACACGGCCCTTGATCTTGTCCAGTGCTCCGTCTTTGCGCTCGGCTTCCTCCTTCTGCGCCTCGCAGATCTCTTTGAGGAAGGGCATCCCCAGCGTCGGATTCCACCGCGGAATGAGCGAATTGCGGATCTCGCATTCGTAGGTCACCTCGCCGGCCTCGGCCATCTTCACGACGGTCCGCTGGTCGAACGGTCCCTTCTCGGTGCCGTCAGGCATCTTGATGATGAACATCCGCTCACGTCCGGGCATCATTCATCTCCTGGAAGTCGATTCTGGATAGCGATTGCGCTTCGCCGGGGGCAACAGATTGGCGGTCAGTAGGTTCCGTACCAAACAAAAAGAATCCGGCAGCGTTTGCAAGCGTCTGAACCGTTAGTAACATACCCTTGGACCTGGCAAAATGAAACGATCCCGGCAAGCCGGAGGAACGGACGATGCTCGAGCATCCCGCTGATCTGCTTTACAGTCACAGACACATGTGGGTCAAGATAGACGAGGACCAGCAGGAAGCTGTGGTCGGCGTCACCGAGGACTACATCGAGGAAGTCCCGGAAATCATCAGTATCGATATGCCCATGGTTGGCGACGAGCTGGAGATGGATGCGGACTGTCTGCATCTGCATGTGCGCGCTCCCGATCTGACAATCCTGCACGCGCCGTTGAGTGGACGTGTGACGGAGATCAATCGTGACGTTCTGGATACGCCCGAGCTCCTCCATGCCGCGCCCTACAAGAGATGGCTGTTCAAGATGGAGTACGATGAAGTCGAGGAGCTCGAGATGCTCATGATTGCCAAGCGCTACGAGTACTTTCTTGACCACGTCGACACCGAAACGTGATTCCGTGGACATCAAGCACTGCTCCGAGACACAAGTACAGTTTGTCCGTGGCCTCGACGCGCTAGCTTACAGCCTTCTCGCCTTCGGACTTCTTTTTCTCCATCCGGATCTGCCCGTGACGCCGTTGGGTGAGACAGGCACGGTGTACGTGTTCCCTGTCCTGGGGATAGGCGGAGCCGTGTTCGTGCTGTTGGGGGGCATCCGGGCCGGAGGCGACCTTGCGCAACGTATCTGGCGCCTTCGCCTTGCCACGTTGTTTCTCGTGGCGCTGTCTCCATTCCCGTCGTGGTGGGTCCGTGCGCCGGCGAACTTCTACCTGTTGCTGATGGGGTTTTGTGCCATTCTCTCCTTTCTGTGGTTCCTCATGGAACTGGGCGGCGTGTTACGCGAAGCGTTGCTTCGTTGCGAGGTCCCGCGGCTGCCGTTCGAAGCGGCGGTTTGCCAACAGTCGGTCATCTATCTGTCGATCCTGCCTTTGCTGAGCGTCTATGCCATGTTCGTTGTGTGGTACGCCACGACGCCCGGCGTCATGGGGCTCGACTTCGAACGCCTGTGGTTCTATACTCCCAGGTTCCTGAAAGTAACCATGGCTGTCCCCCCTTTGCTCATCTTGCGCCTCCTGTGGCAAACGCGCAAGGTGGTGCTGCAATCGCCGGCATACCGCTGGCAAGTCATCGTTGGCGCAGAACACGAAATCGAGGAGACTGTTGCGGATGTCGCAAGCTCGGACTGAACTGATCGTGGCCGCGGACCTGGACTCGCTCACCGATGCCGGAGCTCTGGTCGATGCGCTCGGGGATACGGTGTCCTGGTACAAGGTCGGCAAGCAGCTCTTCACGCGCAACGGACCAGCGGCCCTCGAACTGTTCAAGCGTGCCGGCAAGAACGTGTTCCTGGACATGAAGTTCCACGACATACCCAACACCGTCGCACAAGCCGTACGCTCTGCCGCCTCGATCGGTGCGGACATGATCAATGTCCATGCCAGCGGCGGCCCCGCCATGCTCGCCGCAGCCGCCGAGGCTGCCGCGGACGCGGACGTGCTGTTGATCGGTGTCACGGTTCTGACCAGCCTGGATGCTGCCGAACTCGCCGCTGTCGGGCTCTCGTGCGAGCCCCGAGATCAGGTCGTGCGGCTTGCGAAGCTCGCAAAGCAGGGCGGGTTGGACGGAGTTGTGTGCTCCGCGTTGGAGATCGGGGCCATCCAGGCGGCCTGCGGAAAGGACTTTCAGCTCGTTGTCCCGGGCATTCGGCCGGCCGGTGCCGATCACGGTGATCAGAAACGGGTGATGACCCCCGGGGAGGCCGCCGTGGCGGGAGCCCAGTTCATCGTAGTC
>JGI10211J34971_10001187_pt1 | contig 21770 bp, 9 predicted proteins | sample Etolagsediment_FD_34971 | JGI IMG/M metagenome (IMG submission 34971)
TGAGTGATACGGGGATCAATTGGCTGGATCTTGATATGATGAGTGATGCCGGAATCAATTGGGTGAGTGTCAATGATCTGAGCGATGCCGGGATTAACTGGTTGGATCTGGATGTCATGAGTGATTCCGGGATTAATTGGGTAGATCTGGATGTGATGAGTGGTGCCGGGATTAATTGGGCGGATCTGGACGTGATGAGTGATATTGGGATTAATTGGACCAGCGTAAACGATTTAAGTGACGCGGGGATCAATTGGCTGGATCTGGATGTGATGAGTGATGCAGGGCTTAACTGGCTGGATCTGGATGTGATGAGTGACGCGGGAATTAACTGGCTGGATATTGATACGATGAGTGATACGGGGATTAACTGGCTGGATATTGATGTGCTGAGCGACGCGGGTGTGAATTGGGCGGATCTGGATGTGATGAGTGATGCCGGAGTCAATTGGGTGAGTGTCAATGATCTGAGTGATGCGGGGATTAACTGGCTGGACATTGATGTGATGAGTGATACAGGATTGAACTGGCTGGACCTGGATGTGATGAGTGATGCGGGGATTAATTGGTTGGATATCGATATGATGAGTGATACGGGCGTGAATTGGGTTGACCTGGATGTGATGAGTGATGCAGGTGTGAATTGGACGGATCTGGATGTGATGAGTGATGCCGGAGTCAATTGGGTGAGTGTCAATGATTTGAGTGACGCGGGGATTAATTGGGCGGATCTGGACGTGATGAGTGACGCCGGGATCAATTGGGTGAGCATGAATGATTTAAGTGACGCCGGGATCAATTGGGCGGATCTGGATGTGATGAGTGACGCCGGGATGAATTGGGTGAGTATGAATGATTTGAGTGACGCCGGGATCAATTGGGCGGATCTGGACGTGATGAGTGATGCCGGGATCAACTGGCTGGATGTGGATGCATTGAGTGACGCGGGTGTGAATTGGTTGGATCTGGATATGATGAGTGACGCCGGTATCAATTGGATGGATTTTGATGCGATGAGTGATGCGGGTGTGAATTGGCTGAATCTGGAAGATATGAGCACCAGCGGCGTAAATTGGGACGCGATGTATGAATTAACAGGCAGCGGGATTAATTGGTTAAATTTAGGTGAGATGAGTGAGGCTGGCGTGAATTGGGCGGATTTGGATGTGATGAGTGATGCGGGAATTAATTGGCTGGATCTGGATGTCATGAGTGATACGGGGATCAATTGGCTGGATATTGATTTGCTCAGTGATGCGGGAATTAATTGGCTGGATGTGGATGTGCTGAGTGGCACGGGTCTTAACTGGGCGGATTTGGATGTGATGAGTGACGCGGGCATCAACTGGCTGGATCTGGATGTCATGAGTGACGCAGGTGTGAATTGGGTGAGTGTGAATGATTTGAGTGACGCCGGTGTGAACTGGCTGGATGTGGATGTGATGAGTGACGCCGGAATTAACTGGATGGATATCGATCTGATGAGCGACACCGGGATCAACTGGCTGGATCTGGACGTGATGAGTGATGCGGGGATGAATTGGATGGACATTGATGTCATGAGTGACGCGGGCGTAAATTGGGCGGATCTGGATGTGTTGACTGACACGGGGATAAACTGGCTGGATTTTGATGTGATGACAGATGCGGGAGTGAATTGGTTTAATTTAGAGGATATGAGCACCAGCGGCGTGAATTGGGAAGCAATTGATGAGTTGACTGGAAGCGGGATTAACTGGCTGAATTTGGGCCAGATGACCGATGCCGGGGTTAACTGGGCAGATTTGGATGTGATGAGTGATGCGGGGATCAATTGGCTGGATCTGGATGTGATGAGTGATGCCGGGATTAATTGGTTGGACATCGATTTGCTCAGTGATGCGGGGATCAATTGGCTGGATCTGGATGTGATGAGTGATACGGGTGTGAATTGGGCGGATTTGGATGTGATGAGTGACGCGGGCGTGAATTGGGTGAGTGTGAATGATTTGAGTGATGCGGGGATCAATTGGCTGGATCTTGATATGATGAGTGATGCGGGGATTAATTGGCTGGACCTTGATATGATGAGTGATGCAGGAATTAATTGGGGCGATTTGGATGTGATGAGCGACGCGGGTGTGAATTGGGTGAGTGTGAATGATCTGAGTGATGCAGGAATTAATTGGGGCGATTTGGATGTGATGAGCGACGCGGGTGTGAATTGGGTGAGTGTGAATGATCTGAGTGACGCCGGTGTCAACTGGCTGGATCTGGATGTGATGAGTGATGCGGGGATTAACTGGCTGGATGTGGATATGATGAGTGGTGTGGGGATTAACTGGTTGGATGTGGATATGATGAGCGATGCCGGCGTTAACTGGCTGGATGTGGATATGATGAGTGACGCGGGCGTTAATTGGTTGGATCTGGATATGATGAGTGATGCGGGTGTCAATTGGCTGGATTTTGATGTGATGACGGATGCGGGAGTGAACTGGTTTAATTTAGAGGATATGAGCACCAGCGGCGTGAATTGGGAAGCGATTGATGAGCTGACCGGAAGCGGGATTAACTGGCTGAATTTGGGTCAGATGACTGACGCCGGAGTCAATTGGGCGGATTTGGATGTGATGAGTGATACGGGGATTAACTGGCTGGATTTGGATGTGATGAGTGATGTTGGGGTCAATTGGGTGAGTGTGAATGATCTGAGTGATTCGGGGATTAACTGGCTTGATCTGGATCTCATGAGTGACGCGGGGATTAACTGGCTGGATTTGGATGTGATGAGTGATGCCGGGATTAACTGGTTTGATCTGGATCTCATGAGTGACGCGGGGATTAACTGGCTTGATCTGGATGTGATGAGTGACGCGGGTGTCAATTGGGCGGATATGGACGTGATGAGTGACGCAGGAGTGAATTGGTTGAGTATATATGATTTAAGTGACGCGGGGATTAATTGGCTGGATGTGGATGTGATGAGTGATGCAGGACTCAATTGGACAGATCTGGGTGTAATGAGCGATGTTGGGGTGAATTGGGTGAATGTGAATGATCTGAGTGACGCGGGAATTAACTGGCTGGATGTAGATGTGATGAGCGGCACTGGTATTAATTGGCTGGATCTGGATGTGATGAGTGACACGGGTGTCAATTGGGTCAGTATCAATGATTTGAGTGACGCCGGTATCAACTGGCTGGATATTGATGTGATGAGTGATGCGGGGATTAACTGGCTGGATGTGGATATGATGAGTGATGCAGGGATTAACTGGCTTGATCTGGATCTCATGAGTGACGCGGGGATTAACTGGCTGGATCTGGATGTGATGAGTGACACGGGTGTCAATTGGGTCAGTATCAATGATTTGAGTGACGCCGGTATCAACTGGCTGGATCTGGATGTGATGAGTGATGCCGGGATTAATTGGCTGGATGTGGATATGATGAGTGATGCGGGGATTAACTGGCTGGATCTGGATGTGATGAGTGACGCGGGTGTCAATTGGACGAATATCAATGATTTGAGTGACGCAAGGATTAACTGGATGGATGTGGATGTGATGAGTGACGCAGGAATTAATTGGATGGATCTGGATGTGATGAGTGCCACCGGGATTAATTGGGCGGATCTGGACGTGATGAGTGATATTGGGATTAATTGGACCAGCGTAAACGATTTAAGTGACGCTGGGATTAATTGGCTGGATGTGGATGTGATGAGTGACACCGGCATTAACTGGCTGGATGTGGATGTGATGAGTGACGCGGGGATTAATTGGCTGGATGTGGATGTGATGAGTGCCGCCGGCATTAACTGGCTGGATGTGGATATTCTGAGCGATGCCGGGATTAACTGGGCGGATATGGATGTGATGAGTGACTCGGGTCTCAATTGGGTTAACATGAATGATATGAGCGATGCCGGGATTAATTGGCTGGATGTCGATGTAATGAGTGATGCCGGAGTGAATTGGGTGAGTATGAATGATATGACCCAGGCCGGGATTAATTGGATGGATATGGATGTGATGACAGATGAAGGGGTGAATTGGGCTGATCTTGATGTGATGAGTAACGCGGGGATTGATTGGTCTTCCATCAATAGTATGAGTGATGCGGGGATCAACTGGCTGGATCTGGATACGATGAGTGACGCGGGGATTAATTGGCTGGATATCGATGTGATGAGCGACACAGGGATCAACTGGCTTGATCTGGATGTCATGAGTGATGCCGGTGTGAACTGGCTGAATCTTGAGGACATGAGTACCAGCGGCGTGAACTGGGAAGCGATTGATGAGTTGACGGGCAGCGGAATTAACTGGCTGAATTTGGGCGAAATGACGGAGGCCGGCGTCAATTGGACGGATTTGGATGTGATGACTGATATGGGGATTAATTGGCTGGATCTGGACGTCATGACTGACACTGGGATCAATTGGCTGGATCTGGATGTGATGAGCGATATGGGAATTAATTGGCTGGATGTGGATATGATGAGCGATGCCGGAATTGACTGGGCGGATTTAAATATGATGAGCGACGCAGGAATTAACTGGTTGGATCTGGATGTGCTCAGTGATGCGGGCGTCAACTGGGCAGATTTGGATGTGATGAGCGATGCGGGCATCAATTGGGTAAGCGTGAATGATTTAAGTGAAGCAGGAATCAACTGGCTGGACTTGGATGTGATGAGTGATAGCGGGATTAATTGGATGGATCTGGATGTGATGAGTGATACAGGAATCAATTGGCTGGATGTGGGGGCTTTGAGCGACACGGGAGTGAATTGGTTGGATCTGGAAGTGATGAGCGAAGTTGGGATTAATTGGGAAGATTTGGATATGATGACTGACGCGGGGATCAATTGGCTGGATTTGGATGTTTTGAGTGACGCGGGAGTCAATTGGCTGGATTTGGATATGATGACTGACGCGGGGATCAATTGGCTGGATTTAACGATTATGAGCGAAACGGGCGTTAATTGGTTTAATTTGGAAGATATGAGTACCAGTGGAGTCAATTGGGATGCGATTGACGATATGACGAGCAGCGGTATTAATTGGATGAATTTGAGTGAGATGACCGATGCCGGGGTGAATTGGTTGGATCTGGATCTGATGAGTGACGCAGGAATTAACTGGTTGGATCTGGATGTGATGAGTGACGCGGGTGTCAATTGGGTGAGCGTAAATGATTTAAGTGATGCCGGCATTAACTGGCTGGATCTGGATGTGTTGGGTGATGCCGGGATTAATTGGCTTGATATTGATGTGATGAGTGACTCCGGTGTGAACTGGCTGGATCTGGATATCATGAGTGATGCCGGGGTGAACTGGATGAATTTAGAGGATATGAGTAGCAGCGGGGTGAATTGGGATGCGGTTAATGATATGACGGGCAGTGGAATCAATTGGCTGAATTTAGGGGAGATGACAGAGGCCGGAGTTAATTGGGCTGATCTGGATGTGATGAGTGATACGGGGGTAAATTGGTTAGACATTGATGTGATGAGTGATGCCGGTATTGACTGGGAGGATTTGAATCAGATGAGTGGCGCGGGCATCAATTGGCTGGATCTGGATATGATGAGTGACGCGGGGATTGATTGGTCTGATATTAATACGATGAGCGATGCGGGTGTCAACTGGGCGGATTTGGATGTGATGAGTGATGCGGGGATTGATTGGTCCGATATTAATACGATGAGTGACGCGGGGATTAACTGGCTGGATATCGATGTGATGAGCGGTGCGGGTGTGAATTGGCTTGATATTGATGTGATGAGTGACGCGGGTCTCAACTGGGCGGATGTGGATGTGATGAGTGATGCGGGCATGAATTGGGTCAGTATCAATGATCTCAGTGATGCGGGGATTAATTGGCTGGATGTGGATGTGATGAGTGATGCGGGGATTAACTGGTTTGATATTGATGTCATGAGTGACTCCAGCGTGAACTGGCTGGATATGGACGTCATGAGTGACGCGGGCGTGAATTGGGTGAGCATGAATGATATGAGCGATGCGGGGATCAACTGGCTGGATGTGGATGTAATGAGTCACGCGGGGATCAACTGGCTGGATCTGGATGTGATGAGCCATACCGGCATCAATTGGCTGGATTTGGATATCATGAGTGATTCAGGGGTGAATTGGTTAGATCTGGATGTGATGAGTGACGCGGGGATTAACTGGCTGGATGTGGATGTGATGAGTGACGCGGGCGTCAATTGGGTGAGCATGAATGATTTGAGTGATGCGGGGATCAATTGGCTGGATTTTGATGTGATGAGTGATGCCGGAATTAATTGGCTTGATCTGGATATAATGAGTGACACAGGCGTGAATTGGCTGGATCTGGATATCATGAGTGATGCCGGGGTGAACTGGATGAATTTAGAGGATATGAGTAGCAGCGGGGTGAATTGGCAGGCGGTGGATGACATGACGGGCAGTGATATTAATTGGTTGAATCTTGGTGAGATGACAGCTGCGGGAGTCAACTGGGCAGACTTGGATGTCATGAGTGATACAGGAATCAATTGGCTGGATTTGAACCTGTTAACTGATGCCGGGATCAACTGGCTGGATCTGGATCGGCTGAGTGATGCCGGGATTAATTGGCTGGATATTGATGTTATGGGAGATGCCGGCGTGAACTGGCTGGATGTGGATGTGATGAGCGATGCAGGGATTAACTGGATAAGTTTGAATGATTTAAGCGACGCGGGGATTAACTGGCTGGATCTGGATGTGATGAGCGATGCCGGGATCAATTGGTTTGATCTTGATCTGTTGAGCGATGCCGGAATCAATTGGCTGGATCTGGATGTGATGAGCGATGCGGGATTAAACTGGTCAGATCTTGATGCGATGGGCGATGCGGGTGTGAATTGGCTGGATCTGGATGTGATGAGTGATGCCGGGATTAACTGGTTGGATATCGATATTTTAAGTGATGCCGGGATTAATTGGCTGGATGTGGATACGATGACAGACGCCGGAGTGAATTGGCTGAATTTGGAAGATATGAGTACCAGCGGAGTCAATTGGGATGCGATTGATGAGATGACCGGCAGTGGGATCAACTGGTTGGATCTGGGTGAGATGACAGAGGCGGGGATCAACTGGCTGGATGTGGATGTGATGAGTGACGCGGGGATCAACTGGCTGGATGTGGATGTGATGAGTGATACGGGGATTAATTGGCTGGATGTGGATGTGATGAGTAATACCGGGGTCAATTGGACCAGTGTGAATGATTTGAGTAGCGCGGGTGTGAATTGGCTGGATCTGGATGTGATGAGTGATGCCGGGATTAACTGGCTGGATCTGGATCGGCTGAGTGATGCCGGGATTAATTGGCTGGATGTGGATGTGATGAGTGATACAGGCGTGAACTGGCTGGATCTGGATGTGATGAGCGACGCGGGCGTCAACTGGTTGAGTATCAATGATTTAAGTGACGCGGGGATTAATTGGGCAGATGTGGATGTGATGAGTGATACCGGGATTAATTGGATGGACCTGGATATGATGAGTGACGCCGGGATCAATTGGTCCGATGTGGATATGATGAGTGACGCGGGGATTAACTGGCTGGATGTGGATGTCCTGAGTGATGCCGGGGTCAATTGGCTGGATGTGGATGTGATGAGTGATGCCGGAATTAACTGGATGAATTTGGAAGATATGACTACCAGCGGAGTCAACTGGGATGCGATTGATGAGATGACCGGAAGTGGGATTAACTGGATGAATCTGGGTGAAATGACAGAGGCCGGGGTGAATTGGCTGGATCTGGATGTGATGAGTGATATGGGAATTAACTGGCTGGATATTGATGTGATGAGTGATGCCGGGATTAATTGGCTGGATATTGATGTTATGAGCGATCGGGGAGTCAATTGGCTGGATTTGGATCTGATGAGCGATGCCGGGATTAACTGGCTGGACATGGATATGATGAGTGACGCAGGGGTGAACTGGACCAGTTTGAATGATATGACGGGATCCGGAATCAATTGGCTGGATCTGGACGTGATGAGCGATGCCGGGATTAACTGGCTGGATGTGGACGTGATGAGCGATGCGGGGGTGAACTGGCTGGATGTCGATATGATGAGCGATGCCGGGGTGAATTGGGTTGATCTGGATGCCATGAGCGACGCGGGTGTGAATTGGGCGGACTTGGATATCATGAGCGATGCGGGTGTGAATTGGGCGGATTTGGATATCATGAGTGATATCGGATTAAATTGGGTCAGCATGAATGATTTAACAGAGGCCGGGATTAATTGGCTGGATCTGGATGTGCTGAGTGATGCGGGGATTAACTGGATGGATTTGGATGTGATGAGTGACGCGGGTGTGAATTGGGTGAGTGTGAATGATTTAAGTGATGCCGGCATTAACTGGGCGGATATGGATGTGCTGAGTGATGCGGGGATCAATTGGATGGATTTGGATGTGATGAGTGACGCGGGGATCAATTGGCTGGATCTGGATATGATGAGTGATGCGGGTGTGAATTGGCTGGATCTGGATGTGATGAGTGATGCGGGAATTGATTGGGATGATATCGGTCAGATGAGTGACGCCGGGGTCAATTGGTTGGATATTGATTTGATGAGCGACGCCGGGGTCAATTGGCTGGATCTGGATGTGATGAGTGACGCAGGAATGAATTGGGTGAGTATGAACGACTTGAGCAGTGCTGGAATTAATTGGCTGGATCTGGATGTGATGAGTGACGCCGGGATCAATTGGGCGGATCTGGATAGTATGAGCGACCAGGGTTTGAATTGGGTCAGTGTGAGTGATTTAAGTGGTTCGGGAATTAACTGGCTGGATCTGGATGTGATGAGTGACGCCGGGGTCAATTGGTTGGATATCAATGTGATGAGTGACGCCGGGGTCAATTGGTTGGATATTGATTTGATGAGCGACGCCGGGGTTAATTGGATGGATCTGGATGTATTAAGTGATGCCGGGATTAATTGGGCGGATCTGGATGTATTAAGTGATGCCGGGATTAATTGGGCGGATCTGGATGTCCTGGCTGACGCGGGAATTAATTGGGGTGATTTAACGATCATGACCGAAAAGGGAATTAACTGGTTTAATTTCGAAGATATGAGTACAAGCGGGGTCAATTGGACGGCAATTAACGATATGACAGACAGCGGAATTAATTGGATGAATTTGAGCGAGATGAGTGACGCCGGGGTGAACTGGTTGGATTTGGATCTGATGAGCGATGCGGGAATTAATTGGTTGGATTTGGACGTGATGAGTGACGCAGGAGTGAACTGGCTGGATCTGGATATGATGACGGACGCGGGGATCAACTGGCTGGATATCGATATTATGACCGATGCCGGGATTAATTGGGCCGATGTGGACGCTCTGGGTAACGCGGGGATCAACTGGCTGGATGTGGATGTGATGAGCGATGCAGGAATTAACTGGATTAATTTGGATGAAATGAGCGACACGGGGTTAAATTGGCTGGATGTGGATGTGATGAGTGACGCGGGAATTAATTGGTCGAATTTAGACAGCATGAGTGAGGCGGGAATCAATTGGCTGGATGTGGATGTGATGAGTGACGCGGGCATCAACTGGCTGGATCTGGATGTGATGAGCGATACAGGTGTCAACTGGCTGGATGTGGATCTCATGAGTGATGTCGGGATCAATTGGTTAAATCTGGATGTGATGAGTGACGCGGGCATTAACTGGCTGGATCTGGATCTCATGAGTGATACGGGGATTAACTGGATGGATCTCGGGGCACTCAGTGACGCGGGGATTAATTGGCTGGATGTGGATGTGTTGAGTGATACCGGTATTAACTGGCTGGATCTGGATGCAATGAGTGATGCGGGGATTAATTGGCTGGATGTGGATGTCATGAGTGACGCGGGCGTGAACTGGGCTGATTTGGATGCAATGAGTGACACGGGGATTAACTGGCTGGATCTGGATGTGATGAGTGATGCGGGTGTGAATTGGGTAAGTATCAATGATTTAAGTGATGCGGGGATTAACTGGCTGGATCTGGATGTCATGAGTGATTCCGGTTTGAACTGGACAAGCCTGAATGATTTGAGTGACGCGGGAATTAACTGGCTGGATCTGGACCTGATGAGTGACGCCGGTATTAATTGGAATGATATTGATGTGATGAGCGAGGGCGGTATCAATTGGAGCGATTTGGATGTCATGAGTGATGCCGGAGTTAACTGGATTGATATCGGTGCGATGAGTGATATTGGGGTCAACTGGCTGGATCTGGATGCCATGAGTCAGGCTGGAGTCAATTGGGATAATATCAATGAAATGTCAGATGGCGGGATTAATTGGCTGGATATCGGTGTGCTGGCGGATGTTGGTGTTAACTGGTCGGATTTTGAGGTGTTAAGTACGCAGTCAATCAATTGGCTTAGTGTGAATGATTTGAGTGACGCGGGGATTAATTGGCTGGATCTGGACGTGCTGAGTGATGCAGGGATCAACTGGCTGGATCTGGATGTGATGAGTGACGCAGGCGTGAACTGGGTCGATTTGGATATCATGAGTGATGCTGGTATTAACTGGTCGGATCTGGATGTCATGAGCGATACCGGGATCAATTGGACGGATCTGGATATCATGAGCGATGCCGGGATTAATTGGGATGATATGGCCTTTATGACGGAGGCCGATATTAACTGGACGGATGTTGGTGTGATGTCGGATATCTTGATTAACTGGACGGATGTTGCCTTTATGACCGGATCCGGGGTGAATTGGATTGATATGGGTTTGAGCAGTAATTCCGGGATTAACTGGGTTGATATGGCATTTATGACACAGGCTAATATTGATTGGTCGGGAATTGCGATTTTAGCGGACAATGCTCAAACGATTGTCGATAATATTGATGATATCTTAACAGTGGCAGATGGTTTAAACATAAAAATGGGTGAATTAGCTGATTTGTATGATGAAACAGACCCGGGAAGCAACAATTCGCTATTCGGGCGGATTAATCTTTTAATTGACATGGTCGGAAGTATTGGGGGAAGCCCTCAAATGGCGACGCAGATCAGTGAAATGCATTCCCGGTTGGGGTCTTCCGGGGATACAAGGACACTATTTCAAACTGTGGAGGATGTTGAGGGTGATGCCGCAACAGCCGCAACTCAGTCTACGACGGCCGCAACGCAATCAACGGCCGCCGCCGTCTCGGCCGCAGCATCCGCCACCGACACCCAAACAATTCTGAGCCGTGTGGGCACGTCAACCGGTGGATCGACGCTGTTTGAAACTCTCGAGTCAGCCGGATTTGATGCGGATCTGGCGCCTAATGTCGAGTCGATTTTAACCAAGATTACCAGTGTGGAATCGTATATCGGAACTGAAACAGATGCCAGCGGCTCCAATACGGTCTTTGGAGATCTGCAATCGATTGTGGATTATGTCGACACCCTTGAGACCTTGATGGGGAGTTATGTGGATCAGGATACAGCGGCAGCCTTAACGGATGAAGGTCTGCCGGAGAGTGTTTTTGGCATGCTGGCGAGACTTTATTCTATTAAGGAAGATGCGTCAAGCGCGAAAAATAACGCGGCCGCTGCAATGACGGCCGCGCAGGCCGTTCGTTCGGAATTGGGTGCCAGCGGCATGTCGGAAACGACTTATGAAAAGATTCGTCAACTTGAAAGCGCGTTAGCGAATTTGCGGACGGCTGCGGAAACAATTTCCGAAAGCCAGGTTGAAACAGGAACAGTCGCGACAGAAATTTTAAGCACCTTGACACAGTTTGTCAATCAGAGCTCCGAGTCGTTGGGAATCGGAGGCGATAACATTCAGGTGGAGAACCTGACGACGCAGGATGCGGACGACAAACGGAAGGTTTTTGAAAAACTGGATGAAATTAATGCCAAGCTTTCCGCACTCAAAGAAGCGATTGAAGTCGATGATGTTGTTGTGAAGACGTGGTTCGAGTCCGGAGACGGCAATTAAAAATGAAGTTGTCAACAGGATATTCTCGGGGGAGATTTATGCGTTGTGCTAAGATGATTATCGGCAGCCTGTTTCTATGCGCTGTTTTGTGTGTTCCCGCCTTTGCCGATCTTATTATTAATCTTGTCGCCGTTAATCCGTCGGATGAGGCGAAGACAATCACTGTAACGCAGAAGCTTCCCCAGGAACTGGATCTTAGCGATATTCTGGATTCAGGACCGTTAAAAATCAAATTTGATGTTAATAAAAATTTTCTTTACGCCTACGAAGACATTGATTTTTCGCCGAAAGAATCGCGCACCTTTCAAATTCGTGTGAATGATGTCTGGATGATTGATCCTGTCGAAATTGAGAATCTTAAAACCCAGCTGGATATTACTTTGGAGATACTTAAGGATGATGAGAATTATCAATCGGCTCTTTATGTGCGGGATCAATTAATTGAAAAGATGGATTTTATTTTAAAACGTCAGGAAGAATTCAGCGGAAATATCGGGAGAAGAATTGAAGAATACCGGGCGAATGTAAAGCTGCTGCAGACGATTCGGAATGAGATTTATAGCCAGGATTTTTTGAAGTTCGAATCCAAAGCCATTGAAGAATCCGATCAGAATAAAAAGACCATCCGAATGACCATCGAAGTAACGAATCCTTCCTCGACGGAATCTAAAACAGTTACCCATAAACATTTTTTGCCGAAAGAGGTCCGGGCGGACACGATTGTCGATAAAAAAGATTTTGAATTGCGTTATGATGACGAAAAGCAGCAACCGTATTTATCCAAAGAGGAAGAATTCGCGCCCGGAGAAACCAAGACCTATGATATTGTTCTGGAAGACATCTGGGAGTTTCCCGATATTAAACTGCAGGATTTAGACAGCCGGGCTGAGATTTCAACACTGGAGTTGGAAGGGACGAATTATGCTGAGAGTGCGAAGAATCTTTTGGAAGGGATTGCGCAAAATATTAAGGCTATTCGAGATTCCAGAGAATTGGATACCAGCGCCGAACGGCATATCGGGTTGTTTCGTCTGAACTCCCGGCGGTATGAAGAGGCCTATCAGGATTTTAAACGGATTGAAGAGATGATCGCGATTGTCCGGGCCAAAAAATTGCGGGACATGGAACAGAAAAAGGTCAAGAACGTTTTGGAGCGCCTTAAGGCCCTGCGTGGTCTGAAACAGATATCTGAAGCCCTTTTTAAACGCAAGCTTTCCATGAATGTGACGTGGAAGATTATTCTTGGAGTCCTGGGGTTTATCGCATTGTTTACAACACTTCATTTTGTGATTTGGGCCAGGCGCTCAAAAGTTATGGGGGAGGGCTTGGGCCCCGATGGCGGGGAAGGAATTAAGGTGGTTCCCAAACCCGGCGGGGAATCCCAGGAGGAAGAGTAGTCTTTTTGAAGGGAAAATTCGGATTTAGACATAGTATTCATAACAGCTTTTGTTATAATCCTTAATAATACCGACCGCTTATCCAAAGGCATTGCGATTATGGTGGGAGATCTTAAATATAAAGAAGAAGGTGTCGTCCGGGTTATTCGGGGATGTATTGTTATTGTCGAAGGATTTAAAAATTGTATTAACGGGCAGGTGATTCGTTTCGGGTATGGGACGATGGGGACGATTATCGGTCTTGATGAAGATTCCGCGCAGGTTCTGATTATCCGTCAAGCGGTCAACCTGAAGACCGGTGATCGGGCAGTTGCGACTCTCGAGATTTTTAATACACCGGTCGGTGAAAATTTTATCGGCCGGATTGTCAATCCGCTGGGAGAGCCGCTGGATGCGTTAGGTCCGGTGGCTCCGGATGAGATGGCGCCGATTTTTATTGATGCACCGTCGATTCTCAAACGCGGCCTTCTGGAAAAAACACTGGAGACCGGTGTTAAAGTGATCGATTCAATGATTCCGGTGGGGTTGGGCCAGCGGGAGTTGATTCTTGGTGATCGCATGACGGGCAAGACGACCATCGGAACCGATGCGATTATCAATCAGAAGCATACCGGGGTCAAGTGCATTTATTGCTGTATCGGAAAAGCGCATTCCGCCCTGGGACGCGTGGTGCAGTTGTTTATTGATAACGATTGTTTTAAATATTCAACCATCGTTGCGGCGACAGCGGTCGCTCCGCCGGGACAGTTGTATCTGGCCCCTTATGTATCCTGTGCAATCGGCGAATACTTTATGCGAAAGGGAGAGGATGTCCTGGTCGTGATGGATGATTTTACAAAGCATGCCTGGGCTTATCGCGAAATCTCGCTTTTGTTGGAACGTGCTCCGGGACGGGATTCCTATCCCGGGGATATTTTTTATCTGCACTCCAAGCTGGTCGAACGAGCCGCTTATTTAACAAAAGAGTTCGGCGGAGGATCGATGACGCACCTTCCGATTGTCGAAACCCTGGAAGGGGATCTGACCGGTTACGTTCAGTCGAATCTGGTTTCCATGACCGACGGGCAGATCATGGTCAGTTCATCGCTGTTCGGGGAGGGGCAGCGTCCGTCCGTTGATCTGGGACTGTCTGTTTCGCGTGTCGGGAGCAAGGTTCAATGGCCGATCGTTAAAAAATTATCCGGTCCGCTGCGTCTGGAATATCTGCAATATCGGGAGGTCTTAAGGGTCTCGCGATTAAAGACCGGAGCTCAGTCGGAAGATGCGGAAAAACAGATGAAAAGCGGGGAGATTTTGACCGAGCTTATTAAACAGCCGCCCAGCCAGCCTGTTCCGATGGAAGCCCTGGCGATTATTTTATATGCCTATTCAAAGATGGTTTTGCATGAGATGACGATTGAGGAAGTCAATGTCTTTCAGAAAGAGGTTTTTGATTATTTCAAGGCGCATGATGAAGAATGGATGACCAGGCTGCGGCAGATGCGGGATATGGATGATGAGATGAAAAAACGGTGTGATGAACTTTTGGCGAAATATTTAGAGGAAATCATTGCAAAACGGCCGAAGGAAGAATTGGATGATGAGGACGATGTCCATGCCGGCGATGCCAATGTCGGTCAGGATGTCCTGGATAATGTGACATCGAAAAAAAAGTAAGGGGCCGTAGCAGCGGATCAAAATTATGGGGGAACGATATCGCGCCACATTCAAACTTTCCGTGATGACTCCGGACGCCCTGCTATATCAGAATGAAGTGGAGAGCGTTTTTTTGACCGGGGATCAAAGCGAATATGAGCTTTTGCCGTATCATTATCCCGTTCTGGGAGTTTTAAAAGAAGGCAATATTATTGTGAATTGGGCGGAAGCCATCCCGATTAAATTCGGGGTGATTAAGTTTTTTGCAAACGATTGTATCGTTTTAGTGGAAGAACTGGAACGAATCCGGCCGAAGCAGAAGTTGAAAGGCGAAGATGATATTTTGACAGAAAGTGATGAAGAGGTTCATCATATTTAGGCTGACGCGAAAATGCCTTATTCGCGAATCAGCCGTAAAGGGGAGATCGTTGATATGCAATGGGCAGAAACACTTTTAATTGTCTCAATTATGCTGATTGCGGTTTTAGGGCCGTCGGTTGTTATTGCGACGCTGGGATATGCCGTTATTAAGGCCTTGAGCCGCAACCCTTCTGCGGCATCCAAAATTTTTATGGGAATGGTTGTCATGCTGATTTTTGTTGAGGCGATTTCGATCATTTCGATTTTAGTCGTCTTTCAGTTGTTTGGAAAATAAAAGGAGCCGCCCTGTATGGGAGCAACATCAATTATTTTAATTTGTTTATTTTTTCTCGCGGTCAATATTCCTTGTATCGCTATCGCGTGGCTGGGAAGCAAGTATATCGGCGAATTGGGACGTTTTCCCAGTAAGACGGCCGCGATTCAGATGAGTCTCTGTTTGAAGTTAGTTGTGATTGAGGTCGCCTCATTCACGTTTATTTTAATGTTGTTTAAAGCCTTGTCTCCGGATGTGGAGACCGGCGTCTAAAAAGGAGCCGGGAATGAGTGATATGGTTATGTTGATGGTAAAGGCCCTGATTTTAGGGGCGATTGTCACCGGTGTTTTAGGGTTTGTTTTTATTAAAGTTGTTTCCAAAAGTACGGAAACCCATGTCACTCGTCTGAATCGTGAGACGGAATCTGTGCGCACCAAGCAAACGGAGTTGAATCAGAAGATTAAGGAAGCCAGTGAGGAATTGCAGAAGAGGCGTCAGGAGGCCGATGCGCTGGTGGCAAAAATGAAAGAAGATGCCGCGCTCAAAGCCCAGGAGGAGCGGGAAAAGCTGATCAAGAAGGCCCGCAGTGAAAGTGAAGAAATTATTATAAAGGCGCAAAAGACCAAGGATGATATGCGCAAGGCGCTGGAACAGGAGGTTGAACTCAAGGCCATTGATTTTATGGTAATTCTGGCCGGAGAGGTTTTTAGCGACAGGGTTCGGGCGGTGCTTAATCGGGAATTGAGCAATGAGTTTCTGGACAGCCTGCAGAAAGTGGATATGTCGATGGTCGGGGGGGATATTGACGAGGCCCAGGTGTCTTCTGCGATTGCCCTGGATCAGGACTTGCAAGATCGTTTATCGGACATTATCAATAAAAAACTGGGACGAAAAATCAGCCTGGTTCTGAGCGAAGATCCTAAATTATTAGCCGGGCTGATTATCCGGTTCAACAGTCTGGCTCTGGATGGAAGTTTGGCGAATATTATGAAGGAAAAAGGTGTTGAGATGAAGGAGCGTCTGGAACGCGGGTTGCTCTAGCCGCTGCGTCGACGTTTAAGGTGCGATTATGGGAAAAGCCAATAAAATTAAAAGTGACCTGGAAGATATCACAGAATTGGTTGAGATTATTCAGGTTCTTAAGGATGTGGCTGATACAAAATTTCATGAACTTGCCAATCGGAAAGACCGTTTTGCGCGTTTCGGTGAGTCTTTTGTTGAGTTTTTCCGGATGATCAGTTTGTCGTCTGTGCGTCATCCCCTTGTTTCCAATGATAATCCCAAAACCGGTCTGGTCGGCATTACCTCGGAGGCAGGGTTTATGGGGGATTTGAATTCCAAGACCGTCCGGCATATCCTGGCGGAGTTCGAGCGGATCCCGGATTGCCAGTTGATTGTCGTGGGCCGCAAAGGCGTGGAAAAGCTGCGGAATGTCCAGCCCGGGATGAAGACCTTTGTGGACCTTGAGGAAAAAGGCCTTTATGAAATCGCGGTTCAAATTAAAGATTATGTGATTGATGAAGTCATGAATGACCGTCTCGGAAAAGTCTCCGTCGTTTATCCCTGGTCAAAAAACTTTAATTATCAGAAACCCCGCACGGTCAAACTGCTCCCATGTGACGAGCTTTTGACCAAGCAAGCGGAGTTTGTGGACGCGATTGAGCGGGTTCTGGAAGAGTCCGACCCGATTGATATTATCGGATATTTGGCGGATATGTGGCTGGTCTGCCGGTTGTATGAAATTCTTCATGATACATCGATCTCCGAGGCAGCCGCACAGTCTCAGCAATTGGAGGCCAGTGTGCAGCGTATGAAAAAAGATAAAAAGGGAATAGCCGCCGCCTTCACCAAGGCCAAAAAAGGCGATATTGATAAAGGGATGCGGGAAGTGTTTACCTCTCGTATGATGACACGCCGTTAATGTAATGTTGAAGATAGACTTTTGAGGAGACGGATTTATGGATGATCAAACCGATCAAACATCGCAACCGGATTCCGGGCAGCCGCAAAGCGGCGGTTCCCCGGGAGGAAGTGAAACAAACCATAGCGATACCGCGTCAAAGCCGGGTGTTCCGGAGGGGGCATCGTCATCCTCCAAACGGCTGACGCCGCCTGTGCCTGAGATTGATCCCAGGACCGGGCGGCCGAAAAAAATCCGGGGGCAGGGCCGGATTGTTTCCATTCAGGGGCCGGTTGTTGATGTCTGGTTTGATGATATTACGGATATTCCGGCATTGTATGATGTGATTGAGGTCTGGAATTTTAAGAAACGCCGCATCGTTTTGCAGACAGCCGAGCATCTGAATAAAAATCTTGTCCGCACGGTGTCCCTGATGGAGACGCTGGATCTTCAGCTGAATGCGCCGTGTTACAATACGTTTCAGCCGATCGCCGTTCCCGTCGGGGATGGGTGTTTCGGCCGTATTATGGATGCGGTCGGAAATCCGATTGATGAAAAAGGACCGATCAATGAGCCGGAGCGTCCGATCCGCCAGATTACCCAGGCCCTGGGCTATGACCTGAATGAACGGGAGGCTGGAAAGCTTGAAGTTTTGGAGACAGGGATCAAATACTTCGATCTGTTGTTTCCGCTGGTCAAGGGAAGTAAAACCGGCGTTATCGGAGGGGCGGGTTGCGGCAAGACGGTTGTTATTTTGGAATTGATCAATAATATTGTTAAGGAGCACGGCGGGGCGTGTGTGTTCTCCGGAATCGGAGAACGTATCCGTGAGGGAAACGAACTTTTTTGGGAGTTGACGGACAGTGACCTTTTGGGCAATGTTATGCTGGCCTACGGGCAGATGGATCAGCCGCCCGGTGCGAGGGCCGAGGTTGTAAACACCGGAATCACGCTAGCGGAATATCTGCAGGCGAAAAATAAAGACGTCTTGCTCTTTATGGATAACCTGTATCGTTTTATTCAGGGAGGTCAGGAGATTTCAACCTTGCTGGGACGGGTTCCCGCGGAGACCGGATATCAGCCGACGCTGGCTTCGGAGGTCAGTGCGGTTCAGGAGCGGATTCGTTCCATTAAAGGCGGCGGATCGGTGACGGCTCTGCAGGCCGTTTATGTTCCGGCGGATGATATGACCGATCCGGCGGTTGTCGCAATTTTTAGCTATTTGGATGGATCCATCGTTTTATCCCGCGATCTGGTTCAACGCGGGATGTATCCGGCAATCGATCCGTTGCAGAGCACCAGCGGCAATTTAAGTATTGATGTGGTCGGACAACGTCAGTATGATTTGGCACAGGATTGTATTCAGCATTTTAATAAATATAATGGGTTAAAACGAATCGTCGCGGTTATCGGTGTGGAGGAATTGAATAAAAAAGACCGCCTGATTTACGGGCGCGCACAACGGTTGCTGAATTTTATGACACAGCCGTTTCATGTCTCGGAGGTCTTTACCGGGAAAAAAGGCGCCTATGTGCATATTGATGAGCTTTTGGATGATGTGGAAGACATTCTCGGTGGGGCGCATGACAAGACGAAACCCTCGGATTTTTATATGATAGGCCGGGCCCCGAAAAAGGCCTAGACGGATGTGAGAGGACGGACATATGGCTGTCATCAAGAAGGTTGACAAAATTTTGGCTCAGGAGTTTGTGCGGCAGAACATTCTCACTGAGGCGGCGGCACAGCAGGCTTTGGAGGCGGCCGCGCAAGAAAATACAGCGCTGAAAGATTATCTTTTGGATCGGCATCTGATTACAGAAGATCAGATGATTGATGTCTTTTCCCATCTTTATAAAATCCCTGTTTTTGATGCGTCACAAATTCGGGAGGATCCGGAACTGGTTCGCCGGGTTCCGGTGAAATTCGCCAGTTATTACAAGATTGTTCCTGTGCGCATTGAGGGAAAGGTACTGGAGATCGCCAGCGCACAGCCGATGGATGTCAAATTTCAGGATGACATCCGGGTGCATCTGGGACTGGAGCCGCACATTGTTTTGTCCAAACCCTCCGAGATTCTTTTAGCGCAAAATCGTTTGTATGGTCTGGCTGCGGATGTGGTCGATCGTTTGGCTAAAAGCCGGCCGCAGGATGATTCGGCGGCGCAGGATCAGGACGCGATTTCGGATATTGAACAGACATCCGATGAGGCCTCGGTCACCCGTCTTGTCAATCAGATTCTTCTGGACGCCTATCAAAAACGGGCCACGGATATTCACATTGAGCCGTATCGTAACAAGATGCGCGTGCGTTATCGTATTGACGGCGTGTTGATGGATGCCAATGTTCCTGATGCGGCCAGACAGTTTTTGCCGTCGATTGTTTCCCGCATGAAAATTTTATCGAATTTGAGCATTGTGGAGAAACGTCTTCCGCAGGACGGCAGTGCGGTCGTTCAGACCCGGGAGCAGAATCTCGATCTTCGGATTTCCACCATTCCCACGCCCCGGGGTGAAAGTATGGTCGTGCGGATTTTGCCGACGAACGTCACGGTTCTGGGGCTGGATCGCCTCGGGCTGGAGGCCTCAAATCTGCGGCTGTTTCGGGATCTGATCAAGCGTCCTCACGGGATTGTTCTGGTCACCGGTCCGACCGGCAGCGGAAAAACGACCACGTTATATGCGTGTTTGACCGAGATCAATAATCCGACGCAGAAGATTATCACCCTGGAAGATCCGGTCGAATATGAGATGGAGGGCGTCACGCAGATTCAGGTTAATCCCAAGATCGGATTTGATTTTGCGGCCGGTTTGCGCAGTGTGCTGCGCCATGACCCGGATGTGATTATGGTCGGGGAGATCCGGGATTTTGAAACGGCTGAGATTGCAATCCGTACGGCATTGACGGGGCATTTGGTTTTTTCTACGCTGCACACCAACGACGCGGCCAGTAGTGTGACCCGCTTGATTGAAATGGGATTGGAGCCGTTTTTAGTAACATCCAGTATTGAGGCTTTTATTGCGCAGCGCTTGGTTCGCACGATTTGTCCGAAGTGTCGAGTCGAAATGAAGACATCGTTGCTGAATGTGCGGAAGGAGATCTCCTCTTCATTGGGGATGGCGTTGGAGGATGTGAAAATTTTTCGCGGCGAGGGGTGCCCCCATTGCAATCAGACCGGATTTTACGGGCGGACGGCTATTTATGAAGTGCTGGTGCTTCAGGAACGATTGCGTCAGGCCGTGCTTGAACGGCGCAACGCCGAACAGATTAAGAAAATCGCTGTGGCGTCCGGGATGGTGAGCTTGCGTCAGGATGGGTGGAAAAAGGTGGTGGCCGGATTAACAACGCCGGAAGAAGTGATGAACGTGACGGTTCAGGATGATGAGGCGAACACCGTTCACGACACGGCGTCCTCAGCGGCTAATCCGTCTGCGGCCTCCTCTCAGAGCGGAACCACACAAGCACCTGCGGTCAGTGAATCGGGCCGCTCCCCGGAAGGCGGACGGGTGAAGGAACACATTGTTCTTAAAAAGGTGCTGGAGGCGAAAAATGAATACGATTCACGCGTCTATCCTCGCTTGAAGTACAGGGCGGATATTCGGTATATGATTTATCATCAGGACAGAATCGATCCGCGGCGGTTCCGCAGTAACGATATTCAGCATTCCTCTGTGACCAAAGATGTGAGCGCCGGCGGAGTCAGATTTATTTCCGGATACGCGCTTCCCGTGGAGACAATCCTGGAGGTGACCCTGGTGCTGGAAGCCGGATTACCCGGTATTCATTGTTTGGCGAAAATCTGCCGGGTCGAGGATGACGCCTTTTCCGCGATGTTTCATTTAGTGGCCTTTTTTCTCGATCTTTCAAGCTCGGACCGCGCGCGGGTCGAAGAGTTTGTGAATCGAAAGATGAAAGAGGACGCCTAGGCGGACAGACATCCAGTAGTATGTGTGCTAAAACAGTTTTTTCAACAGTGAGGATCGCAATGGCCGTTTTTTACTATAAGGCAAAGAATCAAAATGCCGATACGATCGTCGGGGAAATTGAGGCTCGCACTAAAGAGGAAGCCGTAGATAAAATCAACCGTTTCGGTCTGGTTCCGGTGCTGGTCGAACCTTTTTCATCGGAGACGGCGCGCGCCCTGAAGGCCGCAACGGCTAAAGAACCTCACCGCCGGCCGTCCGATTCGGTTCCGGCGGCTGCA
>JGI10211J34971_10001188_pt1 | contig 21767 bp, 30 predicted proteins | sample Etolagsediment_FD_34971 | JGI IMG/M metagenome (IMG submission 34971)
TGTCGATGCGCCGCGCGAAGTCGAAGTGCACCGCCAAGAAATCTACGATCGCATCCTTGATGAGCAGATGCCAAAACGCGCTACCGGCTAGATTTCGCTTCAAACCGAACCGCGCATCGGCTATCCTTCCGCGCTCTTGAAAAAAGACCCGGAGAGATGGCCGAGAGGCTGAAGGCGCGCCCCTGCTAAGGGCGTATAGGGGAAACTCTATCGAGGGTTCGAATCCCTCTCTCTCCGCCATATTCAAAAGCCCTGCTCTGCAGGGCTTTTCTCGTTTTAATCCAGCGATTTCCTTGACAGCACATAAGCAACTGCCAATAATCCGCGTCTCTTTTGCGCCCGTAGCTCAGCTGGATAGAGTACCTGGCTACGAACCAGGCGGTCGCACGTTCGAATCGTGCCGGGCGCGCCATATCCTAAAAAGGAGTTAGCATTGCTAACTCCTTTTTTTATTGGTGCTGTCATGCAATGCATGCGCCACAGTCACAAATTGAGCGACTTTTTGGAGTTTCGATATGAACGCTTTGGCAGGTTTAGTTGCGTCTGCATTCATCTTCATGGGCGCGGCATTGGCTTCTCCAAAGGCAGAAGCCGATGTCTTTACAGATGATCTTTCACGCTGTTTGATCAGCTCCACGGATGACGCTGACAAGATTGCGGTCATGCGTTGGATGTTTGGTGCGATGTCGGTTCATCCAGAGCTGGCGGATTTGTCATCAACCACATTGTCGCAACGAACCGCGAGCGATATTTCCATGGCTCGCCTATTCAAGCGGCTCATGATGAAGGACTGTCGGACTGAAGCCGATCAGTTGATGACGGTGAGCGGTGAATCGGGTTTTGAAGCCGCCTTCGAGGTGCTTGGACAATCAGCCATGATCACGTTGATGAATAACAATCGTGTGAACGAAGCGATCTTGAACTACGTCCAGTATCTCGACTGAGACTTATGTACTTTAAAAACAACAAAAGGTCCTGCGAGGGCCTTTTGTTTTGGGAATAGGGTCAGTGTGCCTTTATGAAGGGTTTTTCATGAATCCTTCTTGGTGTTACCAAACTGGTTGTAGGCGCTGTTCAGAACGGGGCTGGATTTGCGTTCGTGGGACTTAAATGCTTGTTGTTTTTCTCGATTGTGCTTGAAGATTTCGGTGAGATTTTTCTTCAGTTCCTCCGACCGGCTGGTCTGGAGAAGCACTTGGTTGGCATCGTAGTTCACAAGCCGCCTCCTTAAATACATGCTGTTTTGCTTATTTTTTAGTCAAGCTGAACCTTTGCGACCTTAGAAGGTCTGGGAGCTTGGATCAATCGATTGTTTCGCATTGTTTCAAGAAAATTTTTATAAACAATAAGTTGAAATAATCAGTGTAGGAGTAGCTGAGCTTTTTTGGCCAAACTCGGATTGACACCTGTCAGGCAGAATAGGAGGATGGAGTCTCCTCCAAACCAATGGGAAATTTAAACATGAAGGCATTCAAGAAGGTCGCTGTTCTCGGTGTGGCTGCTGCATCTGCGCTGGTTTTCGGTGCTGCACAGGCACAGTTCGGTAATAACAACCAGTCCGGTTATGGCAACAGCTATGGCTCGGGTGATGGCTCAGGCCGTGGCGCAGGCACCGGCGCAGGTAGCGGCGACTTTGACATGAGTATTCGTGGCCGTGGCAATGCCAACATGGAGCAGACGCGTGAATTCCAGGGTCGTGGCAACAGCTACTTCGGTGGTTATGGTGCTCCGGCTTATCCGCAGTATGGTCCATACGGCGCACCGTATGGCTATGGCTACCCGGCGCCGATGATGGCTCCGCCAGCCGCACAATAAAAAGCACTGCCATGCTTGGGAACGGGCGACCTCGGTCGCCCGTTTTTTTATGCGCGCGATGTGGAAGNAATGCTGTTGAGGGCAGACGGCCGGCGTAGCCGCANTTGGATTGTGCTGATGTACTGCTCGAGGAAGGCNCCTTCGCAGTACTGCAAGTAGAANGTCCACATGCGAATGAAGGCATCGCTGTAACCGAGCTTGCGGACTTCGCTAAGCTGAGCCAAAAAGCGGGTACGCCAGTCGAACAGGGTGCGTGCGTAATGCAGGCCGATGTCTTCGAGGCCAACGACCTGTAATTGGGTCGCNCGGGTCATGTGTTTCATCAGTGCGGTGANCGAAGGTAGGAAGCCGCCCGGGAAGATGTACTGNTTGATGAANTCGACCTCGCGTAAGGCGGCTTCATACTGGCGGTCATCGATGGTGATGGCCTGGATTAATAGCTCACCGCCGGGCCGTAATAAATGCTCGCATTGTTTGAGGTAGGTATCGAGATACTGATGGCCAATCGCCTCAATCATTTCAATGGAGACCAGCTTGTCGTATTGGCCTTCGAGGTCACGATAGTCTTCGAGTAGGAGGGTGATCTGATCTTCCAGGCCTGCTGCGCGTACCCGCGCTTGCGCTTCGGCATGCTGCGCCGGAGAGATCGTAGTGGTGGTGACATAGCAGCCGTAATGACGGGCTGCATGGAGGGCAAAACCACCCCAGCCCGTGCCAATTTCCAGAACGTGATCTTCTGGTTGAAGATTGAGTGTTTGGCAGATGTGATCGAGCTTATGCGTGGCCGCCTGATCCAGCGTACTTTCTCGGGCGGGATAGATCGCGCTGGAATACATCAAGGTTGGATCAAGGAATAGGCGGAACAAGTCGTTACCGAGGTCGTAGTGGGCTTCAATGTTGCGCCGACTTCCTTGTCGTGTGTTGCGGCGTAGGAGGTGTCCAAGACGCTGTAGGGGGGCCTTGATGCGACTGAGGCGCGTGTCCATCTTGTCGAGCACGGGTCGATTCCGCAGCAATATACGGATCAGCGCGGTCAGGTTCGTGCAGGCCCAATCGCCACGGATATACGCCTCACCTGCGCCAACACTGCCGCCCAGCAGAATATCGCGCCAGAAGTGGGGGTGATGAACCGTGACTTCACAGCGTAGCGGCTGCGTTGCGAGGGGCATGGGTGCCGGACTGGAAAGTCGGAGTGGGGCGCCAAATTGATGAGTTTGTCCCTGCTCAACGAGGGTAAGTTCTCCGGTCTGGATCTTTGTCAGTTGCTTCAGGACCACTGTGCGTGCGAGCCGATCCATCGCACTCAGATTCGCCGCTACGGAGGCTTGGGGCGCTGAGGGTGCTGTGTTTGTCCTGGCGACGATGCTGGTTTTCATAATCAGTTTTTTGAGGGCGGGTGCGGATGGAAGGGGATGCCCTTGCGCCACAAGCGCAGGGCTTCAAAGTGAATGCCGAGAATCACCTGTAGGCTGATGGCTGGATAGCGCAACAATGCAAACAGCCGATTGCGAAAGGACCATTCTTTCTTTTGTAAGGTGAGCGTGGCATCGAATAGACACTCACCATTGCGTAGAGTTTCAATGTGTACGCCGAGATGCTGACCGGGAAGCTGCAGGATCCAGTGATAATCGAGATCCATCGGCATGAACGGCGACACATGCATCGCCTTTCGATTCTTTAGCCATACATGGCGGTCACCGCGACGTTCAGGGGCAATCGGTAGTACATATACAATCGATTCTGACCAAGGGGTGTTGCGTACTTGCGCGACGATGGTCTCGACCTCGGTGCCGTCCGCATTGAAGCAATAAAACAAGCTCAGCGGATTGAAGCCATAGCCAAAGTGACGCAGCTGGGTCAGGAGTCGAATCGGGCCGCCCGGGCGCTCGCCAGTATGCGCTTCAACCTGATTCCGAATGCTGTCGCTCAACGCTTGCGCGGCGTCCCCAGGATAATCACCTCGACGAAACCAAACGAGATTGAAGTGTCGCGCTGACCATAGCCACAGGCGTTGAAATAGCTGAGGGATCTCGTCAAGATCGAGATAGAGCAAGTACAGGCGATAACGAAAGGCGTGTGGCTTTGGGCTGTGCCGACGATGCCTAACTTGCCCGACGTAGAGGCAGCTGTGCGTCATGATGTTGAGTGCCGATGAGCTGATTGAAATCGTTGAGGGCGGTTAGTGCGGATACGACGCCATCCTCGTGGAATCCGTTCCGCCAATATGCGCCACAAAAGAACGTTCGCTGAACCCCATTGAGCTCTGATTGGCGTGCCTGTGCCGCTACGGATTCCGGCCCATACAGCGGATGCGCATAGTGCATGCGTTTGATAATTTTACGCGGGTCAATTTTCGCGTCGGAATTCAGTGTCACACATAACGTTTCGGGCGCCTGTAAGCCCTGCAGGATGTTCATGTTATAGGTCAGGGTCGCGCCTGCTGCATTGTCCCGATCAATGTGGTAATTCCATGCTGCCCAAGCGGCTTTGCGTTTGGGAAGGAGTGCGGTGTCTGTGTGCAGAATTGCCTCATTTTCCTGATACGGGATCGCACGGAGGACCTCTCGCTCTGCAACACTAGGCTGCTCCAACATCGCCAAAGCCTGATCGCTGTGCGAGGCGATAAATACAGCATCAAACCATTCAGGTGCGCGTCCTTGCACATGGATTTCTACGCCCTCGGTGAAGCGACGAATCCTGCTGACTGGAGTGTTGAGATGAATCCGGCTGCGGAAGGGTGCAACCAAGGCCTGCGCATATTCGCGTGACCCACCACGAACGACATACCACTGCGGGCGATTATTGATTTCGAGCAGACCGTGATTGCGGAAGAAGCGTATGAAGAATTGCGCGGGGAAGTCCATCATCGAATGTGGGTCGGTCGACCAGATCGCGGCCCCCATAGGGATGATGTAATGATGGACGAAATCTTCACAATACCTGCCATCACTCAGGTACTGGCCCAGTGAGATTTGCTGCGTTTGTTCGAGCAGGGTTAGCGCCTCTCGATCGAAGCGCAAGATGTCACGGATCATGCGAAGGAATGAGGGCCGAACGAGGTTGCGCCGCTGGGCAAATAAAGTATTGAGTGAGTTTCCGTTGTACTCCAGGTTGCGATCTTCACTACGAACGCTAAAGCTCATCTCGGTCGGCTGTGCCGCAATCATCAACTCATCAAGCAGTTTCAGAAAGTTTGGATAGGTGCGGTCATTGAAAACAATAAAGCCGGTGTCCACGGCATAGTGCAGGCCCTGAAGTTCGATATCGTGCGTATGGGTGTGACCGCCAATATGTGATTGGGCTTCAAACACAGTGATGTCATGCTGAGGATGCAGGTGATGAGCAACGGTATTCCCGGAAATCCCGGTTCCGACAATTGCGATTTTCATGAGCGCGGCTCTGCTTCCGGCCACTGTTGTGGTACACGCTGCAGGGCGCTGGCGTCGTAGCCAAGATCTGCAATACGAGCGCGCACATGAGCGAAGGCATCATCTGAAAACTCAGGGTGACGAGTCATCACCCAGACATAGTCACGTGCTTGGCGAGCGATGATGACTTGGCTGTAGTCATCCGCCAGATCGACGATGCGGAAGTCGGCCTTGATCGGCCAGACGAATTGCATGCCCCATAACGCGTTGCTTTGGCCGTCGACAACAAAGCCGGTCGGACGATAGGTTTTTAATGGGCCTTCGAAGGCACCATCGCGAAACTGGAAGGTGGTGGCTATGGAGCCGTCTGCATTCTGGGCATAGTGCTCGACCGCGTTATAGGCATTGCGTTCCAGCCAGGTTGGAATGTTGGCAACGACATACCATGTGCCCATGAAGCGATCTAGATCGACCCGCTCCACCGTAGGCATTGGCGGATGTGATGCACAGCCGGTGAGCAGTAACAGCAGGCTGCTGACACTGAGCCAACGTGGGTGAAGTTTTCTCATAATTGCTCCGCCGCAGGTGGTTGATGCTTACGAGGTGGCCAAGGGATGAATGCTGAGGTGCGTTGGATGTAGTCTTGATATGCCGGCCGACGCTCGCTGATGTCGGATTCAAGTAGAGAGACACCCGAGACCTTGAGTAGTAATAGCGACATCAAGATTGGCGCGAAGACTGTCCAGGCGCCGCCGGTCGGAATCGCTAAGAGATAGAGGCCCCAAACGATGCAAGCTTCCCCAAAATAGTTGGGATGGCGCGAATAGTGCCAAAGACCACGATCTAAAACGCGTCCATGATTTTCGGGCACTTGGCGAAAACGGTGTAGCTGCGCGTCGGCGATGCTCTCGAATAAAAACCCAATGCCCCAGAGGCTCAGTCCGATCATTTCGAGAAGGCTGAAATCTCCTGTGAGCGCGGTACTCGGCTGGACCGCATAGAACAGAGGCATAGCAATGATCCAGGCGAGCACACCTTGGAGGCCAAACACGATATAAACACTGCGCCATGCAAAGGGTGAGTTACGCTCGCGCATCGCAGCGTAACGACGATCTTCAGCATGCCCCCAATTTCGACGCAGGAGATGTAGGGACAGGCGCAGGGCCCATGCGCTGATCAGTAGCAAGATGAGTTGTGTGCGTGGATCCGGCAGAGATGGCCATGCATAAATGCAGGCTGCGCCAAGGAACAACAACGACCACAGGCTATCGACCAGGTTGACATTCGAGCGCCAGAAGCTCCACAGCCAGCCGACTAGTGCAATCAACATGATCAACCCAAGAGCATCCCAGAGTGCAGGGAGTTGCGGCGCAATGAAAAGAGGGGTGGCAAGGTTCATGTCTTAGCGGTTTGCATTCGCGGGATCAGATAGCGCCGATGATGACGTGGTGCCGTCGTCGAAACCATCCCAGTAACGGGATGTCCATGCGAGCAGAGGCGACCAGAGTGCCCAGCCGGCCGCTAAAACAATTAGGGTTGTAGTTGGGGTCGGAATCACAACTGCACCCAGTTTCTCACCTGCGAGAAAGGCAAGCGGTCCGCCGATCGCACCAAACGGCACTGCCAGCCATAGGCGTGCTTTCAGCCAGCGCATGGAGACATTAAAGGTGGTGGCAAAGATCAGCCACAGCGCCAAGATCCAATAGGGCGCAAGCGCAATGCCAGCAATCTCAGCGATTGGATCGGGATAGATGAGTAGACCTGCATTCACTAAAGCGCTTTCCCAAGCCAAGCCAATCGCGCCGGCGAGCAGGAGCAAATAGGTCTCTTTGCGCATGTCTTGCGCGCATTGCAGGTGACGCAACACGATCAAGAGACTGAGAAGTGCTCCCCAAAGTGCCCAGCCTTGCGCACCGCCTAGAACACAGGCGAACCAGCCGAGCTGGAACAGCACGAAGTTACTGATGACGCGGCGGGTATGCGCTTGCATGCTTGTGCTTGAAGCTAGCGACGTGAGAAGCGGTAATGTGCAACCAGCCATTCGTTACCGCCGCGGTAATCGAATAGTTCTGCACATGCCATAAAGAAGATTCGCCAGCGTTGCCACCAGATTTTTGCAAAATCTTTACCGTAGGTTTGTTCAAACAGTGGCCATAAGTCACTGCGTTGACGGTCCATTTTTGCCAGCCATGCGTTACAAGTCCTTGCATAATGCTGCCCGCTCCACAGCCAGCGCTGCTCAAGCTTGAGGTTATCTTGGAAGGCGAGGGGTAGATCGATGCTGGGCATCATGCCGCCGGAGAAAAAATGACGGCTCATCCAATCGCTCGAATCGCGATCCTCGAAGCGATAGGGCGTGGTTTGGTGCACAAACACGTGCATGAAGAATTGTCCTTGCGGTCTGAGCCAGTTTTGCACGCGTGCAAACAATGCTGGCCAGTTACGCATGTGCTCGAACATCTCGACGGAAACCACTCGATCAAAATGTTGATCGGTAAAAAAGTCATTCATGTCTGCAGTTACGACTTCCAGATTACTCAGGCCGCGTTGTTGGGCGAGAGCTCGAATTGCCTCACCTTGTGAATGCGAATTCGAGACGGAAACGATCCGACTGTTGGGGTAGTGGGCGGCCATCCAGAGACTCAGTGAGCCCCAACCACAGCCAAGTTCAAGAACCGCTTGCCCATCTTTTAGATCCGCGTGCAGCGCTGTCTCCTTCAGCGCGAGTTCTTCTGCTGCGTCGAGATCCGCTGCGTTGAGCATATCGCCCCAATAACAGCAGCTGTACTTACGTTGTTCCCCGAGTACACGACGAAAGAATTCAGCGGGTACTTCGTAATGCTGCTCGTTCGCCTTTTCAGGCAACAGCGCAATCGGACCCTCTTGCATCAGGCGAATGTGTTCTTGGCGCAAGGCCTCACGCGTGACCGTGTCATGAATCGCAAGCTCATGCAGGCGTTCACGTAACAGCCCGCGAATACCCATGCGAATCACCTGATCCGGGAGAAGCCCGTTTTCACTTAGGCCTTGGGCGAGTGCTCCGGACATGAAGGGCTCCTTGGGAACGGTAGACATGATTCTGACTGCAATACTCGGCTATTGCCTTGGTCGAACCTTAGACAAGAAACTATACAATGTCAAAATAATTGTACAGTATGCGGGCCAGTATCCATTCCACTATCAGATTGGGAGGCATCGGGACGGTGAAACACCAGTACTACGGGGATATCAATGATTTCTGGACCTATGGTCTGTTGCGGGTTTTACAGCAGCGTTTGGGCTGGTCGATGGGGGTTTGTTGGATGCTGACGCCCCCGGATGGGCGAAACGATGGCAACAAAATCAGCTACTTAGATGAGGCCTCGCGCTATCAGCCGCATGATCCCATGCTGTTTCAGGCCTTGTCGCAGAGTGTTCGTGCGGGACGACGGTGCCTCAGCGAGTTTGCACAAGCTGAGCTGTTAAATGAGGCGAGCTATTTTGCGGATCCGCTGCCGCTGGCTGTTGAGGCGCGTGCCGCGTATTGGAGGACTGCCGAGGACCGCCTCGATGACCGGGATCTGGTCTTTTTCGATCCGGACAATGGGCTTGAGATCAGTTCGGTGCAACGTGGCCAGAAAAATTCGGACAAGTACCTTTGGTTGGATGAGGCGCAGCGGTTTTATGCGCGAGGCCAACGTCTGTTGTTGTTTCAACATTTCCCACGCACGCAACGCGAGCCCTACTTAAACAAGCGCTGTAAAGAGATCCGTAGAGCGTTTACCGGTTCAAGCCGAAGTGAGGCCCTGACAATTGCCAGCTTCAGTCACGCGCATGTGAGCTTTTTATTGGTTTTGGAGAAGAGCGAACACGCCAAGGTCGCGACGGCCTTCGAGCGTGATGACCCGTTCTTTGGCCATCTACGTTGGCACTGATCTAGACCAGATGACGCCCGCCGTTGAGTGGCAGGATGGTGCCGGTGGTGTAACTGCTGTGCAGCAGATACCAGACCGCATCAAACACCACACCAGGACCGGGTTCGATTTGTAGGGCCGAGCGCTTGAGTCGCTCGGCGCGATACTCCGCTGAATCACCTTCATTAAACATCACCAAAGCAGGCGCAATCGCATTGACTTTGATGCGGGGTGCGAAGCGCTTGGCAAAGGAGAGGGTTAGGCTCTCGAGGCCGGCTTTGCTCGCAAGGTAGGCGGCATGCTTGTCGCTGCCACGGCTCACGGTGTGGTCACTGATGGCAATGATGTCGCGCAGGCCTTCGCCTTTGCGTAACAGATCTTCGCAGTGCAGGTTAATCCAATACGGCGCGAACACATGCACGTTCATGAGTTCAGTGAAATGTGCGGGCTCACTTAACACGGTCGCATCCTTGGACCACGTCGAGGCGTTGTGAATGATGGCACGTAAAGAATCAGTGGCTTGTTTCAGTGCGGCAACAAAGGCAAGCACACCTTCTTGAGTGGAGAAGTCGGCTTGCAGGGTGATTACGCCTTGTGCACGCAAGGTGTCTAAAACTGGACGTTCACGGCGATAAGTGAGGATGATGCGTTCACCACGGGCGAGCAGTTGTTCGCACAGGTGAAGACCCACGCGCTGGGCGCCGCCGGTAATCAGGATGGGTGCGGTGTTGGGGGAGGTGGGTTCAGGGCTCATGCGTGGTATTTGTTTCTGATTCTTCTGAAGAGTTGTGCGCAGATTCCATTTGCGCGCGCTGCCAGGCCAAAACCTTACGGCCATGCTCTGCAATCTCGGCACCCGTGCGCTGACAGCCGATGCAACGACCGGCGTGCATGCGGCATACGCCAATGCAAGGTGAGGCAGGAGGGGTGTCGTTATGGATCATGCTGAACGAGAGGATGCCGCAAGCTGCTGACGAAAGGTAGCGGCTTGTGCCTGAATCGCGGCGAGATCTTCGCTGCTTAGGCGCTCTAGGCTGCGCCATTGCAAGGCTGTACGCGGGTGTTTGGAAAATTTCTCACGATGCCGATCGAGAAAATCCCAATACAACGTGGTGAACGGACAGGCCTGCTGGCCGGTTGCCTTGGCCGGGTCCTGTGGGCAGTGGGCGCAATAGTTCGACATGCGCTGGATGTATTTGCCACTGGCCACATAGGGCTTGCTGCCCAGCGTTCCAGCGTCGGCGTATTGCGACATGCCGAGCGTATTGGGCGCTTCTACCCATTCCACCGCATCGACATAAATGGCCAAGAACCATTCATGCACCTCGCGCGGATTGACCCCAACTAATTGCGCAAACAGCCCCAACACCATCAGGCGTTGGATGTGGTGGGCATAACCGTGGCGGAGGGTTTGCTGTAACGCATCGTGTAGACAGGCCCAATCCGTCTTTCCGGTCCAGTAAAACGCAGGTAGTGGTGCTGCTGCGGAGAGCGCGTTTTCATCCAGCATCTGGGGCATGCGTGCCCAATAGATGTGACGGACGTATTCGCGCCACCCCAAGATTTGTCGAACAAAGCCTTCGACTGCGGCCAGTGGTGCATGGCCTTGTTGATAGGCGTCGAGTGCGGCATCAATCGCGGTTTGGGGATGCAACAGCTTGAGGTTGAGGGCTGCGGAAATGCGGGCGTGAAACAGCCAGGGCTGCTGCGTCCACATCGCGTCTTGATAGTGCCCGAACAAGGGTAGGCGATTGTGAATAAAATCCTCTAAGGCCTGCTGTGCTTGTACAGCAGTAACGGGCCATTGGAAGCTCTGCAGGTCGCCGGGGTGATCCGGAAAGTGTTGTTCAACCCGTGCAATGACGTCTTGGGTGATGGCATCAGGCGCAAACATCGCCGGCACGGGGATGATGCCCGGTCCAGCTTTGCCAAAGGATTTACGGTTTTCGCTATCGAAGTTCCAGCGCCCACCGACAGGCTGGTCGCCGTCCATCAAGACGTCACGCTTGCGGCGTAAAAAACGATAGAAGTGTTCTAACACCCAGTTCTTTCGACCTTTGCTCCATGCCGCGAATTCCGCTTCGTCGCTGAGGAAATGGGTGTCGGGCAAAAGCTCAAGCTTGATTTGATGTTCGCTGCAGAGCGTTTCGAGTGACTGCAAGACTTCCCATTCACCCGGTTTCACTACGCAGATGTGCGTGATCTTATGCTCACGCAGGGTGGCTTCGAGTGCTTCGCGAAAGCTGGCGTAGGGATGGTCGCCGAGCGCGTGATACGTTAATGCAAAGCCGCGCGCACGGATCTCATCCGCGTAGTGGCGCATGGCGCTTAGGAACAGAACAATGCGTGCCTTGTGACTCCAAACCTTGGTGGCTTCATGCGGAACTTCCGCCATCCAAAAACGGTCTTGTTCGGGATCCGCATTGTGGAAGATCGTGCTGTCCGGATTGAGCTGGTCGCCAAATGCNATGCGCAGGGTGGTCATGTTTGTGCGTCCTCGGCGCTATCTGGCGTGACGTGCTGGCGTGCCGCACGACGGCAACGNTCAGAGCAATAACGCACTTCGTTCCAGACCCGCTGCCAGCGTTTGCGCCAGGTAAACGGNCGCTGGCATTGTGCACAGATTTTTTCCGGCAAGTGCGGCTTGTGATGCGTCATGAATCCTTATGCGGACGTGGACGACACTGATCATCACAGCCTGTTTGTCGTCGAATCCGCCAGATTGCAAAACGATCATAGAGTGCATTTAGTGGGCGGTTGAGGTGCAGCAATTGAATGATGCGCGCGGCAGGGCGATAGCGTGGAAGGACTTGCCAAAGCGCAAAAAATCCATTGGCGCCGATATGCCAGCGACCTGCAGCATCGCGCACATGAAAGCGCGCTAACGCGTCTTCAAATCGAAGTCCTTCATCTTGGAGGCGCTGGGCGGCTTGATGAATGTCGATCCACTCAATCTGTTCAGCGCCATTGAGACGGCGATAGTGGGAGATTTCGCGGCTGCACATTGGACAGACGCCATCGTAAAACACATGCAGNCGATAACTTGAATTCACTTGCTGACTCCAAAGAGCGCACCGAGCCCACCATCCAGATGGAGGACTTGGCCTGTCATCCAGCTCGCATCATTTGAGAGCAAGAACAGAGCCAATCCAGCATGATCCGCTGCAGATCCAATGCGGCCAAGCGGATGACGATCTGCTGCCGCTTCTTGCATGCGCTCGGTTTTGAGAAGACCGGCAGCTAACGGCGTATCACTTAAAGAGGGCGCAATGGCATTGACTCGAATCTGTGGCGCCCATTCGGCCGCCAAGGATCGGGTGAGCCCCTCAACGGCACCTTTGGCACTTGCAATCGATGCATGCATCGGCATCCCCGTCTGTACGGCTACGCTTGAGAACATAACAACACTCGCTTGCGTGCTCTTGCGTAATCCATCGCGACAGGCTTGTAGAATGCGAATCGCCCCAAAGAGATTGATGTTGAGGTCTTGCTCAAACTGAACGAGCTTACAGCGATGAAAGGGTGTAAGTTGAATGGAACCTGGGCAGTAGACCAGTCCGTCAATGGTGTCTGGCAACTCGAGTGTCTTTGGATCAAATTCGTTGCCAGCGTCCCAGCGCTGATCCTTCACTTGAGCATGCATAGGCACGTCTTCGCGCGAGAAATTCCAGACCTGTGTCTCAGGTTCTTTGACCAAGCGATTGAGCAAGGCGGCGCCGATTCCGCTACGTCCACCGATCAAAACAATATTTCGTGACATGGGATTCCTCACATAAAGAAGGTCAGGGCCTTAATGCAGGTCAGTGGGATGTTGATGCAGGCTGGCCTGCAGATGGCCATGGGCTAACAAGTCCTCAAGAGCGACCGCCTTGAGTGTGTTGCTGTGGGTAGCTTCTAAGACCACGGGTGGCGCAACGCCCGCTTCAAGAGCCTCTGCCCAACGCGAAGCACATAGGCACCAGCGGTCGCCTGGCTTCAGCCCAGAAAAACGTAAATCAGGGCGGGGCGTGATTAAGTCATTCCCTTGCGCAGCGGTATGAGCAAGAAATGCCTCTGTAACAACCGCACAGACCGTATGGGTTCCAAGGTCTTGTGGCCCAGTTGTGCAGTGTCCGTCCCGGAAAAAGCCAGTGAGCGGTTCACGACTACAGAGTTCGAGTTCGGTTCCGATAACGTTCTGTGCTTTGTTCATGCTGATCTTGGTGAGGTGAAGTGAAGTTTTTTATCTGACCTTGGAACTCGCGAATGAATCCGCTATCCATGCAACGGGAACTGTGTGCCTACTGGATGGATGTAGGGTTCGCGTTCATCTGCACAGTCCCTGTCATGCTTGGCCGCCAGCTCCTGGCGGCCTTTTTTATGGAATAAAAAACCGCCCCGAAGGGCGGTTGCGACCGTCACTCAGCTTTTCTTCTCGGCCTTCTCGAGCTCTTCCTGGTAACGCTTGGCCATGTCCACGGTGACTTGGGCATGCTCATCTTCGTTCCACTTCGGCGCGGTCTTATCTTTCTTCCAGTTCTTGGCAACTTCGTTCACGTTCATTGCTTCCTCCTGCAAAACAGTGTTGGGTACGAAATCAAAATTTATGCGAGCCCGGAGTTTTTGCCCCAAAGCTCGCAGCCGGATCATACTTGAGTAAAATGCTCAGGAAAAGCCCTCAACCGGAGCCGCAATTTCTCATGACATTGTTCAAGAAAACCCAGCCTGAAAACGCTGAGCCCGCTCGTATCACGGGTCCGTCAGGCATGGCGGTCTGGCAATTCGACAATCGCTTTGTGCGCGAATTGTCTGCAGACGCCGACTTAGAAAACCGCTCACGGCAAGTGCACGGCGCGTGTTACACCGAGGTGTTGCCGACGCCGGTAGCTGCGCCGAAGACCCTTGCGGTTGCCAGAGAAGTTGCCGATTTGTTGGATTTAAGTGAGGCCGATTGGCAGTCGCAGGAGTTCGCTGATGTCTTCGCTGGGAATGCGCTCTTAAAGGATATGCAGCCGTATGCCGCGTGCTACGGCGGGCATCAGTTTGGGCATTGGTCCGGGCAATTGGGCGACGGTCGCGCGATTGTCTTGGGCGAGATCCTGAATCAACACAACGAGCGCTGGACCTTGCAGTTGAAAGGCGCGGGGCCGACGCCGTATTCACGGCGCGCGGATGGGCGTGCGGTGTTGCGTTCATCGGTGCGTGAGTTTCTCTGCAGCGAAGCCATGCATCACTTAGGGATTCCGACAACGCGGGCGCTCAGCTTGGTCGCCACCGGTGATTCGGTGTGGCGGGATTTGTTGTATGACGGCAATCCGGCCTACGAGCCGGGGGCAGTGGTCTGCCGAGTCGCGCCATCGTTTGTACGCTTTGGCAACTTTGAAATCTTTGCCGCACGTGATGATCGAGAAAATCTGCAGCGTTTAACCGAGTATGTGTTGCGCACGGATTTCCCCGAGCTCTTTGCAGAGCACGGTGTGGGTCGAGAAGCGATCTTGGCGATGTTGCATGAAGTTGCGCGGCGCACGGCGTTGTTGATGGTCGACTGGATGCGGGTCGGGTTTGTGCATGGGGTGATGAACACCGACAACCTTTCGATTCTTGGGCTGACGATTGATTACGGTCCCTATGGTTGGTTGGAAGACTTTGATCCCAATTGGACGCCGAACACCACCGATGCCGAAGGCCGGCGTTATGCCTATGGCCAGCAGCCGCAAATTGCGCAGTGGAATCTCACCAAGCTCGCGCAGGCCTTACATGTCTTGGTTGATTCCGTACCCGATTTGCAAGACGCGCTGAAAACCTACAGCGACACCTTCCGTAGTCATTGGGATCAAATGATGGCGAATAAGCTCGGGTGGGGCGCGTATCGTGGCAACGATGATCAACAAATGATTCAGCGCTTGCTCCAGCTGTTACAACGCACAGAATCAGATTGGACCCGATTCTTTCGTCGTTTTGCTGCCTTGGATGCACATCCTAGTGATGAAGCTTTGGGTGCGTTTGAAGAAGCGATTCGCTATCGGCCTGATCAGGTCGGCAAGGTGTTGCAAGACGAATGGCGCGTGTGGATTGCACAGGCGTTGTTGCGCCGTGAGGATGATCCGCGTTCGGCCGCGCAACGCCACGCAGAAGCCGATCGCATCAACCCAAAATATGTGTTGCGCAATTACCTAGCACATCAGGCCATTGATCTTGCGACGGAAGGCGATGCTTCTGAGATTGAGCGGCTATTGGATTTGTTGCGGCATCCCTACGACGAGCAACCGGAGAGGGCGCATTACGATGCCTTGCGGCCAGAATGGGCGCGCTTTAAGCCGGGTTGTTCGATGTTGTCCTGTAGCTCGTGATGGATTGAGTAGAGTGGATCGCTAACGCGGTGCGCGATAGGGATTAGGCTGACGACGAGGTTGCGTTGGCTGCATGGATTCGGCCACCAAACTTCGAATCAATAAACCATCTTCCGCACGTAGACCGTGTCCGGGCGGCGTGAGGATTATCTCGATACGCGCACCTTCTTGTGCGGGGTGCCCGTGAAGGCTCTGACTCCACGGTGGCACCACTTCATCCTCTGCGCGCACCACACTAATCCAACGTCCGGGCGGTAGCGGCTGACGTGCAAGCTGTGCGATGTACCCATTGGGGGTGGGGTCGAGGTTGCGCAACAGTTCATCGGATTGTTTGGCCATGCGCCATTTTTGTTCGCCCGCGAACATGCGAGCCGCAAGAGAGGTTGCACTGTTATTGGTGATTTCGCGGGCGGTGCGCGCGAGTGGCGTGCCAAGGTGGGGCGCGGCGATGGTGATGATGGTGCGGATCTTGAGTGCTGGATTGCGAACCAAGGTGTCGCGGACAACCAAACCACCGAGTGAATGTGCAGCGATGTGCAGCGCCTCGTCGGGATGACGACGACGGATTTCTTGTAAGGCGCTAGCCAACGCGCTGGATTGCACGAGGATCGGAGCAGTGAAGGGCAGTTCGACGCGGTAGCTGCGATGACGCTGAGGGCGGGTGTCATTGGGGAATTCTTGAAGGCGGCCGTTGGCCAATGGACGCAAAACCGCGTATGGAGCCCAACCCGCTTGAGCAAGCACGGTAAGTACGCCGCTGCGCTCCCAGGACAAGGCATCACCGAGATAACCATGTACCAAGACTAACGTATCGCTGCGCACAGGGGCTGCGGACAGCAACAACCCGAGAAACAAGCCTTGGAGGAGGATGCGGGGACGTTGTAGGTTCATGTTCAGATCAGTGTTGCGGCTGTGCGAGAATGCGCTGAATCCTCCCACACAATATCAAGTTACGCGAGCCTGTCTGTTCCTCCTATGTCGGTTCTCTCTCTAGCCCGTTGGTCGCTCTATGCCGAGCTGATGCGTTTGCACCGGCCGATCGGGATTTATTTGCTCGCATGGCCCATGCTCTGGGGGTTATGGCTTGCAGCGGATGGCGTACCTTCGCCACTCATTCTTGCGGTATTCCTGCTTGGTGTCGTGCTCATGCGTTCAGCGGGTTGTGTGATCAATGACTTTGCAGACCGGCATTGGGATCGGCATGTGCGCCGCACCGCTGATCGCCCCCTGACCAGTGGACGGGTGAGCGCACGCGAGGCCTTGTTATTGTTTGCACTGCTTTGTCTGGTCGCTTTTTCGCTGGTGCTATTGCTCAATCCACTGGTGATTCAGTTGTCGGCTGTGGGAGCTTTACTGGCTGTGTTGTATCCCTTCACCAAGCGCTGGACTCACGCACCGCAATTGGTTTTGGGAATCGCATTTGCCTGGGCAATACCAATGGCCTTCGCAGCGGTGCAAGAGACCGTGCCGACGGCGGCATGGTGGTTATTTGGTGCAACGGTTACTTGGGCGGTGGTGTACGACACGATGTATGCGATGGCTGATCGTGAGGATGATCTCAAAATCGGCATCCGCTCGACCGCGATTTGGTTTGGTCGTTGGGACCGGTTCTGGATCGCGGTGTTTCAGTTCGCTACGCTTGCACAGCTCTGGTTCGCCGGTCGCGCCTTTGGGTTATCAAAAATCTTTGGTATCGGGCTGCTACTTGCTACCTTACTCGCGGTCTACCACCAGTGGCTGATCCGTGGGCGCGAACCTAACCACTGTTTCAGGGCTTTTTTGCACAACCATTGGTTGGGTGCGATTATCTTCGCCGCAATCTGGTTCGATCTTTCTCTGCCATGAGGATGACATGAGCGAAGGTAATCCGTTATATCAAGGGGGACAGGTTTGGCGTCAATTTAAGGGCGACCCCGCGATCCGTCAGACGGTGTTCTTGCAAGAGCGCATCCGTAGTCCGATGGATGAAAAGTTAGAAGAGTTCACTCAGGCCATTGTCGCGCTGATGACCTCGCATGGCGTGTTTCATGTGCAGGTGCATTACTCGAGCTCACGCGCGACGCTGTGGTTATACGACGACCCGCGTCGCTATCGGATTCACTCGTTAGAAGAGATTCTGGAGATTCATCGTCGCTGCGAAGACAACCCTGAGCAGTGTCCGGCGTACCCACTGGCTCCGTACTATCCAGATGCTGTGTTACCGGCCGATAAAGTGATCGAAGTCCATACGCTGTTTCGGATTCTTCGGGAGGCGGACGAAACCGTCTATCTGCGGTCTGGCTCGATCAACTTGATCAACGGAATGGTCGGCCTGACTTTTTCTTGTGATGGTTCACACTATATGCAAGTCGATGAATTCTTACGACGCGGTACCGACTTTTGGTTCGGTGGTTCCGTCGATCTCGGTCCAGCGGGTGACGTCCGGCTCTAGAACGCGCCGGTCCGTCGTTCAAGATCACTGTTGCGGGTATTTCTCTTGGCAGGCCTTGGCAATGAGGCGAGTGGCGAGGTCGCTGCCCATGCCGCGAAGATTCAGCAGTAGGCAGTTCCAGTACTCCTCAGGCCATTTGCGCTCAGGCGCTGCGGTTGTTGTTGCAGTCGTGGTGCTCGGGGTTGTGGCCGAAGACAGGGCTGGGGGGTCACCGAAAGGTGAGGCTAGGTACTGCCAGACATCAACCCCGGGCTGCTCTGGCTTTTTCTCCTCAGATGCGGTGCTGAGCGTCTCTGCAGCATCAGCAGGTTCTTGCGCTTGTGCACTCAGTGAGAAACCGAGAACGAAGGTTAGAGTGAGCGAGGCGAGCAAAGCAGAGAGTGGGGCCGAGGACATCAGGGTCTCCAAAAAGTGGGGAAATCGTTAGGCGACGGATGGTAGCATCGGCGTATGGCGACTTGGGAAAAGATTCTATTGGGCCTGCTGGCCGTGGTTTTGGTGGCCTGGTTCTGGCCAGGACTGCGTCACAGCCTTAAGCATGCGCCACAGGGGAGTTCCGACGATTGGCGGGGGCTATTGCTGATCCTGCTGGGTGTCGTCATTTTCGTCATCTTCCTGCTGTCCAGCGTGGGCTAGGGTCTGAGCAGAATTGAAAAAACCCTGCGGGGGTGCTGGACATCACGAGCCAGCCCGGTAACATCCGATCGGTAAATCCGCAGCGGATTTTTTGAGGGAAGCAGGGGGCAGATACGCCACGCAACTCTCAGCACTCGATCGTAAGAATTCAGGAGAAACTCATGGCGTTTTCGGCTCGTAAGTCTTGGTTCACCGCGTTGCTGGCAGCGATCCCCGTACTGGTNGGTGGATGGGNCCACGCAGCCAGCTTCGAAGGCTACCTCACCACAACCAGTGGCAAGATCGTGCGCACGCCATACGGCGAGTGCATCAAGACCGGCAGCTGGGCGCGTGGCTATGCCCAGCCAGAGTGCGATGAGGTATTGGAGCAGCGCGCAATGAAAGCCGCAGCACAGGGACTGTTGGGTTCCAGTGCGGACGTTACTGTGGGCACTCCGCTGGCAGAGCGCGGCAAGGTTACGCTGTATGAAGTCTCTCGCGGCGAAAGCTTGTGGGAAATCGCATCACGTCCAGAAGTCTTCGGCGATGCCAAACAGTGGCCACGTCTGTTGTGCGCGAATCGCAAACAGATTCGCGATGCGGATTTGGTCTACCCGGGGCAGGTACTGGACGTAGTGCAGGTTGCTAGCGCTGAAGAGCGTGCCGCGGCAGCGCGTCATGCAGCAACACGTGGCCCATGGGAAGTGGGCTACACCGAAGATGCAGACCTGGAGTACCTCGCGCTGCATTGCAATCGTTGATGCGATAACAACCTCGATGCCTTCGGCAATGTACCGAAGGCACGAATCTTAGGGGGGTCGGCCGGGGTTACTCGTGCCGGCCCTCCGTGTTTCCGAACGATGAAAGTTGACGTTGAATGGATCTAGATATGAATGTAGCGATGAATAGGTTTCAAGTCTTGCGGTTATTTCGACTGAAATTGCAGAGCGTGGCTGTGGCAATCGGTTTGGTGTTGATGGCGGTCTTGCCCACACAGGCTGTTGCGCAAGTGCCAGCTGCAACCAAGATGGATCCCGAGTTACGTATCCAGCTGAATCAATTAGAACAGCGTGATGATATGTGTTTGGCCTATTTCTTATTACATAACGTCAGCGGGCATGGCCTAAAAGATTTGCAAACCGAGCTTTTCGTATTTGATCGGGGAGGCATTGTTGCCGCGCATTTGCGTGCAAGTTTTCCGGACGTGCGGGAGAACAAGACTGTTATTAAATTATTTCGCCTCGGTAGCGCAAATCGTTGCGATCAAGTTGGCGGCATCCTGATTAATGATGTTGCTGTCTGTGAGACTGTCGATGGGGCAGCCTTGGATTGTCTTGGTGTGATGTCGACCTCAAGTAAGAGTGACGCGCGCTTGTTCAAATAGTTTTTGATTGATTTTACGGGTGCGGTGCGCCCGCGATGGAGTAGATCTATGGAGTTTATGGAATGGATGGAGCGGGGTGGGATCATCGCATGGATCCTCTTGGTTTTTTCGGTGTATGCCTTCGCCATCATCTTAATTAAAACTGCGCATTTGTTTCGTTTGCGGAATACGCGTCGAGTCGAAGATGCAATTGAATTACTTAAGCAAGGTGATAGCGATCGCGCACTGAAAACCTTGGCCATTTCTTCGGCGCCGGCAGCGCGTGTCGTCGAAGGCGTGATCTCGGGTATGAATGAAGAGCTGCTAAATGAAGCAGTGATGCGTGAAGAGATCGAAACTTTGGGCGGACATGAGTTAAACCGCGCGCGTCGCGGTTTGCGCAGTCTGGATGCGATTGCACATCTCAGTCCATTGCTCGGCCTTCTTGGTACGGTACTCGGCATGATCGAAGCCTTTATTCAGCTCGAAGGTGCAGGTACGCAGGTGGATGTCGGTCTACTCGCTGGCGGGATTTGGGAGGCTCTGGTGACCACCGCAGCGGGCCTTGCCGTTGCGATTCCAGCCTTGGCAGCACTCAACGCGCTGGAAGGCATGGTGGAGCGCATGCGTGAAGAGATGGTGCAGCTGGCTGCGCGTGCGGTCGTCTATTCCCGCCAGACGCGCATAGCGGTCAACCGTTAATCTTCGGTATCGGTCCACGCCTCATACAATTCCATGCGTCTTCATTTCGTTGACATTTACGCGCGTCCGCGACGTTGGCTCAGTCTCACGCCGCTGATCGATATCGTGTTTTTGTTGCTGGTGTTTTTTATGCTGGCAACGCAATTTGCACGTGAGCAGGCATTACCGCTTGATGTGCCGGGCCGAGCTGTGGCCAGTGCAGATGCCTCACTAAGCGGTGCCTTGTTGGTTCGTGTTCGCAGTAGTGGGGAAGTCGATCTTGCCGGACAGGTGGTCTCGCTTGATGTGCTCGAACAGCGTGTAGCAACACTGGTTCGCGAGCGGGGCGACCGCCATCGTGTGGTTTTGCGCAGTGAGGAAGGCTTGAATCTGCAGCGTTTGGTGCAAGTCCTGGATCGGGTCCGTGACGCCGGCGCGGCTCATGTTTCGTTGCGGCGTTGATGACCATGGCTTTTCGCTTCCAGCCTCCACAGACAACTCAGCGACAACTGGACTTGATCCCGTTGATCAGTGTGATTTTTTTGCTGCTGATCTTCTTCCTGATTGCGGGCAGTTTGCGTCCACCAACCCGTGCGGATCTCACACCGCCATTATCAAGCAGTCAGGATGCACTCCAGCGTGGCCAGCTCCATTTTCAAATTGATGCTGAGGGTCGTATCCGTATTGGCGATCGGCGGATGAAATCAGAAGGTGTGGATCAGGTGATTGCCGCCGCACAGTCATCCATTGAAACCCTCAAAATTACCATTGAAGCTGATGCTAGCGTGGACAGTCATCATGTCATTCGCCTGATGGAGCGCCTGCGTGCTGCTGGAATTCGAGAAGTACAGCTGGTGACCTTGCAACCGGAACGGGCATCATGAGCGTGCTCATTCTGCATCCGAACAAGCTGCGCCCAGGCGTTTGGTACCAACGTGATGATCGGCGGCTCATATCAATCCCTGACTGGCTTGCCGCGGTGTTGATCTCGATTGGATTACACGCTGCTGCCTTGCCTTGGTTGCCAGCACCGCAATCACAGATCGAGCCGGTGTTGGAACAAGTCCGTCAATCCTTAGTGGTGATGCTGGGCGCTGAAACCGCACAGGATGCGACTGCAGCGCTCGAGATGCCGATAGTTTCGCTGGATGCGATCCCAACAGAGCCGGCGCTTGAAGCACTTGCACCGACCGAGGTGGCATTGGCGGATTCCGCAGCTTCAGTAGAGCTGCCCTTGCAAGCCAGTGCGCCGGTTTCAGTCTTGGCCTTGGA
>JGI10211J34971_10001191_pt1 | contig 21737 bp, 22 predicted proteins | sample Etolagsediment_FD_34971 | JGI IMG/M metagenome (IMG submission 34971)
AATATAGTAGGAGCAGAAAATGAAAATAAGCATACAAAGAGAAAAAGAGTTAGTCGAGTACGAACACACTTTAAAAGATGCAACACTTCTTCAAGTTCTTGAAAGTATTAAAACAAAAGAGGACAAAACACTCACATTTGCAAGCGGATGTCGCAGTAGTGTTTGTGGCTCTTGTTCTATGAGAGTAAACGGCAAAGAAATCCTTGCTTGTAGTTATAAGGTAAGCGATGGAGATGTGGTTGAGCCTCTTAAAAATGCGAAAGTTTTACGTGACTTGGTAGTAGATATGGACAAGGCTTATGCATTTAATGCAAAAGCAAAGGCATGGTTAAAATCTCAAACTTCTAACGCTTTACTTTCTCCTGAAGATGAGAAACGCAATGAAGTGCAGAGTGATTGTATTTTGTGTAGTGCATGTTATTCGGCTTGTCCAGTTTACTCTGTCAATGAGGAGTTTTTAGGTCCTTTTGCTCTCACTCGTGTTTGGAAGTATGTGAGTGATAAACGCGAAGAGGATGCTACACAAAAAATCGAGACTATTCAGAGCAGTGGCGTTTGGGATTGTACACTGTGTAACGAGTGTACCGTTGTTTGTCCTCAAGAGATTTCGTCTAAATCGGACATAGAAAAACTCCGTGCAAAATCTGCTCAATTTGGTTTTATGGATCCAAGTTTTGGTAGTTTTGGTGGCTTTGGTTCTTTTGATGGAACTCCCACTTTTTAGAGCTAGAGATTAGCACATTTCGCTCACAATGACAAAGATGTTATAATACTAACAAACGCTTTACTAACATGAAAATTAAAGGACTTAAACTTGGCAAAAGAACACTCATTTGATATAACAGCAAAGATAGATATGCAAAACTTTAAAAATGCAATAAATCTTGTAGATAGAGAAGTTGCAAACCGTTATGACTTTAAGGGAACTACTTATGAAGTCACTTTTAATGAAAAGGCAAAAACACTTACACTCATAGCCTCATCAGATAACAAACTTGATGCACTTAAAGATATAGTCGTTGCTAAGTTTTTAAAACAGGGACTCTCTTCAAAGGTAATAGATGAATTAAAAGTTGAAGACTCAAGTGGTGGAAATAAAAAAGCGACTTTTAAAGTTGTAGACTACATAGAGTCAAAAGAAGCAAAAAAAATCACCGCAGAGATAAAAAAACTAAAACTTAAGGTAAATGCTCAGATTGAGGGTGACAGTATCCGTGTTAAAGGTGCGAAGCTTGACGAGTTGCAAAAGGTTATCGCTATGGTAAGAGAGGGTGAGTGGGAAGCTCCTTTAGTTTTTGAGAACATGAGATAAGGAGAGAGTGATGAAGATGAGTGTAAATGATGCAGCTGAGCATTTTGGAGTCTCAAAAGAGGCCATTCATAATCGCATAAGACGTGGTTCACTTGAAGTTATCATAGAAGATGGTGTCAAGTTTGTTATCATAGACACAAAAACAACTCCTCTCTCTCCTAAAAAAACTATAAGAAGAGCAAGCCCAGCAAAAGTTGCAGGTGGCGATGATAGATACTACAAGTTTTTAGAAGAGCAAAATGCTAAACTTCAATCTCGTGTTGAAGTCTTAGAGGGTGAAACTCGAACACTTCGAGATCAAAAAGAGTTGATGCTTATAGAAGAGAGAAAAAAGATCGAGGCAATCTACAAAGAGAAAGATGAGCAACTCAAAAATATTCTTAGTAGCATCTCTTCGCAGTTTATGCTCACATCTCCTGAAGCTGGAGTACTAGTTGAGACTGTAGATGTTGAAGTACAAGAGCATGTCATTGAAGATGTAGTTGAGGAGGATATCCCTCAAGAGGTGCAAATGCCAAAAGAGCCACTTAAGCCCTCAGAAGCAAATATACTCTCTTTAAAAAAATACATCAATACACTTGGACTTAGCCCAAAAAAAGCTCAAAAAGTAAAACAAAGATTTGAAAAAAGAGCAAAAAGAGATAGAAGAATCATAACGCTAGGAGAGAAGATATATCTTGATACATTGAGATATGACTATAGTGATTTACTTAAAAAGTAGTAAGAGCACTTTATATAATAATCAATTATGAATATGCGCTAAGAGAATTAGTGATTTTAAAAGTTTTAAGGAGTAAAATATGGTGTACAAAAGTATAACAGTGGCGTTAGCAATGAGTATGTTTGTAGGTGGTTGTGCCACTATGCAAAAGAGAGAGATACATGAAATGCCAAAGGATGCAGTACCGGTTGTGAGTAAAACACTTCAAGTGAGTGCTGAGAAGCCAAAGGGACTCAAGCGCAAGGTTGCAATTGGGCGTTTCACAAATGAAACGAAGTATGGACAGAGTTTTTTCATCGATAAAAATAATGACAAAATCGGTAAACAAGCAATGGACATTTTATCATCGAAGCTTTTTGAGTCTGGAAAGTTTATCATGCTTGAGCGTGCTGATTTATCTAAGATAGAAGATGAGTTAAAGATAGGGAATTCTGCAAGCCTTTCAAATGCAGCTGATTATGTGATACTTGGCTCCATCACGGAGTTTGGTCGTAAAGAGCTAAGCGATGTTGGTCTGTTTAGCCGTGTGAAAAAACAAGAAGCATTTGCACGTGTGCATATCCGTATCGTTGATGTTAGCACAGGAGAGATCATCTACTCCGAAGAGGGAAAAGGGACGGCGTTTAGTGAAGATGGAACTGTTATGGGTGTTGGTGGTAAAGCTGGGTATAACTCACAGCTTAACGACAAGGCTATAAATGCAGCAATCTCTGATCTTACATCCAACATTATAGAGAACATGACAGATAAACCTTGGCGTGGATATATCTTGGGTTATGAGGATGGGAACCTTATAACATCAGGTGGAAAAAGCCAAAACATTAAAGTAGGTGATAGTTTTGATGTTTACAAAAAAGGCAAACAGGTTAAAAATCCACAAACTAACATGATGATAACACTTCCAGGAAAAAAAGTTGCAACTATAGGTATCATCGCAACTATGGGAGATACACCTCAAAGTGAAGTCTCTTTGGCTGAGATACAGAGTGGTACTTTAGCAGGGTGCATCAAAGATAAAGATTTTACAAATCTATATATGCAAGCAGGAGATAAATAATGAAGACTTTACTAACAGTAGCAACTGTACTTGTTCTGCTTATGAGTGGATGTGGTTCTAAAGAGGGTGTAAAAAGTGAGGCACAAAAATCTTATCTCTACTTTACTGGAGAGACTTCGGGTGTAATGGTCTCAGTAGATAAAGGTGAAGAGTTTAGTGTAAAAGCTGGAGTAAATAACCAGTATGGTGTTAGACCAGGAAAGCACTTAGTTGAGATTTCACGCGATGGAAATCTTATCATCAAAAGAGAGGTTTATCTTGGTGATGGTGTGGCAAAAGAGATAGAGGTAAGGTAGTGAAAATAAAAAAAATAGTAGAACTTGGCCTCCTTGCAATAGCTATTTTCTTAATAAGTGGATGTTCATCAGGACCTAAGCCTTTGTATAACTATGGGAAGTATAGTGAAAGTTATTATGGTGTTAAAAAAGATGCAACTACTGAGTCTGCACTCCAATACCAAAAAGCTCTTGAGTACTGTATTGAAGAAGTAGGCGATAGCCGTTCAGGAAGAGTTCCGCCAGGAATGTATGCAAACCTAGGCTACCTTTATCTAAAAGCAGGACAAAATGCTAAAGCTAAAGAGAACTTCATCAAGGAGAAAACTATCTATCCTGAAGCTATTCATTTTATGGATAGAATGATACAAAAAATTGATGCACTGGAGGGAGATGATGAGAAATAAGTATCCAATAATATACACAAGTATATTTGTTCTTGGTTTCATTTTAAGTGGTTGTGCAACAGCTCCAAAAGTTGTGACAAAAGGAGAAGCATATCCAAAAATGTATGATGAACGGCCACGCTCTTTACTCATTCTTCCTCCTATGAATGAAAGCACTGATGCTGAGGCAAAAGACTACTATATGACAACAGTTGAGATGCCTTTTTCTCTAATGGGTTACTACACTTTTCCTGCTGAGATGGTGAGTGAAATTATGAAGCAAGAGGGTGTTTATGACACAGAACTTCTTTACAATCTTCCAATGAGTAAATTTGCTGATTATTTTGGTGCAGATGCGGTTCTTTTAACAAGAATCAAAAAATGGGATGTTTCTTATATGGTTGTAGCTTCAACATTGACAGTCAGCATAACAGCAAAAATAGTCTCAACAAAAACATCAGAAGTTTTATGGGCACATGCTGGAACTGTAAAAGTTGACCTCAGTGGTGGAAACTCTGGAGGAGGACTTGGTGGACTGATAGCAAGTACAATTGCAACAGCTATAAATACTGCGGCAGTTGACTATGTGGATTATGCACATAAGGCAAATGCTAGACTTGTCTACACACTTCCTGTAGGGCCATATAGTGAGTTATATATGCAAGATCAGAGTGTACCAGTTTATACAGTACGAGGAAAGTAGATATGGAGGTTTTCTTAAACGAGGAGAACCTTCAAAACCTAGAAGTTTTTGAAGGCTTGCTTCATAAAGATCAAAACAGCATAATAAACGAAGCTTTGAAATTTTACTTTAAAGAAGAGGCCCAGAGACTCGAAGAAGAAAACAGCTCACAAACAAATCTTAGCTTTCATGAGTTTTGGGATGATTTTGAGATATAAAAGGATTATTTGTAAATTTACTTTTGTAAGCTTTGGTAAACATGGACAGGAAAGTTAGAGGGTAGTGTCATAAATTTTCTGCAAATTCAATAATCAGTCTTATTTATGAAAAAGGATTGTTAATAAAAGTAAATTTAAAGATAAATAGAATACTTTTTTACAATAATCAAGGTAAGAATCAAAATCTAAATTATTTTTTAGATATAATAAAATGAAATTACAATTAAGGATTCTATATGTTTTCATCAGTTAAGTCTAAAGTTATAACATCAATTCTATTTATTAGTACTATTGGTCTTGTAGGCATAACATATTTCTTATCGTCTACCCTTCACGAGTTTTCAAATGATGCAACAAAAAAGTCGTTAAACATGCTTAGCGAGTCTATCTTTCAGACTATGACTGGGAGTATGATGATGGGAGATCCCGCTGTTGTTGCCGATACATTTCAAAAAGCAAGAACTATAGAGGGTATAGAAAGTTTAGATATTGCTAAGTCACATGCTGTTAGAGAAATCTATGCGCCAAATGAAAGATACACAACCGATCCTTTAGTTATCGATGTTCTTACAAACAAAACTACTAAACTTATTGAAAAAAATAAGAATTCTAATCATACTATCCGGATGATTAAGCCTATGGTTGCCGAAGAGAGATGTCTTGTATGCCATTATAATGCAAAAGAGGGCTATGTCTTAGGTGCGATGGACTTAGTAGTCTCTTTGAATGCAAATGACAAGAACATTGCTGCAACAAACATGACACTTATTATCTCTTTGGTTGTAATAGGTCTGATTTTTGCAGTTGTGGCTACTCTGTTTTTTATGAGAGAAGTTTTTTCCCCACTTAACACACTTAAGATGAAAATTGCTGATCTTGTAAGTGGAGATAAAGATTTAACGAAAAGATTAGAGCATAAAAGAGGTAATGAATTTGGTGATGCGGCAAATGAAGTAAATAAGTTTATAGAGATGATACAAGGCACAGTCAATGAAGTAAAATCTCTTGGCGAACAAAATAACGAAATTGCTTCAGAGATAGAGTCTGCATCTCATGTTATTCGCAAAGGAACACAACAAGAGCAAGAGTTGGTGATAAAAACAAGTAAAAAGAGTGAAGATATCCAGATAGCACTTGCACAAACTATAGAAGCTGCTGGAGAGACACAGTCACAAATAGAAGCTGCAAATGAACAACTTGATAATGCACGTACTTCTTTGAGCTCTTTAAGCGGAGAGGTTTCTACTTTTGTTGAGATTGAAAATGAACTCTCGCTTGAGCTCTCAGGACTTAAAAATGATGCAGACCAGGTGAAAAATGTTCTCAATGTTATCAAAGACATAGCAGAACAGACAAATCTTCTTGCATTAAACGCAGCAATTGAAGCGGCTCGTGCAGGTGAGCACGGTCGTGGATTTGCAGTGGTTGCTGATGAGGTACGTAAACTTGCAGAGCGTACACAGAAGAGTCTTACAGAGATAGACATTAGTGTAAGTACAATTGTTCAGTCTATTAATGGTGTAAGTGATAAGATGGCTGAAAATGCAAGAAATATAGAAAACCTTACAGATATCTCAAATGAGGTAGAAGATAAAATAAATAGTACTTCGAGTACAATGAATGAATCAAATCAGTTTGCAAATAAGTCTAAAGAGGATAGTTTAGAGATGTCTAAAGATATTAAGATTATCATTGATTATATTCAAAGCGTTGAAGCCCTTTCGACAGAAAATGGAAGAAGTGTTCTAAGTATTGAGAGTGATTTGAGAAAGCTTGTAAATGTTGCTTCATCACTTCAAAAAACGATAGATGAGTTTAAAAGCTAAAAAGCTTTTAAACATATAAGTATAACTCTCTTTCTTTTTGTTGCTATCTTGTTCTTCTTGGACGAGAATGTGTATAGTTTTTCTTAAAACATCTCTGACAAATACTATATTTTGAGTTTAGTGGAAGTATTGCAGAGCAGAGTTTACATCTGTTTGCTAGCTGAGATTGATGGAGTGATTGCTCTATGTATTTATTGATTTTTAGGCGCGCCTCTCTTGCTCTTTTCTCATCTACAAACTGTTCGTGAAACCTATAGCTGAGCCAAAGGTAGAGCGATATCTCTTTTACCATATCTTCTGCACGGAGTAAATCATCTGCTGTTGAAGCGAATTTTGCACTTAAGCTTGGTGCAGTGTAAAAAACACTTTCACCGCGTTCAAGTGCTTCTATGTAGCCCTCAAAAGCATTAATGATGTAGGGAGACAGGCTAAATGATACTTCGTAGCTATATCAAGGTCGTAAGCATCGATGATTTTTGCCGCTTCAAGCATATCTTCAAGACTTGCTGCATAAAAAGGACCATTAAACTCCATATTTTGTACAAAAAAGTCAAGAATTATCTCCAAAGAGTTCTCTTCTAAAATCTTACCAACGAGTTTTATATGTTCTAAGTTTGCCATCACTTTAAACGGAATAGTGATACTCTTGGCTTCTTTTATAAAGTTCTTTTTGACGATTTTGAGTGTCTGCTCATTTAAAGCTCCCACAAAACCTTTTTCACTTAGACCATAGCGTCCTGCTCTTCCAGATATCTGGTGTACTTCTGATGGGTAGAGATTTCTCTGTGAAATGCCATCAAATTTCTCTGCTTTAGAGAATAGCACTGTTTTTATGGGAAGATTCATTCCCATCGCAATTGCATCTGTAGCAATAAGTAACTCACTCTCACCCTCACGAAAACGCCGTGCCTCTTCACGTCTTACTTCAGGAGAGAGGTTTCCATACACAACACTTATACTAAAGTCTTTTGAAAACTCATGTTTGAGTCTAAGTACATCTCTGCGACTAAACGCGATGATAGCACTCCCAGCTTCTACATCTTTATGTAGAGTCGGTTTTTCTAGAAGATGTAGAGGACTTTTTCTTTGAAACTCTATGATTTCTAACTCTTCACCAAGATACTCAGCAAGGGCGATAATCGCATCTTTAGAGTTTATTGAGCCTGTCATAATAATCTCTTTTGCAGGTGCTCCAATGATGGCGTTTGCCCATGCCCAACCACGGTCACGATCGTCTATCATCTGTACTTCATCTATAACGCAGACATCAACATCCACTTCAAAGTTTAGCATCTCTATAGTTGAGCTTATATGAGTTGCCTCATCGTCTAAAATCTGCTCTTCTCCTGTTACAAGAGAGCTTTGTATTCCTTTTGCTTTTAGATCCTCATAGCCTTCAAGTGCAAGTAAACGCAGAGGTGCAAGATAGTAACCAGTGTCTGCATTTTCTAGCCTTTGCATAGCTTGGTAAGTTTTTCCACTGTTGGTTGGACCTATATGAAGGGTAAGTTTTCTTCGCATCTCTCTGGCCATACCAAAGAGGTTTTTAAAGTCTCTGATAGTTCTTGCAAGAAGCTCTTGTCTTTGCTTTTTTATGAGTTGTTCATGGATTGAGTAGATAAAACGCCGTGTTACTTTTTTTGTAATCTTTGGTGTTATATGTAGAGTATTTGGCATCAAATCAAGTAAGAATTCATACACTTTTTGATGTAACTCTTCATTGCTAAAGTGCAGAAGAGTTGTGTACTTAGCACACTCTTGTATGAGTGTGTCAAGCTCAAGTAAAAAGTGCTTTTCATACTCTGACTTTACCTCAGATATTACCCCATCAAAGTTAAAACGCTCAGAATTCCAAATCTCCTCTAAAAGAGTATCTAGTTCTACATGCACTTCTAGGTTGTAGGGAATGATATCTTTTGAAAAAGGGAGGCAAAACTCCTCTTTGAGCTTTAAAAAGACCTCCTCTTCGTGGAGTTCAACAACTGAGGCTTCTACTTTTTTGTTTATGATTTCATACAAAACTTTTGTACTTATGAGAGGGTAGCTAAGTTTTGATTTTGGAGGTGATGCTCTTAGAGAGTCTAGAATCTGTTTTGTACTAAGATAAGAGTGAGGATTCTTTAAAGAGTTTAAAAACTTATTTATCTGCGTTTGTTTGGCGTTTGTTATAGCTAGTTTATCATCGCCAATCTTTGCTACTATGACTTCAATAGGGTTTTCGTCAATAAACTCTCTCTCATAAGGCTTAGTATTGAGTGTAAGGATTTTATGAAAACTCTCACCAAAGAGTTCATACTTAATGGAAGCATTAAACTCCAAAGAGTCATCTGTATCAAAAAGGCCCTCAAGCTCTTTTTGAAGTCTTTCGCGTTTTTCTTCATAACGGATATAGCGGAGTTTAGATTCCATTTTTGCAATTGTAATCTTTTTGCTTCTGATAGTAGAAAATGCATCGTAGAGTTTGACTGCTTCATCGGGTGTAGCATCAAGCTCATGCAGAAGCATCTCTATTTTATCATCTCTCTCATAACTTGGAAGCTCTTGTTTTTGAGATTTGTAGATATGTCCATCACTCTGGAAAAACCCTAAGATATCCATCTTTATATTTGTATCACCCTCGCTCCAAATCATGCGAATAGTTTTGAGAAGAAGAGTTTTGTTATGTTCTATATCGTATATACCAAGAGTTGCAAAGAGTTCACTCAGAGTTTGTGCACTTACTCTTTCAACACCAACATCAAAAGGGTCGTCATCAAAATATATACGGATTTTTTGGTTTATTTTGCTATTTTTTTTATTTTTTTTGGACATGCAAAATTGTAGCTTATTTACAATTAACATTGTGGTTACAAAGCTTAAATCTCTTATAAGTGAGAGATATAATAGAGTTTAGAAGCATGAAAAAAGCCAAATTATGTAATGATAATTTTTACAAAATATGTAGTCTATGAGAGGTTTAGAGATTTATGAAAAAAGAGTGGACCCAAAAAGAGTATCTTGAAAACAAACGCCAACTTAAACAAGAAGGGATAGAGGTTATCCTCATTGATACAATACTATCCCCAATTGAAAAAGCAAATACAGTTGTTTATAACCGACATGAACTCAAAAAATACCCCGAGGGCACTGTCTTTGTCTTTTACTGTGATAGCGGAAAAGCTACCCTTGATAGACTTAGCGAGTACCAAGAAAAATTTCCAGACAACCCTTGTATTTCGCTTAAAGGCGGACGAGGATACTGGCGAAAAAATATGATGTTGCTCGATGATAAGTAATAAAATAGAGGAGTTTTTACTCTGTTTAGAAGAGCAACGTTACTATGATGCACATGAAGCTCTTGAAGATGTCTGGTTTCCACGGCGTTTTGAACAAGAAGAGGAGTTAAAACTCATAAAAGGTTTCATAAATGCGAGTGTAAGTTTTGAACTTTACAAACGCGGACGAGTTGAGCAGAGTAAAAAAGTCTGGAAAAACTATCTCAAATATAGAGGTTTTCTTTATAAGATTAAAACATCAAATCTAAATATGTATTATCAAGTTAGCAGACACTTAGAAACTATAAATAACAATAAGTCCACCATAATTAAGAAAATCTAAGCTATAATTTATAAAATCAATGTAAAAGGAATAACTATAGATACTCAAACTGTAACGGCAGAGGCTTCAAAGTACACAGACATGGCAATTACACATGTAAGTGAATATGGATTAAAAATAGTTGCGGCTATTATAATCTTTGTAGTTGGAAAATGGGCAGTAGGTAAAATCACAAAATTTGTAAAGTCACTTATGCAAAAAGCAAAAGTTGATAAAACTCTTGTTGAGTTTGCTGAGAGTTTAGTTTACTTCTTACTTTTAGTGGTAGTTGTTCTTGCATCACTCAATGCACTTGGAGTAAATACAACTTCATTTATCGCAATTTTAGGTGCGGCTTCATTAGCTATAGGTCTTGCACTTCAAGGCTCTTTTTCAAACATCGGTGCGGCTGTTCTTATCATCATCTTCCGTCCTTTTAAAGTTGGAGATTTTGTAGAAGCGGGTGGAGCTATTGGTACAGTTGAAGATGTAAATCTTTTCTCAACTATCATTGCACCACTTGATAACCGTACTATCATTGTTCCAAACTCAAAAATCATCGGAGGAAACATCACAAACTACTCTCAAAAAGAGAACCGTCGTGTTGACCATGTTTTTGGCATAGGGTATGGAGATGATTTAAAACTTGCTAAAGATACTCTTATGGAGATGTTAATAAGTGATCCAAGAGTTCTTCAAGATCCAGCTCCATTTGTTGCTGTAAGCGAACTTGGTGATAGCAGTGTAAACTTTACAACACGTGCTTGGGTAAAAAGTGCTGATTACTGGGATGTTTATTTTGAGCAGATAGAAAAAGTAAAACTTACATTTGATGAAAAAGGTATCTCTATTCCTTTCCCTCAAATGGATGTTCACCACGACAAATAATATAAATTTTAATAAGGAAAAGATGAAACTATGAAAAAAATAGCACTTAGTTTAGTAGTAGTTTCAGCTGTATTACTTGCAGCTGAACCAGATGTAAAAAAAGATGACAAGCTTGTAACACACACAGAACTCGGATACATTGAGACAAGTGGAAATACAAACACTCAAACATTCAACCTTGATGCAAAAGCAAAAAAAGGTTGGGGCAAACACATAGGAAACTTTATGTTTGATGGCCAGTATGCAAGTCAAGATGATATAGAGACTAAAAACAAGTTTGTAACTGAACTTACATATGACTATGAGTTTACAAATAGATTTTCTTTTAACTATCTCGCGGGATATAAAAAAGATAGATTTTCTGGTTTTGATTATCAAGCATATACAGGTCCTGGTGCGAAGTATAAAGCAATCGTTTCAGATGCACATAACCTAACACTCGATGGAAATGTTCTTTACTCTATTGATAGCTACGAGAACGCTTATGTTGATGGAACAGGTGCTGTTATAGCATATCCAAACTCAACTGCTGGTGCTACATTGCAAACTGCAGCATATGATGATAACTATCCATCATATAGAGCAAAAGGTGTGTATGGATGGCAGATACTTAAGAACTTGAAATTTGACCAAGAGCTAAGTTTTAGAGGTTCGTTCGAGACTGCAGACAAGTACTTTGTTTTTTCAAAAACTGCTTTTAGTAGCAAAATCTCAGATATGTTTTCTGCAGGTATAAGCTACAAAGTTGACTATGTAAACTTACCTGCTGATGGTAAAGACTCAACAGATACAACTCTTACTGCTAATCTTATTTTGGATTACTAGAACTTAGACCTCTTTAGGTCTAAGCTTGCCCTCTCTTTTAAAACTACTCAAATATACAAACGCCATCAAAGCAAAAATAGCCGCACTTAAAAAGAGATAGGATGCGAACCACTCATAAATATAACCCGAGATTAAAGCTCCACAAACACCACCTAGTCCATAAGTAAAACCTGAAAAATACTGCTGTGCTAATGGTCTGTTTTTGTAAAGATAAAAAAGATAACTGATAGCCGCAGAGTGAAAAAGAGCAAAGCTAAGGGCATGGATACTCTGAGATATAAAAAGCAGTGTAAGGTTTTGCGGAAATGCAAAGAGCAAAAACCAACGAATGGCAGTAATAAAAGTGGTAAACTGCAAAATGCCTAAGAGGTTGTTTTTGAGAAATCTCCCTTGAAAATAGAGCATCAAAATCTCAGCACCAACTCCAAAACTCCAGAGATAAATCGTCATATCGAGACTTATGCCATTGTCTGTTACATAGATAGTAAAGAAGTTGTAAAATGCACCAAAGCTAACCTGCATCAAGATGAGTCCAAGCCAGAGACGATAATCCTTGAGAAGATTGATTGGTTCATGGTTTTGAGTCTGCGTTTGAGGATTTTTGTGTGTGCTATGTCTCTCAACACCAAACGCCATTAAAGCAGTAAGTAGGGTAAGTCCGAGTAAAAAATCTAAGGCTACAGAGGGAGTAGTGAGGAGCTTTACTAAGAGAAGTGCGACTAAAACAAAACCAACAGAACCATAAAGCCTTACTTTTCCGTAACGCTCTTTACCAAGATGCTCTAAAGAGATGACTTCAACATAGGGGAGTATGAGACTCATCCCAACACCAAGAAAGATGTTTGAGAGCAGAAGAGCATAGAAGTTTTCCAAAGAGAGATAAAACGCCACTGCACTCCCAAGCATTATTAGGAGTGCAAGATGAAAAACTTTCGTACCAAGTTTAAAGCCTCTCATAAACAAAAAAGGAAGGACAAAACGCACAAGTGGAGCCGCCCCTAAAATGATACCTATTTCACTCGCACTATAGGGAACACCTGAGAGTACTTTTGGGATGAAGATGACATAAACACCAACGATTGAGAAGTAAAAAAAATAGAATGTTGAGAGTAGTATTGACATGATGCAATTATAGCAGTAATAGAGTACTTGAAATCAAAAAAAGAAGAGAACATTAACTTCCCATTTACTTATAATAAATATAATCTTTTCACTCAATTATGTTTTCCCCCTTTCATAAGCGAGTATATACTCCTAACAATTTTTTAAACAGTCAAGGATTCTTCCCTTTAATTCGCTTGGCTGTTTTCTTATGCTAAAATCCCATTTATGAAAATCACTCTTACAACACTCAATGCACGCTTTACGCATACTGCTATTGGTCTTAGATATCTTTATGCAAATATGCAAGAACTCCAAGAAGAGACGACTATAATGGAGTTTAGTATTAATGATGCTATGCAGAGTGTAGCCGAAAAGCTTCTGTTTGATAAGCCTGAGATTATAGGTATTGGCGTTTATATCTGGAATGTAAACGAGATAAGAGAACTTGTCCATATACTTAAAAAAGTCTCTCCACAAACAAAGATAATCTTGGGTGGTCCAGAAGTGAGCTATTTGCCTCTTAGGGTGAATTTTGATGATGTTGACTTTATCATTCAGGGCGAGGGTGATGTGGCGTTTTATGAGTTGTGTAAGCAGATACAAAAAGATGAAACACCAGAAAAAATCATAAAAATGAGACTTCCAGACCTTAAAGAGCTCGAACTCCCTTACAGGTACTACACAGATGATGATGTAAAAAATCGTTACATTTATGTAGAGATATCACGAGGATGTCCTTTTGAGTGTGAGTTTTGTCTCTCATCTATGGATGAAAAAGTACGTGCGTTTAATCTTGATGCAGTTTTAGAGGAGTTTGAATCTCTTTGGCAAAGAGGGGCAAGAAACTTCAAGTTTGTAGATAGAACTTTCAACCTAAACATGAAAGCAGCTAACAAAATTTTAGACTTTTTCTTGGCTAAAGATGAGTCTTATTTTGCTCACTTTGAGGTTATTCCTGACCATTTTCCAGAGTCTTTAAGAGCGAAAATCAAGTCATTTCCTCATGGAGCACTGCAACTTGAAATAGGCATACAAACGCTAAATTTAGAGATAGCAGATAATATTTCACGTCAGCTCAAAGCTAGACAAGATAAAAGACAACATTCGCTTTTTAGAAGAGGAGACTACAGCTCACATTCATCTTGACCTGATAGTTGGGCTTCCCGGGGAGAGTCTTAAAAGTTTTGGAGAGAACCTAGACAAGCTAATGAGTATGAGCTCTTGTGAGATTCAGATAGGCATACTTAAAAAGCTCTCAGGCACACATATCTCTCGTCATGATATAAAATATGAGATGGTCTATAGCGATATTCCTCCCTATGACATACTCAAAAATAGCGAGCTTAGTTTTGAAGATATTCAGATTATGAAGCGTTTTGCGAGGTTTTGGGACTTGACTTACAACAGTGGAAACTTTAAAAAGACTATGCCTCTTTTTTGGAAAGATGAGTCTGTCTTTGAAAACTTTTATGAATTTGGACTTTGGGTGTATGAGCAAACTGACTCAACCTGGAAAATCTCTTTAGAGCGTTTAGGTGAGCTTATCTTTACATATCTTTGTGAAGTGAAAAAACTTCAAGCACAAGATGTGGCAAACGCCATGCTAAGAGATATGATGAAACTAAAAGGGAGAGCTGTTCCTAAGTATCTTAGAGTTTATGCTGGAGAGTTGAATCTGAGTTCCAAGAGTGGAACATCGGGCTTTAACAAAAGACAGCAGTAGTTTTAGTATAATCACTTTGATGTACTCTATGGTTTGCTGATTTTAAGTCACCTGTAGAGTTAACAGATAACAAACTTCTAGAAACGAAAAGCTTTATCTTAAATTCTGAATCAGAATAACCTTCTCCCTTATGCTTCAAAAGAGAAGCTCTAGTGAGAATGGTAAATGGTGCTATTGGTCCAAAGTCAAAAAAAGGAAAAAACTATGACACTCTATAAGCAGATGGGGATAGCTGTCTCTTTTATTATAATCACTATGCTCGGATCGGTTATGACTCTTAGTTACAACTCAACCAAAAAAGATATGGTGCAAAATGTCTATGAAGCGAGTCTAAACAACATCGCTACTCTAGTGAGAGACCTAAGTGAAGCAGCAGATGAAAATGCACATATTAGCACCGTTATTGATGCAGCATTTGATAGCGGATACTATAAGCTTATAGAGTATCACTCAAGTGATGGTAAGTTTAGCTACAAGAAGATTGAGCATGAAAAAATTGAGGATGTTCCCTCATGGTTTATTGATTTTGCTGATATAAAACTTACTACAATTAAAGAAGATGTCTCTTCGGGTTGGCAGATGGTAGGAGAGGTGAAGATACTTGGTGATAGTAGCATCATCTATAAGTCTCTTTATAATACTTTCATAAAACTTATCTATCTGTTTGCTGGATTTACTTTTGCCTCCTTGGTGTTTTTGAGTTTGCTTCTCTCCATTATCTTAAAGCCTTTAAAAGAGATACAAAGCCAAGCAGAAGCTATACTGCGTGATGAGTTTGTTATCCAAGAGAAAGTACCTTACACTACTGAGTTTAAAGAGCTTGTACGCGGGATGAATATGATGGTAAAAAAGGCTGAGTACATTTTCATAAAGGGAAGTGAAACACTCAAACGCAACCAGGAACTGCTCTATGTGGACTCTTTAACAAAACTCTACAACAGACGCTACCTACTACTCAAGCTTCCTGATTTGATAATGCTTGAAAACAGAGCAAATGGAGGAACTATAATCTTTTGTGGACTTAGTGGTGCAGAGATTTTGAACCAAACACTAGGGAGAGAGGCTGCTGATAAGATGTTTTGCGATTTTGCAGATGCACTTTTAGGTATCTGTGAGGAGTTTGAAGATGGGATTGTAGCACGCGTAAATGGTACTGAGTTTACTCTCGTACTTCCAAATTGTGATGCATCGCGTTGTATTGGATTAGCAGAAGATATTCACAAAGCATATGAAAAGCTTTTGGTAAAAAATGGACTCCAAGAGGATAGTGTTACACTTGATGTAGGCATGTATAGATATAGACCAAATGTAAAAGTAAGTGAGCTATTAACACATGCTGATGAGGCACTAACACAAGCCAAAGCGGATGAGTTTAGTAGCACTTATATATATGAAGAGAAAGATGATGAAGCTGCTATGGGAAAAGAGCAGTGGAGAGAGATAATTGAGAAGTCTATAGAAAAAAAATATGTTAGCTTAAAGTTCTGGCCTATGCTTGAGAGAAGAACAGGTGTAGTGGACCATAATGTAATGACATTTATTATAGACGACAAAAAGCATAAGCGCTATTGCTATGGAGATTTTATAGCACCTGCGATTAATCTTGGCATGGTAAGTAAAATGTATATGGCTGCACTCCAAGAGCTCATAGTAAAAGAGCATCCTGAGTTAGATAACACACTCTGTTGTGTGCGTTTGTCAAACGAGTTTATAAAAGATACTCAATCTTTTGAAGCACTCTCTTCTCTTTTAAAAGAGCATCTGAAATCTCTCTCGTTTAAACTCTCTTTTGAGATAGCAGATACTTTTGCAGTGCGCAATCCTATGCTTGTAAAATCTTTTATTGAGCTTTTTAAGTTACATGGGTGTGGCTTCGGGTTTAACTCTTTTACAGGGGAGTCTGATGATTTTGCTTACCTTAAAGTCTTTAATCCTGATTTCATTAAAGCGGATGCCTCTTTTTTACTTGATCAGTCTCGTGACTCTATGAACGCCATTCAAATCATAACAGACTCTCTAGGCATAAAAATAATCGCAACCTTTGTGCAAACGCAAGAGGAGCTACAAGCACTCAATGCTTTAGGAATTTATAAAGTGCAAGGACCTATAACAGATAGCATAACAAACTAACATTCTAAACTCCTTTGGAGTTTAGTTGTTGCATTTATGCTTTAGTTTCAAGTCTATAAAAACCTCCATAAATATTTCTCAAAATGCCATCTGGCAATTTTTTTCTAAGTTTTTTAACAAGTGCTCTTACAGAGTCAGAGCTAAACTCTTTTTCAAAGTCATCCCACACATGAACAAAAATATCATAAGAGCTGATATCGCTGTTTGGGTACTCACTTAACAATTCCAATAATTTGGTCTCAGATTTAGAAAGATGTAGAGCCTCATCACCAACATAATAGATAGATTTTTCTAGGTCAAACTTTATGTTGTCTCCAAGCATGATATGATTGTCACTCTTAAAAAAGAACTCAGGCATAGTCTCAATAGCCATATCAATACTAGTTACTAATTTTTTTCTATCTATAGGTTTTATAAGATAATTTACAACACTTGATTCAAGTGCTTGCATCAATTTATCTTGTTCTGAGTATGCTGTTAAAATGATAATTTTTGTATGTTTTGAGATTTTTCGTATCTCTTTAGCTAACTCTAACCCTGACATATGTGGCATAGAAATGTCAGTAAGCACTATATCTGGCTTATGTGTCTTGTAGAGGGAAAGTGCTTCAAGTCCATTGTTTGCCTCATAAACACTAAAGTCATAGCGACTTTTAAGGTATGTAATATGGTCTTTGCGTGTAAGTTGTTCATCTTCTGCATACAAGAGTGTCAATTTTTTCATAATGTAATAACGAACCTTGCCCCTGACTCAGTATTGGAGACCGTGAGTGAACCTCTTAAGCTCTCTTCTGTGAGCATTTTCGCCATATACAGTCCTATCCCAATTCCATTTGATTTAAATTTAGTACTAAAGTAGGGTTCAAATATTTTAGTGATATTTTTTTCTAAAATACCACCTGCATTATCTTCAATAATTAGCTCAAGTCTGTTATTCACTCTGTTTGAACTAATAGTGATTTTTTTGTTTTCTATCTCATTTGCATTAAGTGCATCTATCGCATTGTTTAAAATGACAAGGATAACTTGAATAAGCTCTCCTGTATTTACCGTGATATCTGTACCTTTTTGAAGATGTAAATCTACTGTTGTATCATTTAAGACACTCTCCATAATGTCAAGTGCTTTGCCAACAACAATTAAGAGGGTTGTCTCGTCAAGTTGCTTGTTTTCTTGAAAGTAAGAATTAAAACTCTCTATAGTATTTGACATATGTTGTGTAATGTTTTCTATGCGTTGTATGTCAGTTTCAAGACTAATAGGATCTAGTTTTTTTGTATAAAAATCAGCATCAATTTTCATGACAACACCATTTATTTCAGAGAGAGGTTGTCTCCATTGGTGCGCAATGTTTTGTAACATTTCTCCCATAGAAGCAAGTTTTGACTGTTCTTGAATGATGGTGTTTTTTCTTACTAAATCATCTTGTTTTAGTTTGTATTGGTAAGCAAGACCCATTGAAAGCAGAGCAATCTCAAAGAGTGAACCTATTTGAAATATATTGCTTGTAAAGTCATTTCTTGGGAGTGTACCGAGCATAATAAGCGAAGTCAGTATGATTCCAAGCATCATCATGAACCAACCAAAAAAGTAAAACAAAGCAATTGTACTTTTTTTAGTGATACTGATATAGAGACTTACATATAAAAGAAAAACACACATTAGCATAAGAGTAATATTGAAAAAGATATGGTTAAAATGGTATCCAATATCGAAGAAACTCATAAGCCCTAAGACAAAGTGTAAAGTCATAAAAGTTAAAAGTATCTTGTCTATTCTCGGTGTCTCTTTTTTTGTGTTTAAAAAGGAACGGACAAACTGAGTCGCCATAATCGTACAAAATGCAGCAACATGAATAAGTACAGTCGAAGCATCAAGGTTTGCTTCATGACGCATAAAGAGTTGAGCTGAGATACCGTTGTAATAAACCATTAGATATAAAAAGCCTACATGGTAAATCACATACTCTAAGATAGCTCTCTCTTTAACAAAGAGGTAAATCACAAAGTTGTATATAAGCATGATAATCAGGGCACCAAAGTAAAAGGCTTTAAGTAGGTTTTTTATCTCTAGATGACTAAGGTATTCATCAGTATCCCAAATTTTATACTCTAAATTCATTCTGCTTTTGTTAAGAATTTTTACATAGTATGTTTTGTTTAGAGTTAGGGGTATCGCAACATTTGGATCGTTGTAGTAACGGTTTATAAATGGAAGCATATCTCCTGTACTATTTAGGAGTATCCCATCCTCGCTGTAAAGGTAAAGAAAATCGAGTCTGCTATCTAAAAACTCAAGAATTTTTGTTTGCATATTCTCTTGAGAGCTATTGATATTGATTTTAAGCCAGTAGGCAGCTTGTGTAAAACCAAAGTTTTTTTTGGACAAAGGAAGAAACTGTTCATTTTTTAGAGCTGTTACTTCTAAAACTGTGAGTTTAGTAGTGTCATCGACGAAGTAAGAGATACTAATATTGTCTTGTGAGAAAAGAAATGTTGTTAAAATGAGTAGACTTATAATGAATTTCATGTGTAATTATAGCTTTTTTGTCTAGAATGTCGCTAAAAAATTAAAGATATTTAAAAAGGTTACTATGCAAGTTGGTGATATAGTATTTATTAAAGGTGCAAGAAAAAAATCTACACAGATTATTTGGGCACAGACCCTGTATACTTTGACATATAATATTTCAAATATATGCAAAAAAAGAACTCTTTTACATGGGCACTTCAGTCATATAGCTATGTATATAGGTTTTGGAACATTTGTTGAAGCTTATCCCAAGAAAGAAAATGGTGTTCGATTAACAAAATATACTGATATCTTTGATTTAAAGCGAACAGATAGAGACTGGAAAGTCTATAGAAATTCGGAATATCATGCTTATGAAGAATTTATACAAGAAAATGCACAAAAGTATTTAGAAAAAAAGTTTTCTATAGATATATTAAAAGATAATAAAGATACATACTTTTGCTCAAAACTTATCTACACTATTTTGAAAGAATTAGCCTACTTGGACTTGCCTTATTTTGAAAACAATCGAGTATATCCTGACCATTTCTATACTATGGTTACTCAGAATAAACATAATTATTGGCATGAAGTGACATCCGAATATCAATTAGATGTGCTTGAGAAAAATTTTGTTAATAAGGTTTCTTGGAAATATATGAGAAAGATATATAATGAAGTGTTGGAAAAAAATCATGTTACTGACATACGTTTTCACCAAGTAACGGATGGGCATATTTCTAATTATTGGTATTTAGCAGAAAAAATTAATCAAAATGAAGCAACTCCAGAAGAGATAGCGGAATTTGAAAACATAAAAGATGAGAATATTTACTATGGCTGTATAACTACATTTCTAAATTTAGTTGCATGTTTGGGAACTAGATATGAATAGTACAACATTAAAAATCATTAAGGAAAGTAAGTGCAGGATTTTAAAAGAGATATCCAAGGATACTATTTATCTCGTTGCACATGATAAGTTAAGTTATGGAGTTTTTTATATATCTTTAATGGATGAGAACATTTTACTCTCACTCCGACTTGGAGAGTATAAAAGTCTGTCAAAAGTAATAAACAAAAAAGAAAGAAAAAGAAATTATGTAAAAAGTTTACTAAATTGTTTGAAAGAATCTAGATATGAAAAATATAGACCCATGAGTAAGCTAGAAAATAATGATCTGCCACATGAGTATGAAAATGATGAAAGATTTGTAAGGTTTGGAAAAATTGAGAATGCTTTTGGTCGAGAATCTGCAATCCTCGAAAAAAATGATATTAAATTTACTTTGAATCATGATGTAGGTAATTACCTTGTTCAGGAGTTTAGTTTTAAAGTAGAAAACTTAGAGTCCAAGCTAGAACTTATTCAAGAATATTTAGAATACGAAAAAGATAATATTGAAACATTTATAAAATAAACACAAGGAAAAAAATTGAAAAAACATATTACACTCTCCACTATCTTGGCGGCTAGTTTATTTGGGGCAGGTTATACAAATCCTAACAACTCTATAAACTCCTCATCGCTTTGTACTGCAAACATAGCAAATGCTAGTGGTGCAGACAGTGCATACTACAACCCTGCAAACATGGTACACAACTCTGAAAAACAAGAGATAGAAATAGCACTCTCTTATGTAACACTGAGCCCAATAAAATACGACTCTAGTGATGGAAACTACCATATTGAGTCAAAAAAGTTTAATGCGTTTATTCCCTCATTGCATTACACATCAGGCGAGCTTAGTGAATCTGGTATCCGTTTAGGTCTTAGCATAGTCTCTCCTGCTGGACTTAGTAGAGAGTGGGAAGATTTCCCAGCAGCTCCAAGTGCTAGAAAGTTTGCACTTCAAACGCTAGAAGTAAACCCTTCAATTGCCATACCTATTGGGAGTCAGTTTTCTATAGGTGCAGGAGTTAGGTATATGAAAGCATATGCACAAGCACAGCTAGATGGAAGTATGTTAGGTGCAAGTGCTTACACTGTAGATATGAAGTCAGAGGCAAATGCTTATGGATATAATCTCGCCTTAGCATATCAGTATAACAAAGCACTCAATCTATCTGTAACCTATAGGTCAGAGATTATTTTAAATCTTAAAGGAGATGCAGATGTCACACTTGGAGGAAATCCTTTTAGTTCTGATGGTACTTTAGAAGTTCCTATACCTGCGAACTTGCTCTTAGGAGCTGCTTATACATTTGAGACACAAACAACTCTGGAGATAGTTTATGATAGAACAATGTGGTCAGCAAGAAAAGAGACAAATTTTGAGTACTCAAATCCGATAGTAGAAGCAAATCTTGGAGCAACACAAGTAAACAATTGGCATGATACTGTTACATATAGAGTAGGTCTTACTCAAAAATTTGACAACTCTAAGCTAATGGCAGGTTTTGCCTATGGCTCAAACGCAGCAGATGATAAGTATGTAACTTACTCTTCACCAGAGTCAAATGCTTATGCAGTCTCACTTGGAGGTCGCTATGATGTAAG
>JGI10211J34971_10001193_pt1 | contig 21710 bp, 21 predicted proteins | sample Etolagsediment_FD_34971 | JGI IMG/M metagenome (IMG submission 34971)
GAAGGTTGGAGATATTATTATCAAACCGAATGATACTCTCTTCTTACTTGCCGGAAAAGGCTTTGAGAAAAAATGGTATCATTCAAGAGATTTCTCGCTGGTTACTTCCAGTCTTGATATTTATGAAAAACCAAGATGGAAAGGAAACCTCGCACTCATAATTCTCGCAGCAATGGTCATTTTTGCTGCCACAGGTTTAGTTCCCATTATTTTTGCTGCTGCCGTTGCTGCTGTCCTTATGATGGCAACAGGGATAATTAATCCTAAAGATGCGACAAACTCTGTAAATTGGGGAGTTCTTATTTTGATTGCCTGTTCATTTGGAATTGCCAGGGGAATAGCTAATTCAGGGCTTGCAAGTGCAGTAGCGAATAGTCTAATCAATACTCTTAGTTTCTTGGGACCGATTGGTATAATCATTGGGATTTTTATACTTACGAGTGCTTTCACACTTCTTATTACTAATAATGCAGCCGCAGCAATTGTATTTCCGATTGCATTATCGATATCAAAAGTTGTGCCTGGTGTGAGTCAAAAGGCAATTATGCTTACTCTCGCGCTTGGTGCATCGACTTGTTTTGCATCTCCAATCGGATATCAAACAAACTTGATGGTCTATTCAGCGGGCGGATATAAATTTTCGGATTTTTTTAAGATTGGTGCCATTATGAATCTTTTTGTTGGTATTTGTGTAATCGGATTGATCTATATTCTGTTTATTTAGTTGAAATGGAATTACTATAATTTTAATAACTACATCTTAATACCATTCATGAAAATTTTCTTGACAAAGATTTTCTAAAAAAAACGATACAAGTGCTCATATGCAGAATGAAAAATTAGGAGGATTAAAATGAGCAAAAGAACGCCGAACGTCAATACAGTAATCATCGGTGGAAACATCGTAAGGGATCCAGAAGTTAAAGAGGTCGGAGAAAAGAAAACCAAAGTCACAACGATCACAATAGCGAATAACCGTCCCTATCAAGACAAAGATGGCAACTGGCAGGAAGAAACAACTTTCGTCGATGTGGAAGCATGGGGTAACCAAGCAAAGAAGATCGAAGACAAAGCAGAAAAGGGAAGTCCAGTTCTTATAGAAGGGAACCTCAAACTCAATCAATGGGAAAACAACGAGGGTAAAACCATATCAAAAGTTCTCATCAGAGCTGATAAAATACATGTTCTTGAGCATGAGAAGAAATAGGTTGTAATCCCTCCCCAAAATCTAAATCTAAGCAATAAATCTTATCAGGTTTCGTCGAAAAAACTATTGATNAGNATTTAGTTACAGTATTTGTTATTTAATAACCGAGTAAAAAACGGGAATGGGTGATTTTTATCTAAAACTGAGTGTAAATTAATCAAAAATTAGAAAATGCCAATCATATTACTATTTTCCTCCTTTCTGATATTATTGAGTATTTCACTTGTTATTTCCTCTCATAGAAATGATTCTCATCAACATTCATTTTCCATAATTATTGCATGCAGAAACGAGCAAAATAACCTTCCTCTACTCTTTCGAACTTTAGATACCCTTGAATACCCAAGGCATTTGTATGAGATAATTCTTATTGACGATGCTTCACAGGATGATACTCACAAATTAATAAGAGCATATTGTCTGGATAGAGAAAACTGTCAGAGCATAATCATAGAGCAAAAAAGTGCAGATTACAAAGGGAAGAAATATGCTTTGAGAAAAGGTATAGAAAAAGCTCAATTTAGCAATCTCTTATTTACTGATGCTGATTGTCTGGTACCACCTAACTGGATAAACACTTATAATAAATTCATATACAACGGCATCGGAATGATCGTTGGTTACTCACCGGAAAAGGATGTGTCATCTTTTCGAAGATTTTCACAGATCATCACTGCAGATTTTTATTGTGCGACGATCAATCTTGGAGTTCCTTTCAGTAACAATGGAAGAAATCTCTATATAAACAAGGAAGCTTACGATCAGGTTGATGGATTTGAGAAGATCAAGAACTTCACATGCGGAGAGGATAAATTATTACTTAATCTTATAAAAAATACTGAGTATAAAATAGCTTATAATGCAGACTGCAAGGTTTATACACATCCTCAAGTAGAGGATCATGTGAACCAACAAAAACGCCGTTACGGACAATTTCCATTATCATCCCCGCTTTACAAAGTTGTCTCCGTGTTCATACTCTTATTCTATCTGTATCTGCCGTTCCATATTATTTTTGATAAAGATTGGCTGGGCTTTGGGATTTATTTTGTATCATTTATTATTTTTTGGATTGTTGGTTTGATCAAACATAGAGAATCATTTTGCATTTTTGATTTATTATATATTCTTGTATATCCATATTATCTGATCTACTATTCTTTGTTTGGTATGTTCAGTAAATGGACTTGGAAATAACTTCATTAATAAAATATGAAATTATCGAATACATCAAAAACGATTATTATTATTCTCAAGGTAGTTATAACTGCATTTATACTCTATTTCATATTCAAAAAAATACAATTTCAGCAGCTCATTCATGATTTTATTTCAATCAAAATATGGATAATCCTCGTAATAATATTCACGACTATTATCAAGCTTCTTATTCAAGCATATAATTGGGGAAAATATCTTAAACTGAATTCTGACTATGCACCAAAGAAGTATGAAGTGCTCAAATCCTATTTTGTTGGATTGGCTTTGCGGTTTCTTGGTCCTGGAGGGATTGGTGTTATAGGGAAAATATACTTTGTCAATAACAAAAAAAAGGCAACGTTAGCTTCAATTGGGGTCGAGCGAATATTCCTCACATGGAAAAATCTCTTCTTTGCAGCTTTTGCAGCGATCTTCTTTTTCACAGATATTAGCATGATCATAAAAGTAACAGTGTTGATTGCTGTAGTGTTTCTTCCATTCATAATTTATTTATTTTCATATTTTACTAAGAACGAGAATATCCAGTCATATTTATTCAATTATTTAAAAAGAACGCCCGGAATTATGCTTGCTCAAGTCATTTTTGTGTTAATAACTTTCTATCAATATTTTATCCTTTTAAGGAATTTTGTTGATATTAATTTTTTCAAGATCATGATATCCGTTCCGCTTATTCACATCTCTCATATCATTCCTCTTTCTTTTAATGGTTTCGGTCTTCGTGAGACTTTTGCGATTGAAGTTTTTTCCAAATATGGTATCAGTGCAGAGCTTGCAGTAACGGCAACATTTCTCATTTTTTTCTTCAACTCAGTAATTCCTGCCCTAATTGGCGTTTATTATATTTTCAGGATAAAATATAGCAAAGAAGCTATTGTATATCAGAAATAAAAATGCTATTTTTCATTATAAAAATGGCGCAACAAATCATTTATTTTTATGACTTAATTACAATATAAATATATAGAATTATAAAACAAAGTAAGAAAAACTTGACATACACATGTCTAAAAAATAAGAAACATCTAAACATACTCTGAAAGGAGATCGTATGGGAAAGAATCTAATTAAGATCATAACTTTTTTATTGATCGCATTCTTTGTGCTGTCAGCTTGCTGTCATAAGCCACCTCCGCCTATTTCCCAGACTGAGCTGGATGACCTTCGCGCAAAAGTCGAACAATGCGAAGCACAAGTAGGTGCACAAAATGCAGAGATTGAAGCACTCCAAATGGATTTGCAACAGAAAAAAGTTGAACTTCAAAATCTACAAGATTACGAACAACAGCTAAAAGACGACGGTTTTTTAGGAGAGGAGTAACATGAAAAAGTATATCGCGCTATTCGTTTTAATAATGATACTAGCTTCTTTTCTGCAGGCAGAAGTCCGTTATCTGACAGAAGAGGAATACAAAGACCTCTCCAAAGAAGAAACCCTTAAATACTGGGAAGCTCTGGAAAACGAGATGATGATGCTTCAAGTGCGTCAGGCAAATACGTGTCCTCAAGTCGCCGAGAATGAGCTAAAGATTGCAGACCTGAAAGAAGAAATTGCTCTTCTCGATCAGCAATATGATGTAATCTATACCCGAATAATGAACTCAATTGGTACAGTCTCTCATAGCGATTTGATCAATTTCGAACAACAACTGAATGAGATAAAGAACAAGCTTGATTATTATGATCAACTTCCAAATTCCGAGCTGTATAAAAGCAATCAGGAAATTAAAAATTTCATTGCTCAGTATGAAGATCTGAAGGGTGAAAATCTTGCAAAAGTTCCACAATTCCAACAGGATTTTGCAGAAATTGATAGCAGAATTGAGATGCTTCAGGAAAATATGTATCCTTATGGCGAGTACTATGAGGATGAATATACTGTCGTGAAAGGTGATTATTTAGTGAAGATCGCTGGTTACGAACATATTTATAATGATCCTCAAAAATGGGGAATCATTTATCGGGCAAATAGAGATCAAATAAAAGATCCTGACCTGATATACCCTAACCAGGTTTTCAAAATACCTCGTGGACTTCCTTCAAGCTGGAAAGTTTATAAAGGTGAATGCCTTTGGACTATTTCAAGTTATCCCGAGATATATAATGATCCGTTCCAGTGGCCCAAAATTTACCGGGCAAATACAGATCAGATTAAAGATCCTGATTTAATTTATCCAAACCAGATTCTTAGAATACCCCGAGACTGATATATATTCTTCAAAGCCCCTTATCTCATTATTCGGAATAAGGGGCTTTTGTTGTCTTAAGATCAGATATGAAAACATATATTCCTCTAAAAAAGATTTCACAAGCATTTATTGCTGTAGGTATCTCCACAATAGTCATCTTTCTTGTAAATTTCTTCTTTACAAGAGAAAAAATTTACGAAAGGAAATCCACATTCAATGTTGGTCAGATTTCGAATCAGACTATCGTCGCTCCATTTAATTTCTACATTTATGAAGATCCTGAAGTCCTTAAAAATAAGCAGACAAAAGCGGAAGAGCGGGTATTATCAAAATATCAATTATCTGATGATGTCACTTTTGATGTTCAGTCCCATATTAATGAATTCTACAATTTGTTGGATAAAACATTTGTTGTTGATTCATTAAATTCAGATAGAGTATTAAGTTTCCATCAAGACGGGTACGATTTCAGTGAACAGGAACTAAACTTTCTTGAAAATAAGGATGCCCGAGAACAACTATCTGAATTTCTTCTTGTGCAGGTAGAGAGTATTCTTGGAGTCGGAATACTTAAGGATGAGCCGACGAGTGAAAAAATTTCTCTGATTGAGGGTAATACTGAAAAAGTAGTTTCTGTAAATGAGCTATTCACAAAGAAAACTGCACTCAACTATATTCTCAATCAGCGTACTCCCAGATTTAGCTCCGATGAATGGAAAAACATCATTGACAAGACCCTTAATAAAATTTTACAACCTAATATCATCTTTGACAAAGAAGCTACAGATGTTGCGAAGAAAAGAGCCAGTGAAAGTGTTCCTCAAGTCCTTGGAGAAGTGCTTAAAAATGAACTGATCGTACAAGAGCATCAGAAGATAACAGGGGACATGCTGCGAAAATTGAACGCTCTTGAACAGGCAGAACAAAAAAGGATAGCCACAGAGCATCCGGGGAGACAGGTCTTCTCCCATATTGCAGAATTTATTTATATCTTTCTTGTGCTTTCACTTTTCATTATATTATCATATTTCATGTACCCGGAAATCCTTATAACATTTTCATTCTTCAGGACATTTCTACTTTTCACCGCATGTAATGCACTCATGCTCATTCTGATAACAAATCTCACTAGCTGGTCTGTGTATGTTCTCCCTTTTGGTTTGCCGATTATTCTACTTGCATTTCTTATCAATGTACCGGCGGCAATAATCTTTGGCTTTGTTAACTATTTTCTTGTAACGGGTTTATTGGATTGGAAGATCATCCCCGCAACAATAATTTGCCTGTCCGGCTTGAGTGCGGTACTTCCGCTTGAGAATCCTCGAAGCCGAAGGGATTTCTATAATGCTGCATTCTATATGCTGATCTTTTTCATTGGACTTGTTTTTATTTTTGGAGCAATACAACATACAAAAATACTCGAAATTTTGAATGATGTCAAATGGGGTGTTCTTGGAGTATTGATTTCTCTCGTTGGCAGCATGACCCTTCTTGCTCCGATAGAGCAACGGTTACCTGTCATTACAAATATTCACCTGCTTGAACTGGGAGATTTCAGTAATCCATTATTAAAATCTCTTACAGAGGTCGCCTCCGGAACATATCATCATTGTATTATAGTGGGAAATCTTGCCGAAGCTGCTGCTAAAGCAATTGGTGCAAACCCGATCCTGTCACGCGTTGGGAGCTATTATCACGATATTGGGAAATCCAAAAATCCCGAATACTTTATTGAAAATACTAATGAAGAAAACAGTATGCATGACCAACTCACTCCTCATCAAAGCGCTCAAGTAGTAAAGAGACATGTTGAGGACGGGGTCAAACTTGCACGGGACCAACACATCCCCAAAGCGATCGTCGATATTATACAACAGCATCACGGCACTTCGCAAATCAGTTTTTTCCTGAATGAAGCACTTGAAAAGGAAGAAAAGATAGACGAAAAGGATTTTCATTACAATGGTCCAAAACCTCAAAGTAAAGAAGCTGCTATCGTCATGATTGCTGATATTGTGGAATCAACAACCAAATCTCTGGACGAACCCACAGTTGAAGAAATAGAGAATACTGTGAAGAAAAGCATCAAGCGTTTGATTGATACCGACCAACTTTCAGAGAGCGGAATTTCTCTTAAGGAATTAAAAACTTTACAGCAAAGTATGATACCCATCTTACTTGGTATCTATCAAAAACGTATCGCATATCCGGAATAAATGGAAGAAAGTAATCAACAGATAATTAATGAGACAGACGCCGAAATAGATCAACGGCGAATACAAAAACTCGTTACGTATATTATTGAAAGTGAAAGATTAACACCTGATACAATTCTTAATATAGTCTTTACTGACAACACATATATTCACGAACTTAATAAACGCTTCCTTGATCGCGACCGTCCTACAGATGTTCTTTCTTTTAATCTTCATACAGAATATTTACCCAGCGAATTGCAAATTCTGGGCGACGTCTATATTTCTGTTGAGAAAGCCCTTGAGCAGGCTGAAGATTTAAAGGTAAAACTTCAGGATGAGCTTGAACGGCTTGTTGCGCATGGAATCCTTCATCTCATTGGATACGAACATAACGATCCTAAGCAACAAGAGAAAATGGAAGCTCTCACTGAGAAGTATCTCGCATTTTCACAACGAGGGAAATAATAATGGCTTTTAAGATCATATTGATGGCGGTGTTTCTCGTGCTCTCGGGATTTTTCTCATCATCAGAGACTGCTCTTTTTTCGCTTTCAAGAATGTATCTGAAAAAGTTGGAAAATTCAAAAAAATGGTCGAATAAATATATTCCACAGCTTCTCAAACATCCACAGCAGCTTTTGATTACAATACTCCTTGGTAACACCATTGTCAACGTTACCTTTGCTTCTGTTGCCGCGATGATAGCACTCGACATAACTCACTCAATACCAGGAGCTTCTGCTGTCCTTGCACTTGTTGTAGAAATTATTCTGGCAACAGTGATCGTACTTATATTTGGTGAAGTGGTTCCCAAAGTATTTGCTATCCAGTATGCCGAGAAATTTTCGACAATAATAGCACTTCCAATCGGATTTTTTAAAATTATTCTGTTCCCAATAGTAAAAATATTGGAGCTATTTACTAATATTTTCACTAAAGGCACAAATCACGGTTTGATGGATTCAAATATAAAAATAACTTCAGAAGATATAAAAAGCATCGTCCACGATGAAGCTCCTGATCTGGTTGATATTCACAAAGAAGAGAGGGAAATGCTCAATAGCGCTTTTGAGTTCTCAGATACAAAAGTAAAAGAGATACTTACTCCAAGGATCGATATTACTGCAGTTGAGATAGAAAATGGCTTTGATAATCTCATCCAGGTAATTAAGGAGACCGGTTTTTCCCGAATTCCTATCTATCGCGGAACGATCGACAATATCATTGGAATGGTGTACAGCAAGGATATCATACTTAATCTCGGTTCTCAGAAGCGGATCAAAGATTTAATGCGTCCATGCTATTTCATTCCGGAAAACATGAAATTGAGTTTCATCTTAAGTTATTTCAGAAAGAATAAGATCCACCTTGCAGTTGTGGTGGATGAGTATGGTGGCACTACCGGTTTGGTTACTTTGGAAGACGTATTGGAAGAAATTGTTGGTGAAATTCTCGATGAAACAGACATTGAAAAAATAGAAATCAAGCCAATTACAAAAAATGAGTATGTTATCGATTGTTCAACAGACTTTAATGATGTATGCAAAAAATTCGGCTTGGAAGTCGATGATCAGTTTGATAGTTTTTCCGGCTTTTTATATCATCTTTTTGGCAAGATACCTAAGGTTGGTGAAACGGTCATATTTAAGGATAAATACAAATTTACAGTCGAATCCATCGATGGGCAGCGAATGACGACTGTGCGACTGAATATATCATAAACTCTGCATGAAGAATAAGTTCTGGTTTGCCTTATTTATTCTTATCCTCCCTTTTATTTGCTTGGCAGAAGAAATCGTTTATGAATATAGCGTTCATTATGCAGGACTTCCGGTTGCACTCGTTAAGATATCTCTTGCTACGACAGACTCGTTACAAACTATCACACTTGAAAGTACTTCAAGAGGACTTGTCTCTGCATTATTTTCAATCGAGAATACATATGTGAGTTCCTGCAACACTTCTTTCCTGCCTTTTTATTATTGGAAAACTATCTACCAACAAAATGTACATGAAAAAAAAGTAGTGCTCTTCAATCAACAAAAGGGGAGTATTACAATTCGAGACTTATTAGCAGAGAAAGTAGATTCACTTCATTGCGACAGTCCGATTTATGATATTATCAGCATGACTTTCTCGCTCTTAGCAGATCTTCCGGAACAAAAACAGTATATTTGTTATGGTAATTATCGTATATGGCAGCTTAATGCAGTAAAGTCCAGAACTGTCCCTTTCCTTTACCAGAAAAAGAATTTTAAATGCTATGAGTACAGGATCAACTCTGAAATTCAGTACGATTCAAAGATCAGTTCCAAGACGGATATACTTACGAATAATATTTTTAAAAACAAGGGAATGACCTATTACTGGATCAGTCAGGAAACTCCACATTTGTTACTTAAAGCAAAATACAAGCGTTTTCCTTTTAGTATATATTTATACCTCACCAGTAGTTACACACAGTAGTTATACAGGCACATTTTTATCAAAACTTGACATATTAACAATCAGTTTCGTTTTATCAAAAAATGAAAATGGGATTTAGAATCGCGTTAGTTATTTGGACAATTCTTATGCTGACATTGTCCTCTATACCGGATTTTCAGGCACCGGAAGGCTTTCCAAAATATTCTGACAAGGTCGTTCATTTCTTCGAATATGGGATCTGGGCAACCCTCTTTCTCCTGATGTTAAAGCAGGAAGACAGGATCAATAAACTCTTGGGTGCTTTTATCGCAGTTCTTATTTTAGGTGGCATCTTGGGTGTGTTTGATGAGATACATCAAAGTTTTATATCCGGTCGTTCTATGGATAAATATGATTTTCTCGCTGATGTGATAGGAATTACGGCTGCGATAATAATATTCCGTATTTTTTACAGGAAACCACGATATTATATTCCAGAAAGAAAATAATAAATAATAATCTCACAATAACATTATGAAATACCAGGCACCACGCGGAACCTATGATATTTTGCCGGATGATAGCAAAAAATGGCATTATATTGAAGGCATTATACATAGTATCACCTCATTATACAATTACTCTGAAGTTCGCACACCAATTTTTGAGCAACTAGACCTTTTTCAACGAAGTGTGGGAGAAGACACAGATATTGTCGAAAAGGAGATGTACACTTTTCAAGATAAGAAGGGGCGCGATCTTGCCATGCGCCCCGAGGGTACAGCTTCTATTGCGAGAATGGTTGCAGAACACAATCTTCAATCATCCAAAAAAGAACCTTTGCGTCTTTGGTACGAAGGTCCGATGTTCAGGTATTCGAGACCTCAAAAGGGGAGGTACAGGCAGTTTTATCAATTCGGTGTAGAGTGTATAGGATCCCCCGATCCGATCATTGATGCTGAAATTATTGCTATCGGATGGCAGATACTCCAGGAAGCACAAGTGCCGGATGTTTCTCTCGAAATCAACAGTGTGGGCTGCCCGGAATGCAGGGAAAAATATAATATCTTACTCAAAGAGTTTCTGTATAAAGATAAAGAAAAATATTGTACAGACTGCCAGCGCAGAATGGAACAAAATCCACTGAGAGTCTTTGACTGCAAGAATAAAACCTGTCAGCACCTTATCGAGAAAGCACCACGTATGATTGATAATCTTTGCGAAGAGTGCGCTCTCCATTTCGAAGAAGTGAAGAACAATCTTGAAATGATGAAAGTGCCTTTTACTGTTAATCCCGAGATTGTTAGAGGATTGGATTATTATACAAAAACCGCTTTCGAATACAAGATCAATTATCTTGGAGCCCAAGATGCACTTGGCGGCGGCGGAAGGTATGATGGATTGATCGAATATCTTGGGGGAACGCAAACACCTGCAGTAGGGCTTTCAATGGGATTAGAAAGAATAATCCTCTCTTTAGAGAAATCGGGCTTTTCTTTTCCAGAAGAAGATAATCTGCAAGTGTTAATTATTCCTATAGGAGNTGATGCTATNCANGCATCCCTTGAGATGATGCAGGATTTGCATAGAGCTGACATTTCTGCAATCGTTGCAGATAAGAGTTCCTCAGTTGGAAATAATTTAAAGTATTGCGATAAAAATAATGTATCTTTCGCAATTCTGATTGGAGACAATGAACTTAAATCAGGTTCGTATGTGGTAAAAAACATAAAAAAGAAGTCACAATCAGAAGTGAAAAAAGAAGAAGTAATACACTTTATAAAAACTTATAAGGGGGTAGCATAATGATACTTGTAACTGGCGTAGCGGGTTTTATCGGCTCACATCTTGTCGAGCAGTTGCTTTGTAAAGGGGAAGTTGTTATCGGGTTGGATAATATCAGTGATTTCTATGATGTCGGGTTAAAAAATCACAATCTAAAACTCATTAATGAAAAACCTCAAGCTGAGAAGAATTTCACCTTTGTTCGGGGAGATATCACCGAAATGTCATTATTGCAGATACTCTTTAACGAATATGATATTGATAGTGTGATCCATCTCGCAGCAATGGCTGGTGTACGTTCCTCGATAGAAAATGCACCCTACTATCAGAAAGTAAATATTGAGGGAACACACAACTTGCTAGAATGTTGTAAAGAGCACAATGTGAAGAAGTTCATATTTGCTTCTTCATCCTCAGTGTACGGGAATAATAAAAAAATACCTTTCTCAGAAGATGATCCTGTGGACAAACCTATCTCTCCTTATGCGGCAACCAAAAAAGCAGGTGAGCTTCTCTGCCATACATATCATTATCTCTATGATATTGATGTTGTCTGTTTGAGATTTTTTACCGTATATGGTCCCCGCCAGCGTCCCGATCTTGCAATCCATAAATTCTCTCAATATATCATACATAAAAAAGCGATCCCATTTTTCGGCGACGGCACAACCTCGAGGGATTACACTTATATTGATGATATTATTGATGGTGTTATGAAAGCTTTTGCCTGGCTAAGAAAACATGAAGGTATATTTGAGATCATAAATTTAGGGAATAATGAACCTGTTACTCTCGAAGAACTGGTTAAAGAAATTGCGGATAATTTCGAGTATGAAGTGCTTACTGATAAGCAGCCAATTCCCAAAGGTGATGTGCAGAGAACATATGCTGATATATCAAAAGCAAAAAAAATATTGCATTATAATCCCAAAACTAACTTAAAAAATGGATTAAAGAAATTTTATGAATGGTTCAATTCATATTATAAATTAAATTTGATGGAGTAAGATGTTTGATTTATTAGAAAACTGGAAAAGAACTGATTATGCTGGTGACTTGAGCGTTGAATCTGAAGGACGGGATGTCGTAATCATGGGATGGGTTCATAATCGCCGGGATATGGGAAATCTTATTTTTATTGACCTGAGAGATGTAAAGGGTATTGTACAGGTCGTATTCAATCCTTTGAACAGCACTCAGCTTTTGACAAAAGCGCACAACCTTCGTCTTGAGTATGTGGTCGCAGTAAAAGGCACTATAGCTGTTCGTCCTGATGAAATGATAAATCCTGATATGAAAACAGGACGGATCGAAGTCATTGCAAAGGAATTAAAAATACTCAACTCGTCCAAAGAATTGCCTGTTCAAATTAACGAAAAAGTTGTCGCCGATGAGGATTTGCGGTTGAAATTTCGTTATCTTGATCTGAGGCGACAGGATTTGCAGCGCAATATATTGCTTCGCCATTATATAATATTTGAAATGAGGAAGTTTCTTACAGAGCGAAATTTTTATGAAATAGAAACTCCTTTACTTGTCCGAAGTACTCCTGAAGGCGCACGGGACTATCTTGTTCCAAGCAGGGAATATAAAGGTAGATTCTATGCACTTCCTCAATCACCCCAGATATATAAACAACTTTTGATGATCAGCGGGTTCGATAAATACTATCAAATCGCCCACTGCTTCCGTGATGAAGATCTTCGAGCGGACAGACAGCCGGAATTTACCCAGCTCGATCTTGAAATGAGTTTTGTGTCCCCGGAAGATATATTTGAGATTATGGAAAAAATGTTCTCAAAAATATTCAAAGAGATACTTGATATAGAATTGCCAATTCCATTTCCAAGACTCACTTACCATGAAGCTATGCGACGCTTTGGGTCTGATAAACCGGATCTCAGATTCGGCATGGAAATTCAGGATGTCACTGATATTGTGAAAAAAGCAGAATTTCGTGTGTTCTCTTCTGTGGCTGAGTCGGGTGGATGCATCCGTGCACTCAATGCAAAAGGCTGTGGAGAGTATACAAGAAAAGATATTGATAAACTTGAAGATATTGCAAAGCACCTTGGCGGCAAGGGATTAGCACGTATGAAGGTAGAGGGCGGCACCTTGCACTCTAATATAGATAAGTTCTTCTCCGATGAGATAAAAATGCAGCTCATGGAGCGCATGGAAGCAGAGGATGGCGACCTCATCCTTTTTGTCGCAGACAGGAAGAAGATTGTGTGTAAAGTCCTTGGTGAACTAAGAAACCGTCTTGCTAAAGAGTTTGAAATCATAGATAATTCTCAATTTAATTTTTTGTGGGTAACCGATTTTCCGTTATTTGAGTGGGATGATGAACGCGGGAAATGGGAGACAGCACATCATATGTTCACGATGCCGAAGGATGAGCACATCTCATATCTCGATGATCCCGAAAAATACGGCGACATTATCGGGCAGCTTTATGATCTGGTTTGTAATGGACTGGAATTGTCATCAGGCAGCATTCGATGCCACAGACCTGATATCCAAAGAAAGATATTTGAGGTCATTGGCATTGAAGGGGAAGAACTCGAACAGCGTTTTGGTTTCTTCCTGAAAGCATTTGATTATGGCACTCCTCCTCATGGTGGAATAGCTCCGGGAATAGATAGAATCGTCATGATCATGACTGCGGCAGAATCAATCCGTGATGTTATTGCCTTCCCGAAAACTCTTAAGGCAGTTGACCTTATGAGTGACTCTCCGTCTGAAATTGACACTTCTTTACTGGATGATCTGGGATTGAAAATCGAAAAATAAAACTCACTCGACTTACTGCAACAAATTCACATGTCTAGAAGAAGGCTTTTCTGTTTAATAGCGCTACTGATTATAATTCCAATTGGATTCTATACAAAATTCTATTCGGGAAACGCTTCTGAATGGGTAAATAATTCACTAGGTGGAGTATTTTATGAAATATTCTGGTGCCTTATTATATTTTTAATCTTTGTTAAACCTAAGCCCATTTTGATTGCATCTGTAGTATTACTTGTAACCTGCGCACTAGAATTCACTCAGCTATGGAAACCTCAGTTTTTAGAGATACTCCGAAGTAATTTTATTATAAGAACGATAATCGGCAGTTCGTTTTCATGGAGCGATTTTCCCTATTATATAATTGGCTCTAGCGCAGGTTTTGCGTTACTAGTATTGATCAAAAGAATTTCAGAAAATTAATCTCTATTATCCTTCCTATCAGCTACATAACTCATAGGAATGATTAAGTATACTATAAATATTTAGGACACAGAAATGTGTCCTTTTTTATTTATCTGGAATTATTACGATACCCGGTAGTTCTTTACCTGAAAGGTATTCCAGTGACGCACCACCACCTGTAGAAATATGAGAGANCTTATTGGCAAATCCGAATTTCTCTATCGCTGCGGCAGAATCGCCACCGCCAATGATCGTGATTCCTGTGCATGCAGCAACTGCACGGGCAATGCCCTTCGTGCCATGGGAAAAGCTGCCTATTTCAAACATGCCCATTGGACCATTCCAAATCACAGTTTTAGATGACTTTATAATTTCAGCATATTTTCTTACAGTAAGAATTCCAATATCAAGACCGATCATAGTATCAGGAATCGCATCTATTGGCACTGAATGAAATTCTGTGCCTTCCTCCATCTCTTTGGCGACAACTGTATCTTCAGGAAGAGCAAAGTACACGTTCTTTTCTTTGGCTCGATCCATGATCTCAAGTGCAGCTGGAATTTTATCATCTTCAACAAGGGACATACCTACAGAGTAACCAAGCGCTTTAAGAAATGTGTACATCATTGCTCCACCAATAAGGATTGAGTTGGCTTTATCAAGGAGCTGCTCTATAAGGTCGATCTTATCAGAAACTTTTGCTCCGCCAAGTATTGCAGTGTAAGGCTTTTCCGGATTAATAAGGGCTTTGTTAAGGAACTCAATTTCCTTTTCGACAAGAAAGCCAAGAGCTGATGGAATATATTCTGCCACACCTACGTTTGATGCATGTGCACGGTGTGCGGTACCGAATGCATCGTTGATGAATATGTCGCCAAATGAAGCCAATTCTTTTGCAAAATCTGGATCATTCTTCTTCTCTTCTGGATGAAACCGCGTGTTTTCAAGGAGAAGGATTTCACCCGGATTCAAACTTCCAGCAGACTGCTTTGCTTCATTACCAACACAGTCGTGAGTAAATTGAACCTTTTTGCCAATGATCTCTTCCAATCNTTTTGCAACTNGCTCCAAGCTGAAGGTTGTCTTGTCCTCGCCTNTTGGGCGTCCTAAGTGAGACATCAGAACGACTGCAGCATTATGTTCCAGCAAGTAGTTGATCGTAGGTAATGCAGCTTTTATTCTTGTATCATCTGTGATATTTTGATATTCATCGAGAGGAACATTAAAGTCAACTCTCACAAGTACTTTCTTTCCGTTTACGTCAATATCGGAGATAGTTTTTTTGTGCATATTCCTCCTTATTTAGGATTTGTAATTTTAAGATAATGATAAATAAAATCATATTGTTTCTTTAAATGGTTATTGTAAGCAAGATAGTTTTTTTGTTTTTCGGTTCGATATTTCCAGTCCGGAGAGAGAGAGATTAACTCGTTCTGAAATTCCCATTCATGTGAAAATGATTGTTTCGATAGCGTTTCGAGAGATTTGAACTGCTCAAATGTGAGAATATTTTCTGATTCAATATCCTTTAATAATGCGGGATTTATATAAAAACTATCAACTGATGCATAAGTATAGATCATGGATTTTTCTTTATTAGTGAGATCCCTGATTTTCATTAAATTTTGCTGCAATCTCAATCCAGTTGAAAATCGAGTGCCTTCAAAATTCTTGATCTTCTCGATCGGGAATCCTTCTTTTTCCAATTGATCAATTACTGTTGTTGAAAGAGAGTAAGGTGTTTTATAATAGACACTCTGGTCGAAAACATTTTGCACAAAGAATAAAGCGACGAATGATATTATGCAGGCAATAACAGGCGTTGTAATCCAGCCAGAAGATATTTTCCCTAAAACATTGAACTGAATATTACGCCCACCCTTTGCAATAGCGATGCCGAGAATAGCTCCGATCACCGCCTGTGAACTGGATACAGGTACGAGAGGATACTTTGGTAGTCCCAGTGACATTAAAGCATTACGGATTTCTATAGAGGCAAAAAAATACAACACTATTGACTGAGAAAGCACAACAATAAACGCAGTAACAGGCGACAATTTAAAAAGAGATTTACCAACCGTCTTGATGACCTTTTGCGAATAGGTAAAAATACCAATGGCAATCGCAATGCCGCCTATTAGAAATAGTATTTGATTACCTGAAATAGTAAAGATATTATAGACATTAATGTCGTGAAATGGTGAGGAAGAAGTAAAAACTCCAACAACATTCGCAATGTTGTTCGCACCAAGACTATAGGAACCAAAAGCTCCGACAATGATAAGACCTATTCGTGTGTAAGCGTCGAGATCAAGCAGATGGATCTTGGCTTTTGTGAGAAAGAACTTGAAGAATTTATACAATACGATTGCGATAAGCGCTGAAAGCACAGGGCACACTATCCAGGTGAGTACAATTTTTGTCAGGGACGTCATGTCCGTAATCGAACCGCTGAATATATTCCATCCAATAATAGCACCTACTATTGCCTGAGAAGTTGAAACCGGAAGATTGAGTTTTGTCATGAAGGCGACAGTTGCTGCCGCAGCGAGAGCAACAGTAAAAGCCCCAGGCATTGTGTTGATTGAACCAAGTTTTCCTAGGGTGCCGCTTGCTCCAGATCCTTCGATCACTGCGCCAAGTATGACAAAAATGGCAGCAATCCATGCAGCAGTTCGGAACTTGATCATCTTCGTCCCAACTGCTGTGCCGAATACATTTGCAGCATCATTAGAGCCAAGTGACCAGCCGAGAAATAATCCACTTGAGAGGAGAAGGTATATCATATTTAAATTTGTCGCTTGATCGTATAGATTGCCAATCGTTCGCTCACATCTTCAGCAGAATCAGAGATCTTTTCTATCTGCTGTGTACAAAATCTTAAATGTATTTTTTGGCTCAGATCTATATCTGCTTTGAAAATTTCATTCTTGAGAGACAGGGCGATTTTATCAGCTTCTCGTTCATAGAATTTTACTTTATGAATATGATCATTTACGGATGTAATATCTTTAAAAAACGCACGAACGCTATGAATAAGACTCTCTACCGATTCAATAGAGGAATCTGCGAGCTCGAGGAACAGAATGTCAAATTCCTCAGATATTTCAGGACGCTCAACGGCAAAAACCTGTAATGCCTCTTTAATGTCATCCATAACTCGATCTGTATTTTCAAGTATGGCAAGAACGTCGCCACGACTTTCCGGTATGAGTGTATGAATGTATAATTGTTTTTCGATGTTCAGTCGAAGTTCATCAGCTTTTCTCTCATGCTCCGAAACAGCAAGCAAGCGTTTGTCAAACTCGACGGAATTATCTTTGAGATAATTTTCTAATCCTCTTTTGAAAAAAATTCCTGCCTCGCTGATGAAATTCAAAAAGTCATCAATCTGCATTTCGATCATCTTTGATGTTTTCAGTAATATAGCCACGATTACTCCTTACTATTTAACTTCCAGTATTTTGCGCCTTTTGGGCATCTCCCCAATCCTATTCCTAATCCTCCAAAGAGAATGACGTAATGCAATCTGCACTTCGTGCACACATAGAGTTTTTTTATACCGATCAACCTCATGAACCACGTTCTGTGATCACGATGTCGGTTTCCATTTCCGCAGCAAGGGCAATATTTGCCAAAGGCAACCTTCATAGTTATTTCAACTTTGTCCAAGTACCACTTATAACACTCTTTCTTATCTTGCACAAATCTCTTTCCGGTGTTATGATAAGAGAGTTATTATCTTCAATAGAAAACTGATAAATACCGGCAGTTTTGCATTGCAAATCACTCAAGAAAGCAATTTTTTTTGATATGATACTCACATCACCATAAGTGTTTACATGTCCCACAACAGGATCTTCGACTTCATATGAAAAGGTAAAGTCTTTATTAAAAGTAAGCCGGGCTGTAAATGAACTCTTTGAGCTTTTAATAGTTCTTTGCCACGAACCCATGAGCGTTTCTGTTTTCCGGGTTACATAATAACTGGTACAAGAAACAATAAAGATCATAAGAAATATTAAAATAATAAACTTTTTCATCTATTCTCCTAAGAATTATTTAAATCAAATTTTCAAAAAATGTCAACAATTATCATTATTATAATTTTCAATTTATTTGACAGTGCTTTCAAAGAAATATATGTAACACTTATAAACACAAAATATCTAGGATGCAATGCTAATTAGAGATTACAAAAACGTTCGCCANAGCGTGATTAAATTCAAAATCATACTGGCATTGTCAATCCTTTTATTGTTTATTCCTTCATTTATGTGTGCAGATACACCTGTACTTCGAGGATATTATGCAGATATTCCAAGTCATAATAAGTCTTTGTTACCAGCGCTAATACAGAACACATCCGACTTTATATCCCGTGCTATGCCCTCTTTTAAAATTTTCGTGATATTCACACCAATATTATTTTTATATACCTGGTTCTCTTTATGGTTTGCCAGTTTTTTTAAAGTTAAAAGGAATCTCAAAACAGCATATACAAGGAAAGTATTTCATGTGATGATATTCTTAATGGCTGGAATTATTCAGATCTTTATAGGGCTTTCCGGCGTTGTACTTTTTGGTATAATCGTAGTTTTCTTCGTGCTGTTCGCAGTTTATAAAGGAAATGGTTTTCCATTTTACGAAGCGCTTGCACGACCCAAGGACAAACCGCGAAGAAGCGTCTTTATTGTGGTTCCTTTGCTGACAACTGCTCTTGGTGGAGTACTCGCGAATGTGTTTTTTTTCCCATTTGCTTTCATTGGATATTTTGTTTGTGGCTGCGGAGATGCTGTAGGAGAACCCGTTGGAGCAAAGTGGGGAAAACATGAATATAAAATTCCTTCTGCCTTTGGTGTGAAAGTCACGCGAAGTATAGAAGGATCGATTGGAGTTTTAATTGTCGGTTTCCTTGCGGCATTTTTTGCATTGCTTTTCAGTTCATACGGATTGTGGACTTCTTTGTATGTCGGCTTTGCATGCGGATTGGGAGGTGCAGTTGTTGAAGCAATCAGCACTCACGGATTTGATAATCTGACAATCCAGATCATTGTCTCAGGAATAGCATATTTGTTATTAAGATAGGAGAAAATATGAAAAAGTATTTATTATGTATAGTCTTAATTTTTGGTTTACTCACATCGTGTTCGCAATTTTCCAGAGTAAAAAAGACATCAATATTAGAGGAAGAATCAAGTGTGAGTGTGCCCTTACCGAAGAGATCAACTTTTGAGCTTACACGGGCTTTTGAAAAGGATGGATATGTCATCGATACGGTCATAACGTATCAGGGTAAGAGAGGTATTAAAGCTCATAGCACCTCTGCCTTTAATTATGAAACAAAGAACCCCAAGGTTGTTTATTACCTGGAAGGAACAGGTTATCAGATGGGGTACCTGTTCGGTAAAATTGCTCATCAAAATATTGAAACCATGTGTACAAAATTCATGGACGGCATTGTGCCGGCTTTTCTTCAACCTGGATCTGTCAAACCATATAAAAGTCTCCTCGGTAAATTTATGATCGACATCATAAAAAGCAACGATAAAAACATCAGTCGTATGCTACCCCAAGAGTTTATGAATGAAATGGTCGGTATAGTTGAAGGATGCAAGGAAGCAAATCCTCATACAATGGTGAATCTCGACAATATTTTTGCTCTAAACGTGGGAATCGATTTTCTCCTTGCCCAAACATATAATGTACAAGGTTTATGGAAATCGATCCCGGGGATAAGCGCAGCAAACTTGAAACCTCCCTTGTTTTGTAATGCCTTTTCAGTGTGCAAAAAAGCGACCAAAGATGGGAAGCACTATTATGGAAGAGATTTCATGTTCCCAACAGCGGATATTTTCCAGAATACTGCCTGTATGATAATTTATAATCCTGATCCCATGCTTGATTATCCTAGACGAGAGCCCATTATATCTGTTACTGCGCCCGGAATGATCGGCTCGATTACTGCAATGAATGCGAACGGACTTGCGATCGGAGTTGATATGGTTCCAGCTGCAAATTTGAATGCGAAACAGCCCGGCTTGAATTCATTGCTTCTTGTACGCCACGCTGCCCACTATGGCTCAACTTTTGAAAAAGCATTACGGGTCATGATTCATGCACCTCGTGGAGTTCCATGGCTTTACTCGATAGCAGATGCAAAGTCCGGACGAGGAGCGGTATTGGAAGCAGGTGCCTATGCAGACAGTCTGGATTTTTTATCATTTCCCAAATCTGAGCTTGTAAAAGAGGGATTGTTTCCAACCAGAGAATTTCTGGCAGAATATGACACACTTGCCCTTAAATATGGGTTGAAGATCCGTTATGATAATTATGCATATCCTGATACATTTTTCTATTTTAATACAGGACTCTTTATGAAGTTCAATAAGCCCTACGATTCTGAAGAATTCTTTGATAAAACCGCTTTTATAGATTCGACATTCAAAGCTCGTGCTGTGCCAAATGGGTATTACTTTGCCCCTCAACGCGAAGATAAACCTGATTTAGTACTTGTCACAAATATGTATATTAATCCTTCAATGCGTTTGTGTTCCATGGCTCCCTGGACCACTATGATGTCTGCTGACCATATGGATGACACCCAGTGGAGATATGATGCATTGAATAAAATATTATTAAAGGAATACGGGAAAATCGATTTTGAAAAAGCGCGTGATATTATTAATTTTCTTGCTCCGAATGGGAAGTATTATACCCACTTTTATGAAGAGGTAAATAATAGTGATTATTTCTATCAAAGTGCAGCGAGTTCGGATGGAAAGACTCTTCAAATATTTGGCGCTACCTCCATTTGTGATCTGACAGAAAAGATCATAGAAAGCCATTATGGGTATTATGCTGACGAGTGGATTAAGCTAAATATTGGTAATTATATCAAAGAATAAATTAGAGCAAAAAACATGGATGGGTGGATCGCCAACCGCAAGCGGTATTGGTTTAGATGTGATGTGGAATAGTTAGTGAAATCTATAAAACTTGACTGAAAAAACTTGCATATAAAGGTATCCATCTTAATATTTTTTATTGGAAATATGTGGAAAAACGCGGTGTAGCGCAGCTCAGATAGTGCGTCCCGATGTGATCGGGGAGATCCCGAGTTCGGAATGATTTTTTTTAAGATATAAGTTATATACAGTGTAGTATTAAAAACGGGGTGTAGCGCAGCCCGGCTAGCGCGCTTGAATGGGGTTCAAGAGGTCCCGAGTTCGAATCTCGGCACCCCGACCAGTTATTTAATATGTGGTGGATGTAGTTCAATGGCAGAGCACCGGATTGTGGTTCCGGTTGTTGTGGGTTCGAGTCCCATCATCCACCCCATTAGGGTCTTCAGAGCATATTTTTATCTGAGAATCTGAGTCATTGTAATTCGCTAAGAGTAAGAGTTCAAGGGGTTTACGGACGATTGCGGTCAGTTTTCCTTTATCCCATAAAAAGTTCGAGAATAGTATCTGCAGTATCTCCCTCTTTTCACCCATCAAACCGTCC
>JGI10211J34971_10001195_pt1 | contig 21702 bp, 20 predicted proteins | sample Etolagsediment_FD_34971 | JGI IMG/M metagenome (IMG submission 34971)
TTCGAGACGGGCGTTAAGGTGGTTGACCTGCTGTGTCCGTTTGTCAAGGGCGGCAAAACGGGACTCTTCGGTGGAGCAGGGGTCGGCAAAACAGTCCTGATTCAGGAGCTTATCTCGCGAATCGCAACTGAGCATAGGGGGTATTCGGTTTTTGCCGGTGTCGGTGAGCGGACCAGAGAGGGCAACGACCTTTGGTTGGAGATGCAGAAGACGAAAATCGGCGATACGGGTATAAGCGTGCTGGAAAATACCTGTCTGGTATTTGGTCAGATGAATGAGCCGCCGGGGGCAAGGCTGCGTGTTGCCCTTAGCGCCCTTACAATGGCGGAGTACCTTTGCCAGATAGGTGGTGGTGAGACGTTGCTTTTCATCGATAATATTTTCCGGTTCAGCCAGGCTGGTGCCGAGGTTTCGGCATTGCTTGGGCGGACACCGTCGGCGGTGGGTTATCAGCCGACGCTGGCGACGGAGATGGGGCAATTGCAGGAACGTATCGCGTCAACGGAGGCCGGGGCCATTACATCTGTTCAGGCGATTTATGTGCCTGCCGACGATTTGACGGATCCTGCACCGGCAACGACGTTCAGCCATCTTGATTCGTCCATTGTGCTGGCAAGGAAGATTACCGAAAAGGGGATATATCCGGCGGTTGACCCATTGGAGAGCTCCTCGCGAATATTAGATCCGAATGTTGTTGGGCAGGAGCACTATGATGTGGCGCAGCAGGTGTTAGAGTACCTGCAGCGTTATACCGATTTGCAGGATATTATCGCGATTTTGGGTGTGGATGAATTAAACAAGGCCGACCAGATGGTGGTGGCAAGGGCAAGGCGTCTTGAGAGATTCTTTTCGCAGCCGTTTACCGTTACAAAGCAATTTACGGGGCTGGACGGCAAATATGTAAACGTGGCTGATACGGTCAGGAGCTGTAGAGAAATTTGCGACGGCAAATGGGACCATCTGCCGGAGCAGGCTTTTATGTATATCGGGCCGGTTGAGGAGGTACAGGCAAGCGGATAGAGTCGTTAGTTAATTCAGGATTTAGCGGGAATAAGGTCAGCAATGGTTCAATTGTCGAGAGGGACATTTCGGTGTGTTTTGCTTACGCCCGCCGGCAAGTTGTTGGATTGCAGGGCAGGGGCGCTTGTGCTGCCCGCTCACGATGGGTTAAGAGGCGTATTGCGGAATCATGCACCGATGCTTTGTAAATTGGGGACCGGGATTATGGAAGTCAGGGACATCCCTGACAGAGCCGATGCGTTTTTCCTGATTGAGGGAGGGTTTGCACGGATAAGTGAAAATTTTGTTACTGTTTTGACCCACGAAGTAACTACTTTTGAGGGGATGGCGCGTGATGAGGCTGAAAGGATTTTATCAAGAGCCAGGAGTATAGTTGTAGGAGGTGACTACATAAGGAGGCAAATTGGTGAGGTTGATACGGAAAGGGCGGCACTGTTGGTTAAATTGGGGTGTTTGTCGTCTATTTTGAGTGATGAATAGGGCCGGCTGACTGATAAATTCCGAATTTGTTTGCAAATTCGGCCGCGGACGGTTATTATTTGGGCCAAGTGAGGTTTCCAATGGCAAAGGTATCCGAAAATCGCGGGAATCGTCAGGGTTCGCCGGTCAAATCGGTCGTCGAAGATTTTGTCAGAGGTTTCAGCGATGAGTACAAGATGCTCGTTGTGCTGAAGCGGCAGCTTTACGGTGGCCGATGGGAGCCGATGTTGGATGACCTGAAGAATCGGCTGGCGGGTAAGCCTTATATCTTTAAGCTGGCTAACCGTATTAAAGAGGACGTTGAGCGAATTGAGGAGATGCGGGCCTTTGAGGCTGAACACGGTGTGGATTTGGCCGATTACGTTGATTTGACTTAAGAAAACGGTTTGATGGTTTGACGGTAAGGCGGTTGGATAATGAAAAGAGGATGGTTAAGGGATAATCAGATGTTGTGTCGGTTTTTGTTTAGTGTATTTTTTGCGCTGACTGCGGTGGCAGCCGGCAGGAGCGCATTGGCGCAGACAGGGGCAGGGGCGATGCTGGTTTCACCGAGCTTGCTTGAACACGAAGGTTTGCAGGTGGGCTGGCAAAATAATTTGCCGGTGAAACAGGCAGAAAGTGCAGAGCGAATGTTTGTCTTCGGGAAGTACTTGTACGTTTTGACCGATCAGAATTATCTGTTCTGTATCGACAGGGAAAAGGGCAAAATGCGGTTTTGTTTGCAGTTGGCGACGGCGGGATTGAAGGTGTATGAGCCGCAGTACTATGATGGTAAACTGTTATTTACGGTCGGTAATCGGTTTTTGATTCTGGATCCGGCGGCGGGGATTGTGACGGACTCGAAGCAGTTTGATGCTATTGGCAGAGTCGCGGTTTGCCCGGCGGTGCGGAATTGCAGGCATATTTTTGTGGCGGGTTTGGATAAGCGGCTTCACGCGATGGTTGCCGATGAGTACTGGCAGGAGTTTACGATAACGGCGGATAATGATTCGCTGATTAATTCGTTGGTTGTGGATGATGAGTTTGTGGTTTTTTCGACCGAGGTCGGTAACGTTGTGAAAACCTCTTCCCAAAAGGCCAAGAGGTTATGGCAGAGGGATATTCCGGGCAGGATTAGCGCCCCGATAGCCAGAGACGGTCGTTGGTTGTACGTCGGCAGCATTAATATGAAGCTGTATAAACTTGATATTAACACCGGCCAAAGCGGCTGGGGTGCCGCTTTTCAGGCGGGAGCTGAGTTGACAAATTCTGCTATCGTGGGCAAGAAAGCAATCTATCAGTACGCCGGCGAAAATGGTTTATATGCCATTGATAAGGTCAGTGGTAAAGAGCTTTGGCAGGTGAGGGGGGCAGTTGGCTTGCTTGCTGAGAAAGGCTCAACAGCATACGTTTTTGCCAGGCCGGGCATGTTGGTGGTGATGGATAACAGTACAGGCAAAAAGCTGTATTCGGTTAATTTCGCCGGCGTCTCCACATACGTGGTCAATACAACGGACTCGATAATCTATGTGTCCGATAACAGGGGGCGAGTGATGAGTATTGAGGCGAAAGTGCAAAAGTAAGAACGCCGAATTCGTCGCTCGTCTCGTAGGGGGCGGGGACAGGGGCCTGCACCTAAGGATTTTTTTCTTGACAATTGTAGGCGGATTTGGTTTAATAGTATTGTTATGAAGCAGAAGAGCCGAAACAACACATTTAGCTGGTGGTGGCCTGTCGTGATATTCGACAGGTAGCGGTATTGGGCTATACTCTGAATTTATGCTGAAAAATCGCAGCCTGTCACAGAACCGGCTGCGATTTTTTTATTGCATAATTGACCGTGGAAAAATAACATAAGTTGATACTCGACATGTAAGGTGTAGAAAGATGGACGATTACAAAAAGCTGATTCGTGATGCCAAACCCGGGCAGATTATTCCTATAGTAAAGGAAATAGACATCGACTGTCCGGTTGAGTTTTTCGCAAAACTTTCCGATTATGGCAGAAAGCCTGACTGCTGCCTGTTTGAGTCCCGTGAACATCTTACCGACGATGAAACCGGGACCTTAACCTTTGGCACGGCAAACCCGACCCTGTACCTGACCGGAACGGGAGTGGAGTTTACCATCAGGGCTCTGAGCAGCACCGGAAGGCGAATGCTGGAGTACCTGTCCGCTGACAAGAGCAGGTTCGGTTTCTGTAAGTCGGTCAATTTCTCCGAAAATACCATCACAGGGACATTGGAGCACATCGAAGAAACCATCGATGAAGAATCGCGTCTGAAAAGCATTACCCAGATGGATGTTCTCAGGGCGGTGGCGTTTGCCTTTGAACTTGCCAGCAAACCCTTCCGCGTAACCTGTGGCCTGTTGGGCGCTATCAGCTACGACTTTATCGACCAGTTCGAGAAACTGCCGCTCAACAAAAGCGATGTACTGGCCAATCCCGACTATGAACTTTACTTTGCCGACAATATCTTCCTGATGGACCACAAAAAATCAAAAGGATACGTCGTTGTTAATGTCATGATTACAAATGGTCATCGTGATACCATTATCCAGGAGGCTCAGCAGTGCTTTGACTATTATTTCAAGAAGGCACAGGCCGCTCAGCCTGCACCCCAAAAATTCACAGGGCAAATTCCGCCTGCCGGGACCGATACAAATCAGGGCGAATACGAGCAGATAGTCAGAACCGCCAAGCGGCACATAGTCGATGCCGATATTTGTCAGGTCGTTCTGAGCAGGACAATAACCGAGCCGTGTCCTGATGAGCCGTTAGATGTTTACCGTCGATTGCGGGCGTTGAACCCATCACCATATATGTTTTACCTCCACACGCCAAATGCGACATTGATGGGTGCCAGCCCCGAGCTGAATCTACGTGTCAGCGGTACCGACAAGCGCTGTGTTGAAATCCGTCCCATTGCCGGCACCAAGCCACGCGGCAGAGTGAATGGCAAGATTGACCCTGATACCGATGGCAGGTACGAGGCCGAACTCAAGATCGACCGGAAGGAATTAGCTGAGCACATAATGCTCGTTGACCTTGCAAGAAATGACATCGCCAGAGTTGCCGACGCCGGCTCGCGGATTGTAAATGAAATGTTAGTGGTCGAGAGGTATGAATCAGTGATGCACCTGGTGAGCAACGTCAAAGGGGTTTTGCGAAGTGATCTCGACGCACTCAGCGCCTACCTTGCAACCATGAACATGGGTACGCTGACGGGTGCACCGAAGATAGAAGCGATGAAAATTATACGCCAGCTTGAAAAAAATAAGCGAGGCTACTACGGAGGTGCGGTCGTGTATCTTACCGTTGACGGGCAATTTGACAGTTGCATCACCATCCGCAGCCTGCAGATAAAGGACCATACCGCTTACGTGCGTGCAGGCGCCGGGATTGTGCACGACAGTATCCCAAAAAGTGAATTCGAAGAGACCCAGCACAAGGCTCAATCCTGTCTGCGTGCGATTCGAGGCCAATTATGAGGATGGAATTATGACAAGCGAAAAGATAAAAGTGCTGTTCATAGACAACTTCGATTCCTTCACATATAACCTTGTCGATGAGTTCGGTAAGCGCAACTGCGATACAATGGTTTACCGCGCCGATACGCCGCTCGGTGAGCTTAAGCAAGTCGCGGAGGATTTCAAGCCGGCTCTTTTGGTTATTTCACCCGGGCCCGGGACACCGGACAGGGCGGGCGTGTCACTTGATGCGATGGACTATTTCAAAGATAAGCTGCCGATATTCGGTGTGTGCCTCGGACATCAGTGCATCATTCAATATTTTGGTGGACAAATCGGTCATGCCCCAGTTGTCATGCACGGAAAGCCCTCGAGAATAACTCACGTTGGTCAAGGCATTTTTGCCGACCTTGAAAATCCGCTGCAGGCGGGGCGATACCACAGCTTGTGTACGGTTACGCTGCCTGACTGCCTTGAGCAGACCGCCGAGTTCGAGGATATCGTCATGGGTGTTCAGCATGAGAGTCTGCCCATCTATGGCGTTCAGTTCCACCCCGAAAGTGTACTGACGCCGACGGGCGGCAAGATAATCGAAAACCTGCTAAATATCGCGAGATCCTGATAAAACATAACAATGCGCCAAAGGCTAATGCGAAAATAAGGAAGAAAAGTGGCAAAGATAACTGAATATCTCGAAATACTGCTCGAAGGTAATGACCTGACATTCGACCAGGCCAAGGGCCTTTTGGACACCGTCTTTGAAGGCGGGGTTGCCGATGTTCAGATCGCAGCTTTTCTTGCTGCGATGCGGGCTAAAACTGCTTCGGTATCCGAACTTGCCGGATTTGCAACCTCCCTGCGCAACCACGCTGTGCATGTCCAGACGGGTATTGATAACCTGGTTGACACTTGCGGTACGGGTGGGGCTCGGCTAAAGACATTCAATATCTCCACGGCTGCGGCATTAGTAGCGGCCGGGGCCGGCGTCTATGTCGCCAAGCACGGCAATCGCGGTATCACAAGCAAGTGCGGTTCAGCCGATGTACTGGCCCAGCTCGGTGTGAATATCGCGCCGGGCTCCGAGTGTGTAGCAGAATGTATCAGGCAGGCCCATATCGGTTTTATGTTCGCGCCGAAGTTTCATCCTGCCATGAGATACGTTCAGCCCGTAAGACAAAATCTGGATTTCAGAACAGCATTTAATATCCTTGGTCCCTTGGCGAATCCCGGCGGCGCAACTGCCCAGGTGATGGGTGTACCGGAGGATGATCTTATGAACAGAATTGCTGAAACACTTAAAATGCTTGGGACCAAGCGGGCGATGGTTGTTCATAGTGAAGGTCTTGATGAGATGAGTACTATGGGCCCGACAAAAATACTTGAACTTAAAGACGACCGGATAACCGCCGGCGAAATTAAACCAGCTGACTATGGCATCAGTTTGGCTGATTTCGATGCCCTTAAAGGTGGCGATGCCGAAGCCAATGCAAACATAGTAACACGGATTCTTTCAGGCCAGGAAACAGGCGCTAAGAAAGACATTGTGGTACTGAACGCCGCGGCGGCCATAATTGTCGCAGGACTGGCGGATGATTTCGAGGCCGCTATCGACTTAGCCGACTCTGCTATAAGGAATGGTAAAGCTTCAGCTGCCCTTGAAAAACTCGTCGAGATTTCAAATTCCTTACTCAAAACTTAAGACTCAAAACTCAAAACTAATATTGGCTGTAGTAAAAATAAAGATATGCGGGATAACCAATCTTGAAGACGCGGCAGCGGCGGTCGATATGGGTGCGGACCTTCTGGGATTCAATTTTTATCCCAAAAGTAAAAGATATATAACGCCTGCTGAGGCTATCAGTATCATAGACAAACTACCTACCTTTGTTGACATTGCCGGGGTTTTCGTCAACGCGACTGTTGAGGATATTAAAGAAGTGGCCGAAGAATGTTTCTTGAACTGGATACAACTGCACGGCGATGAGACGCCGGATTTCTGCGATTCTCTCCTTTGCCCGGGCGCCAGGACCATAAAAGCCTTAAGGATAAAATCACCACAGGATATAGAAAAGACCGAGCAATACTACACCGACGCCGTTTTACTCGATGCTTACGACTCCAAGAGCTACGGTGGAACGGGCAAATCTTTCAACTGGGACATGATAGGCCACATCCATAAGAGGGTTTTTCTGGCCGGCGGGATAAACCCCCAAAACGCTGCCCAGGCCATAGAGGTCGGCGTTTACGGCATCGATCTCTGCAGCGGCATCGAAAAGTCTCCGGGCAAAAAGGACCACAAAAAAATGAAGCTGTTATTTGAAAATATTCGTCATGTAAGAGGTTAAAGGTTTGAGCAAATGAAAGAAAAAGGAAGATTCGGTGACTTCGGCGGTTTTTACGTTCCCGAGGTGTTGATACCGGCACTTGAAGAAATCGAGGAAGCATTTTACCGTTTCAAGTCAGACCCGCAATTTACTGCTGAACTCGATGGGCTTTCCATACGCTATGCGGGAAGGCCGACGCCGCTTTACCTTGCGCAGCGTTTCAGCGAATACGTCGGCTTTAAGGTCTATGTCAAGCGCGAAGACCTGCTGCACGGCGGTGCACACAAGGTAAACAACACCTTGGGCCAGGGATTGTTGGCGAAGTATATGGGCAAAACTAAACTCATCGCCGAAACCGGCGCCGGTCAGCACGGACTGGCTACGGCTATGATTGGGGCCCTGTTCGGTATGGAAACAAAAATCTTCATGGGCACGGTCGATACCGAACGGCAAAGCGTAAACGTTCACAAGATGAAACTCTGCGGCGCCCAAGTCATACCGGTTGAGGGAGGCACCGGCACGTTAAAGGACGCTATCAACGAGGCGCTGCGATATTGGACGGCGCACGTAACAGATACATTTTACCTGTTCGGCTCTGTCTGTGGGCCACACCCTTATCCGACCGTGGTAAAACATTTTCAATTACCTATAGGCATCGAGGCCCGCGCCCAGTGCCTTGAGGAACTTGGGCGATTACCCGATATGGTGGTTGCGTGCGTGGGAGGTGGTAGTAACGCAATTGGCATCTTCTCAAGCTTTCTGGATGACAAGGATGTAAAGTTAATCGGTGTCGAGGCCGGCGGAGAGGGCGTACAGACCGGAAAACACTGTGCGACACTATTGGTAGGCAAAGTAGGTGTCTTCCACGGTTCGAGAAGTTATCTTTTGCAGGATGGCGACGGGCAGATTTACGAGACGGAATCCGTTTCAGCAGGCCTGGACTATCCAGCAGTTGGGCCGGAGCACTGCTTCCTTAAAGATACCGGCAGGGCCGAGTACGTTACCGCTGACGATGAGGATGTACTGGACGCCTTTGAGATTTTTACCAAGAGCGAGGGGATTCTGCCGGCTCTGGAGAGTGCACACGCCCTGGCATACCTAATTTCGCAAAAAGGCAAACTGCCGCCTGAGAGTGTAGCTGTGATAAACCTTTCAGGCCGAGGCGACAAAGATGTTGGTATAGTTGAAAAATACAGACCGGTGGAGTAAGGATTATGACCCATGACGACATATAAGGAAACGTTTGGACAATTAGACAGGGCCGCGTTAATACCATTCTTTGTTATTGGTGACCCTGACTTTGAGACGAGTCTTTCGGTTGTAAAGGCAGCCGTTGATGCCGGCGCAGATGTGCTCGAATTGGGCATACCCTTTTCCGACCCGATTGCCGATGGTCCCACAATCCAAAAGGCTGATATTCGTGCACTTGCAGCAGGCATGACCGTTGAAAGAGCACTTGAGTTTATAAGGCAGGTTACTGATTACAAACCCATCCCCATCGGCCTGTTAGTCTATTACAATCTGGTTTACCAGTACGGCACAGAGAAATTCTTAAGAGATTTCAAAGCGGCAGGGGGGTCGAGTGTTCTGGTCGCAGATTTAAGCATTGACGATGCCGATGAAATAGCAATCCCCGCTGAAAGTGCAGGGCTGGAAACCGTCTTTATGGTAACGCCGGTCACGTCGGATGAGCGGGCCAAACGTATCGCCGAAAAGACCACAGGCTTTATTTATACCGTCTCGCTTCTGGGCGTAACCGGTGCAAGGAAGGGCCTCTCTGACATGGTAAAGCCTCTGGTAACAAGGCTAAAGAAACTTACCGATGTGCCGATTTGCGTAGGCTTTGGTGTAAGCACGCCCCAGCACGCCAAAGAAATCGCCGAAGCCGGCGCGGACGGCGTAATCATCGGAAGCAAGATAGTAAAAATGATTGAAGACAACTTAAGCGACAAAAACAAAATGCAAACTGAAATCGCCGACTTCATAACACAGGTAAAAGCGGTTCTGTGATTGACTATACGGCTTTCTTGTCATTCCCGCGGAAGCGGGAATCCGGAAAAACCGTAGAGTAGGGCTTGCCCCACCAAAAAATTCTTACGCAGAGATAGCTTTTTTTGCTTTTTCGAGGAGGTCGGCTATCCACTCTTCGAAGTAAAAGGGATATGTATTAAGATGAAGGGCTTCGCCGGTGAAGCTGTAGCCACCCTTTTTGAGGCACTTGATAAACTGGTCTTTTACCTCCGGGAACTCCTTTGCAATTTTCTTGCGATAGAGTTTCGCTAATCTTCCTAATCGCTTTCTTTTCTTGGTTTCTTTCTTATTATTGGGTGCACCCGCCACTCGGAAATAGCTGCGTACCTGCTCTACGGTTACGTGCTCGCCTTCCGACTCGAATCCTTTTTCCAGACGGTGGGGTATTGTCACGGGTATGGAGTTATCCCGGTCGATTCCCATATTGAGCTTTTCCTCGTGGCTGTAGTGGAGCAGGGGGTCGTAGAAAAATACGGCTGGGCTGTAATCGATCCTGAACCTGGCAAGGTGTGGCATAAAATCGTCTATGTCGCCACCTTCTTCAAAAAGGTTGGCCGGCCCATCACCAATAACCGCGGTGTAGCAATACACATTAAAATCGGCACGGTTGTAGCCCACGATTTTATTGTAGGCCTGCTGGAGCCTGGGCAGTGTGTGGCTGCGCACGTCTATTATCAACAGTCTCGATGTCATTGTATCAAGAGCTAACTTGTCAATATCATCCACGGTGATTTCAGACTTGGTAATGTCAGTCGGCAAAATCAGCTCTACCCGGGGTATGCGGCCACTGGTCTTTAGTCTCTCGTACACGTCGGCCGCGAGGACGCTGTCCAGAGTGATAATGTGAATCCTGTTTTTTCTGTCCTTGTAATTTAACATAGGTATCTCTCTGGATATGCTATATTATGTTTTTTGCCCGGTTTGTCAAGCCGGCGAAAGTGCAGGATAGAAACAGGTGTGGTTTAAACAGGCCAAAAGCGATTATTGAGAAAAATAGCAGGCTCTATGTATTAGAATTATGTATGGCGGATATAATAACGGAGGGCTTCGGACGAAGTCCGAAGCCCTCTACGCAAAAGACTATTCATTTTTGAGCTGACAGAAGCAAGGAGCGACTGCCTGCCCAACGCACTCTATTCGTCGCAAGCCGATGTCGGTATAAGGTTGCATCGCAACCAGTTCAAAGCCGCTATAGCCGCGTCACCTGTATTTATCACACAGTCATCATTCAGATCGCCGGGGACAGGCTCCACGCAAACGGTGGCTTCATCTTCAAAATCGGTGTAAGCTGTTGCTATCTCATAGGCGCCCTGGGGATAGCTGTAAATCCTGACATCGTCAATAAGACCCTCATAGGCAATAGCCGAATCAGCTTCAGGATAGTCTGAGGCAAGTTCAATACCTATCTTCAAAGGCATGTCCGTCTCGGTAAGCTCCCAGATAGGTCCATCCTCACCCCGCTTTTCGCCATCGACATAGAGGAAAAGCATCCCTGTATCACCATCATAAGTTCCGACGAGCATATGCCACTCGTTATCCGCAACTCCGCCATCGTAACTTACCTCACCGTTTTCACGAAGATTGATATAGGCAGTATCTACATAATGGTGCAAAAGCCAACCGGTTCGAGGCGCCTTACGATCGGTCTTGGAGACAACCACGCCCCAGTCGTCGTGTTCGGTCTTGACCCAGGCGCTAACCGTAAAACCTTGCGCATGGAAGTTGAAATAATCCGGGTTGGGGATATCAACGTAAACCTCACCCGCATCCAAACTAATTGACCCTTTTTCAATACCTGGGCTAAACCACGGAGGACCTAAAGGAGGAGGATTCGGAGGTGCCGGATTGAGAACATTGGGATCGACTAACGTGCCGTGATTGCCGGCCACCGCATCGTTCAAGTCGCCGTCAAATTCCCAATGCCCCATAAGACGCTTTGTCAAGAGCCTGGCGTGACTCGACTCGGTGCTGCCGGTGCCGTTTGCAACGCAGTAATAGTAAGCCTCATCGGCCTGCTCAACATTGGCGATAGTCAGCGTTGAGGTAGTTCCGGTTGAAACCACCGATACATCACCACCGTCATCACCGTTGTTTACCTTGGTATCATCGGGAGTACCGTCCTTCCACCACTGGAAGCCGTTAGACCTCGGCGTTTCGACATAGAACTGTGGCGAAGAACCCGCCTCGGCAGTTGTGGACTCGACATCAGTGCTGAATACCGGTTCAACAGGCCACGTTGTAAAGGTCCAAACCGCGCCTTCCACCACACATGGATCACATGGGTCATACGTATTCACCCGCCAATAGTACTTGGTATTATACTCCAAGGGATCGTTGGGTTCATAGGTGGTCTGATCTTTGTGATCCAACACAAGGTGCTCCGGCTTGTTGGCGTTGGGGTCAGTGGTAAGGTACACATCGTACGCGTCAGGTGTAATATCCATAGGCGGGTCCCATTCAAGGACCACGGTTGTAGGAACATTTGTCGCGCCATTGAGAGGACTTGGATTGCAAGCTCCGCCGGAAAACGGCGAAGAATCAAACCAGACATCGTCATAAAGATAGGTGCCACCTCCTGGTGCTCCCACGCCGGTGGTTATCAACTCTGTATTCGCCGGTGTAACATACGACATCTCCACGAGGTGCCAATCCCCATCATCTGGAATATCAGTATAGTAGTACTCTTTATAAAACGCCTCGCCAGTCTCGGATCGGGAGCCGTCACGGTATTCCAGTTGCAGGTATACCCCACCGGTACCTCCTCCGGTATCTTTGAAATATGCGGCTAAATAATACTCCTGGCCTACAACAACGGGAATAGTCGAGCCCTGCATATCGCCCGTAGCCGACTCTCCATGGTCCTGATAGCTGAAGGCATAATCGCTACCGGTAGCCGCCATACAGTCCTCGCCGGTACGGGCAATACCCTCAGCATCGCGGTATTCGGTAGTACCGTCACCGCTGTACGAATAAGCTGCGCTCCACTCGGCCCAGGCATCCGGATAAGTGCCGCTGGCACTGTCCTCAAAACTTTCGTTCACGGCCAGATTTGCCTGAACTGTTGCCGGAAGAGCCGCAATGGTCAAAATTAATACTATAATTTTCTTCATCTTTATTCCCTTTCCATAAAGCTTATAAGAAATTGTTAACTCACGGCATTACGGGCAAGCCGACGCCGGGATAATGTTACAGTCCAGCCATATCAAGGCAAGTTCGGCAATGTCAGCCAGATTTACCTTACAGTCTCCATTGTAATCGCCGGGGACAGGCTCTACGCAAATGCTGCCACCTGCAACATCGGTGTAGTCGGCTGCTATCGCATAGCCATCCTGGGCGTAGTTACGGATCTTGACATCATCGATCAAGCCCGGGAACACGTAGTCGGTCGGCGTGCCCTTGCCTATCAGAATATCAGCATCCACATTAGTGCCGTAAACCCAGGTATCATCAACGTCTTGTAAAGCTCCATTGATGTACATGCGGGCTGCTCCGGCGCCATCCACTGTAGCAACTACGTATGTCCAATCCTCACCTAAGTTAATATCAGTGTCGGACCAGACGGCGCCGCCGTTCCAGCTTTCAAACCCCACACCCCTCTCATTGGTGAGATCTAAAGTCCATTCCATCGAATCGCCTACCCGTTTACTTACGATACCCTGTGGGTAGAGGATGTCGTTTGAATCGGGAATCTTAAACCAGGCACTGACCGTTAACTGGCCGCTGTATTCATTGGGCCTCCAGCTGCCGGCATTGGCCCACCTGTAGTTATTCATCTCAACGGCACCACAAGGATCATCATCAATAATACCGGCTGTGAAGCTGACCTCCGAAAATTTGTTCGGGTCGGCATGGTGATTGCCAGTTTCGTCTTCATACTGATTAGCCACAAGGGGCCCGTCCATGGTCCAGTGCGCCAAAACTTTCGCTATCTCTAATTTGGCATGCGTCGAGTCGGTAGTATCATAACTGTTTTCTGCCACGCAGTAATAGAAGTCTTCGTCAGCCGCCTCAACATTGCTTATAGTCAGCGTTGAAGAAGTCGCATCGGACACGATCGAGATATCCCCGCCATGGGTTAACAGCGTAGCGGGTTCCCTATACCACTTAAAGCCAAGGCCGGCATTGGGCGAGACGACGCTGAATACAGCCGAGTCACCCGCAGCAACAAGTGCATGCTCAGCGTCCGTGGTGAATACAGGTTCGGCCGGCATCGTCGTAAAGCTCCAGACACTGCCCGGATAATTAGCATCATACGTTTCATATGAAACCACGCGCCACCAGTATTCAGTATTAAATGCCAGGTCGCCGGGGGGGTCATATGTGAGCTGATTGGCATCCATCACCATGTCCCACGGCTTGTCAGCGTTGGGATCCGAGTCGCTAAGATACACCTCATAGTAGATAGGCGTATAAAGCGGAGGCGGGACCCACTCGAGGACCGCGGTGACAGGAACATACTCTGCATCATCGAGCGGATAGACTTTCATCGCGCTCATTGCAGTTTCTACGTCAAGCCTTACAGTGTCAAACCCAAACCAGCCGGGACCAAAAACCGTAGTAGCCAGCTCAACTCCAAGTTTTTTACCAATCGCAGGACTTCCGAGGGGGACAGTGACATTTAGCGTAATATCAGTGTGCCATACCCAATCCATACCACCAGTAATGCTTTCTTCTACATAAGAACAAGGATCAAGAAGCTCACGGTTGCCGGCGTCATCGTAATACAACTGTCCCTGGTAGGTAACCTCCGTGCCACCTTGCCAGAGCCAAAATGCGTCAAACATGAGCGTATATTCATCGCCCGGGCCAATAGTATGGTCTGTCGTTTGGAAAATACTTTCAACACCATACAGGGCAACACATACTCCGTCCTCTACAGGTTCTCCTGGAATTCCAGTGGTCTGCTCAGCCTCGAGACCTATACAAGCGACAGGATCATAAGTCCAGTCGTCCGGACAGATGCCCATAGTTTTGACATCTATGTCCTCGTCACCGGAGTACTCAAAACTCGGATTCAGTACATTTATCGGGTCGGCAAAAACCGCTTGAGGCGCCAGGACGAACAAAGCCGCCACACAACAAATCACAAATTTTAATTTCTTCATCTTTTTCCCTTTCCATTTACATTAAAAAATATCTAATTGGTTTTTTGCGGGACATTAATTTATAAAAAACCCTCATTCATTAAATGAACAACCATAAATACAGATTTTTCCTCCTCATACCGAATCTGGGCTGTCGTTACATTTTAAGCACATCCAAGCGCTTTTCTGTTCCTCTTTATTACACGAACTTCAATACAAAGAATCCGCGCAACATGGATATTACAACTTTGAGGAGTTGCCTGCTCAACTCCTGTCCTCGGTCCTGCTTTGGCACTTCTCCTGTACAATCATACCATTAAAGTATATAATCACAAAATTCGGCCTGGAAAACAACCCCATTATGCGAATATCATTCCCCATTTTGCGAACACATTCCCTCCATTTACGAATGAGGTCAATTACCTTAATCATCTTGCAAGAATTTAAAGGATAATCGGGTGTAAAAGTCAGTCAAGTTTTAGTGATTAACCTGTATGCCCGCAGGACCTCGGCGACGCTCCAGGCCTGGGCAAAACAGCCTTTGGGCCTTTGCGGCTCATCTCCGTCGAATATTTCCGATATGCTGCCGATACAGCCACTCTTTGTGAGATGCTTGAGCAAAGGCCTTAAGAATCGGGTCGCCTTTCTTTTGCTTTGCCTGCTGAAATTGTTGACTTTCAGATAAGCCTCGATAAACGCCCCTATCAAATACGGCCAGACGGTCCCATTGTGATAAGCTGCGCCCCGCTGCCGCTGGTCGCCGGTGTATTGACCGATAAAGCGATTGTCGTGTTTGTCGAGGGTTCTCAAGCCAAAAGGCGTGAGAAGCCGGCTTTGCACCATATCCACGACACTTTTTTGCTGCCAGGCCTCCAATGGCGAAAATGGCAGCGAAACCGCGTATATCTGGTTCGGCCTTAAACTGTCGTCAACCGCTCCATCCGGCAAAATGCAGTCATTTAAGTAATCCTTTTGTCCGTTCCAGAACATGCGGGCAAAGCTTTCGCGTACCTGGTCAGCCAACCGGCTGTAATACTGAGTAGATTCAGCGTTCCTGCTCTTGTAAAACTCAGCCAGATTGCACAGCGCGTTATACCAAAGGGCATTTACCTCAACGGCCTTTCCATATCTCGGCGTAAACACGATGTCATTACATTTGGCGTCCATCCATGTAAGCTGGGTATCCTCATTGCCACCGGTTATAAGGCCGTCGTCGTCGGCATGTATGCCGAATCGTGTGCCCTTCCGGTAAGAATCAATTACCCACCTGACAGCAGGCAGCGGGTCAACGCTGAAGCTTGCGGTATCACCGCTTACTCGCAGGTATTCGAACGCCGCGTGAACAAACCAAAGCGGCGCGTCAATACTATTATAATGCGCTTCGGCTCCGTAATCGTCAAAACGATTGGGAATCATACCTTCGCTTACCGCCTGGGCGAAAGTTTTCAATACCTCAGCGGCTTCGGCGATTCTGCCCGTGCAGATAAGCAGACCCGCAAGAGCGATAAAAGTATCTCTGCCCCAGTCTAAAAACCAGGGGTAGCCGGCCAATACCGTGGCTCTCTGTTCGCCGGCAATTTGCCGTTCAATCACAAACTGGCCCGCGGCGGAATAAAGTATCCGCGCCCGTTTATCATCACCCTTTATGCCCTTGGTCAATTCTTTCTCTCTAAGGATGAGACTATCCAGAACAACATCGAGGTCAAATTCTTCCATCTCGTCGGTGTCGTTGCATCGGCTCAGGCCCGCCCAGAGAACTATCCTGTCGGGTGAATCAATACGACATCTGAAAACACCCGGCGACCATAAATCCTCAAGATAATCCTGGCCGCGATGCCTTTCCTTTCGGTACAGAAAGTTGTACCACCACTGCGGGTCCTTCTCGAAGAACATCTGGTCGGCTTGCAGGAAAAGCTCACCCACATCGTTTTGCTCGGTTGTTATTGCGATTCCATAATCCCGCCGGATAGCCGACAGCTCTGAGTGTGATTTTCGCAGCGAATGAAAATCCCTCATCCCTATGAGAGGGCGAACCGAAAAGTCAAACTCCTCGCTCACACCCGAAAAGTCATAAACAATTGCAACCATGTCGCTGTCCGGTGCCGGATATATTGATTTGGTCAGACTTACAGCCCCGAGGTCATAATCAAAATGAGCGCCTATATCTTTGCTGAACTCGGCCAGCCGGTTCAAGCCATTTGTCGATATCGCTCCTTCAAATTCAAAACAGCCAAGTTCGATTTCGTGCCCGTTGATTGTCAGCACCTCGCGACAGTTCGAAAGCGCCATAATTCTGTTTGCCGGCGGATTGAGCGAGCCGATTAAAAGGCCGTGATACCTCCTCGTATTGCAGCCGGCGACGGTACCGCAGGCAAAACCGCCGCGACTGTTGGTAAGCAGCCATTCGGTATCAAGCAGCTCATCAGCATCCTTGTCCTTTGTGGTAATCGATCTGGTTTGGTGCCTGAGACTATTCTTCGACATCAGCATTGCAGCACATCCTTGTCCGGCTCGATTCAATCTGTTCCTACCTGCCGGTGCTTGCATTCAGCAGGTTACCCTGGCTTTTCCCACGCCGGCGCCGACGCAGCGTCTTTCGAGATTGTTCAGCACATTCATAAAGTTAATATAGGAATCATAGGGTGATTCGTAAGGATTGAAATACTTATGCACATCCCCATCCGAAAAATATTTTGTGCACATGTAGTAAAAATGGTCCGATGTCTGAAGTCTGCGCCAGTCGGCAATTAAATCCTCGTCTCCGGTCTCTTTGATTGGGCGCTCAAGGCGATAAAGCTCGTGCAGCGCATTAGACTGCATCGCATTACCAAGCCACGCCGACAAATCCCTTTCCATGTCGGCCCAGCTTGTTATATGCGGCACGTCAACCGTACCAACCGCGTCATAGCAGCGTACAACTTCAGAAGGTGTTTTGAAGTTATTATCAGGGTGTTTGAGGATTTCTTCGGGCAGATGCGACATAAAATTAAATATCCCGGTGTCTTCCCATTGGTGCTCACCAAAAGTTTCGTAATCCATAAACAGATTTACCACATTACCGTTGCCGTTGATACTATTGATCCAGTCGGTGAATTTGTCGGCCATCAGAGGAAATTCGGCCCACTGACGATTGGAAAACCGGAACGCAATGTCATCGCTGAGGGAATAATTCTTTAATAGCAGCTTAAGGTTGTCGCAATCTGGCGGTCGGTAAACAAAATTCGGACTCCTGTACCCGAGAATATGGTCGGCGCCCTCGGCCATTATGGCGTCAAATTTGCCCATCGAATTGATTGTCTCTGCCAGGTCGTTGTTATATATAAGCTCCGTATTTCTGAAGACACGGGGGGTTTGGCCGAAAAGATACTCGACCATCTCAATGTGCTTGTTGACCTGCTCAATAAACTCAGACCGCGAATACAGCCAACTCAAAGTATGATAATATGTCTCAGCGAGGAACTCCACGCATCCTGTCTGGGCCAGCGCGTCAAAGGTGCTGACGACTTCGGGACAATATTTGTGAAGCTGCTCCAGCACTACGCCCGTTACGCTGTAAGCTATCTTGAACCGTCCGTTGAAACGCCTGATTGTTTCCAGGAGCAAGCGATTCGTCGGAAGATAACACTTATTCGCCACCTTCCTGCAAATTGAAGCGTTCTTAGAATCGTCGAAATATGTCGGCGAGTTATCAAAGATCGTGTAGTGCCTTAGCCGAAGAGGCTGGTGTACCTGAAAATAAAAACAGACCGATGGCATTATAAAATCAACGTCCAAAAACAAACTATACTTTTACCATTAAGCCATCATATATCTTTGCGCACTTCTTCGCTGAATCCTCCCAGCTCAGTTTGCGAACCTCAAAATTACCGTGCTCGCGCAGCGTCATGTGCAGAGGTGGGTATCTCAATACCGCCAGAATCTTGTTGGCCATTTCTCTCACGTCCCAGAAATCCACCTTAAGCACGTGTGTCAAAACCTCCGCGACACCGCTTTGCTTGCTAATCAAGACCGGAACATCGTGATTCAACGCCTCCAAAGGCGCGATGCCAAACGGTTCTGAAACAGACGGCATTACGTAAAGGTCGGCCATTTCGAAGACCTTTTTTACGTCCTGGCCGTGCAGAAATCCCGTAAACAAAACCTTTTGTCCAATCCCCATCGCCGCGGCCATTTCAATCGTCCGGCTCATCATATCGCCGGAACCCGCCATGACAAACTTCACGTTATCCATCACCTCAAGGACCTTCTTGGCCGCCATAAGAAAATATTCGGGACCCTTTTGCATGGTAATTCGGCCGAGAAACAGGACAATCTTCTCGTCGCTGTGGATGCCGACCTTGTCAAAATTCACAGGGCTGTCGTCCTCTCGCTCGACACCGTTATATACCACCTCGACCTTTTCGCCGACGATTCCGTATCGGCTGATTATAATATTGCGGGTCAAATGGCTGACCGCGATTATCCTGTCGGCCATGTGCATTCCCTTGCGTTCGATATCATAGATTGCCTGGTTCACATGCTCGCCGCTGCGGTCGAACTCGGTGGAATGAACGTGTACCACCAGTGGCTTACCCATAAGCGCCGCAACCGCGATGCCGGCAGGATAAGTCATCCAGTCATGCGCGTGAACAACGTCAAAATCTTCTTTTAGCGCCAGCCTGACCGAAGCGGCGGCGTAGCGGTTAATCTCGGCAAGCATATTGCCGCAGTAATGCTCAACAATATCCAAACCTCCAACGCTCGTCTCAATGTTGTCAGAGCCAATCAACTGCTTCTGTTTGATTATTTCTTCAAAGCGTTGCTGGTAGTCCTCAGGCCTTGAATAAGGCTGCAATAGCGACTCAATCTCGTGGAATTTGACGTTCTTCGATTTGTCGTATTCAACTCTGAAATCATCGGCTGCCCATGATTGCTGTGGAGTCAACATTATCACATGAGTCGAAAAAGCTGACTCAATCGGCGTGGGTAGTACAAAAACCACCTCAAGCCCAATCTTGCTCATCGCTTTGGTAAGACCATGACAAGCTGTGCCCAAACCCCCGCTGATAAAAGGAGGAAACTCCCAGCCGAGCATGAACACCTTCATTTCGTACCCCCCACAATACACATATCCGTTCCCTCAGAATCAGTTAAAGTCCGTTTCTGGCTCGTCCGAGCACACTTCCCGGATTTTAAACAAATTAAAACTATATCATAGGGCGCGCTTATGGTGTTTGTCCATCAAAATTTCTGAAAAAATATAAAAAATTTTATGCCGCCAATTGGGTAGTTCCCACATTTGCAGATTTACACTTCTAACAAATCCAGGCACTGTGTGAACTCTGTGCTTATAATATCGGCAAGATTAAGAAATTTACTTTAATGAGGAAATCTCTTGTTTTTTCATACAGAGACTTCCTTGTTTTTTAATGTGACCATAAACACAACCAGTTGGCCCGTCACCGTCAACTTTTCAACAGCACAAGGATAAAACAGACAAGCCGCCCCAAATCTTTTGGAGCGGCTCCTGCCTTCAGAAAAAAATATTCACGACCCTTGCCTTTCAAAGCCAAGTGCCGCCCCAAGCCTACAGATCCTGAGGCTTGACAGTGCTGCGACGGTTTGCTTTCGTTCGCTTGGCGGCTGCATCAAGTATAGCATAAACGCTGTCGCTAAGAGCACCAATCGCATCGGACGATGTCATCATGCCTTTGCTCTTGATGTAAGCCTTTACCTTGCTTGCTACAACCAGTACTTCTTTCTTGCTTGCTTTCTTTGCCATTTCGATACCTCCGTGTTAAATTAAGTTCCCATAACAATTGTCACAAGTTTACCAAAACGTCATTTGGCACAGTATTTTGCATACTACCGGCCGACTTTGCAACAAAAAAATCCACAAAAAATATAAAATTTTGCACTTACAGAGCGTATAACCGGAAAATTCCCTATTCTCACGGTATATCTCATCGGTAAATCCGCATTTCTCGCGGCTTTTTCAGCAATTTAGATTAATCTGAAATCAGCTTTTGACGATGAAGTTACACAGTAGTTTCTGTGCAGAACATGTATTTTGGATTTGATAACGGAGAAAATACCATGGCGAATCGTCATAACAAGAAGCGAAATGCAAGGACGCCATTGAAGGAGTTTGTAACGGTAGCATTCGCTGAGGATATGGACTTAGCCAAACACTACAAGAAACTATTAAGTGAAGACGATATCCCTGCCATAATCAGAACGCAGTCCGAGTCGTCCTCAAGTTATCCCGGTATCGCTGTCATGGTGCCCGAGGACCACCTCGACGAAGCACACATCCGGATTGAATCACAGGGCACGTATAATGACTTTTATGAAATGGCTTTTCAGGATGAAGACGAAGAGGATGTTCACGACGATTTCGACGACGATTTCGGCGATGAACTCTAAATTTTGGTTCTTACCGCTTCATCGTAACGTACGCTGCGATGTAATCTTTAAGGGTCTGTCGAATGACTGATAAAGACAGTAAATCGAATGACAGTTTCATCGAACGGAGAAATAGTACTGTTGACAGACGCCTGGGGCTTGACCGCCGGCTGGGTCTGAACCGGCGCCGAGGGCCGGGCAGACGCAGAACCGATGAAAGAAAGGCTGCGGAAGAAGGCCAAATGACCGACGAGCAGTTTGAGTTTCTCATGGTAATCGACCGCTACAAGAAGGAAAATCAAAGGCCGTTTCCCACGTGGACGGAGGTTCTTGAAGTCATAAAGGCGTTAGGCTATAGAAAAGTCGCTGAGCCTCAGTCACTTAAGTCGTTCAAAAAGAACCCTGAGCCTGCGAAGGTGCGCTAATAGCGAGGTTTCTTCCGGCGGTCCATCAGCAGAATAATCTTGTCGCACCATTCCCTCCCTAATTTCTGCCTTAGTATCTTGCGGATATCACCCATGCTCGTGCGCTGTGTCAGATGGGTAATGATGATGTGCTCGTTTTGCAGCCGGTTTATCAGGTCGGCAAATTCATCGATATGCATGTGTCTGCCGGCGTCGGCCCGGCCGGTATGCTCGTCCTCAAAGAAGGTGCACTCCGCTATCAGGATTTTGCTGGCGGCAATATAGTCCAGCTGTGAAAAATCAACGTACTGCGTATCCCCTAAGTACGTCACAATGGGAAATTCCAACGGATAATCAATCGTGATGCCTTGCTTTTTAAGCTCCACGATTTGCGGCCCGGTCAGATTTGTGTACTCTCCCTTGAGCTTCTTTCGCCTTTCAATAACCGTATATCCTACCGAGCCGCGGCTGTGCTTGGTGGGAAACACTTTCACGAAAAGGTTCGGCTTGACTTTATATTCATCG
>JGI10211J34971_10001197_pt1 | contig 21689 bp, 40 predicted proteins | sample Etolagsediment_FD_34971 | JGI IMG/M metagenome (IMG submission 34971)
CCTTCGATCTCGTTGCAAATGAGATTAAAATCGTTCCTGTTTTTAATTGTCGATTCGTCAATAACCACAATTAAATAAGCAAAGGGCAATTGCCGACGGAACCGCCGACACAGAAACAATAGCAATTTTTGGCGCAGCGGTGCGCCATGTTCGCAAATCTAAATATTCTCAATAAGCCTGCCCAGGTGAGAATCGGCTGCTACCCTTATTGAGAATGAGAAGCAATAGCACCAGGTGCGTCCAGTGGGCGATCCGCCGCCGCAGAACCGTTTTCGGGGCCGGGGCCGGGCCGGTGCGCTCCCAGAGCCAAGGTCAAGACTAATTATTTTTAATAACCTAAAACCGTTTGGAATTTTGTGTGAAAATACATAAAGAAAACCACCCCCCTGCCAGTCCTAATTAAAAACCGCCACTCAGCAAGCCCCATAAAAACCGACCATCAGCGAGCACCCCATTGCTCCGCCATGGCTCGGGCGATTCCAGGATAAGTCAAAGATCTCAATTTCCATCGATCAGCACTAGGTGGCAGCTTATTTTGCCCGCTTGCTGTTTGATTAGCCCTGCGAGCTTTACGACCACCTGGAAGCACATCTATCGGTTGCAATAAAGGCAACCCCTTAAGCCACAAACAAGTTGCTTTACTTGCATCATGACCAAACTGCCAAGGCTGAATAATTTGATCTGGCTTGCGAATACGACTGCTGATACAACCAACAGGATTCTCTAATGCAATTTTTTTAATAGGTGCATCAAGTAAAAGCCGAACAAAATCAAGAGCATCTTCAGTAAGCTTCGCTCGCTCTGGACGACGCTTATTCCAGTGCAATCCACTTACCGCTAAATAAGTACAGGGCGGATGAGCAATCATCAAATCCCATTCATTATCAATAACATCTCTAACGTCACCGCAATAGTGTGGACCTGGAACATCTGATGGCAGCAAATCACAGCTCATAGCATCGTGACCCATTGAAATAAAAGCGTCACGCACAGCGCCGCTAAATTCACAAGCAACGAGAACTCTCATGATCATCACTTAGCCACGAAGAACTGATCTTCTTTGCCGTTCATCGTCACGCCGTCTTTCCACGTCAAGCCGATACAAGTGTCGTTAAGTACGCAGTAGATCAAGAATTGATCAATGGCTGGAGCGTACTTCACCACATAGGCGGTGTTTTCCCAGTGGACTGTTTGACCAGCCATAACGGCTGCTTGGATTTCTTGGAGTGTCATGGCAATGCAAGTAAAAAAGAAAGGGCAAATGCCGACGAATCCCGCCGACGAATCCACTATACACCATTAGCCGCACCCGTCAACGCAATGCCGCACCGGCAGGAGCAGCACCAGTGCAGTACAGACGTAAAGCGTGGCCGGAAATTCCGGCCACGGCCAAACATCCGAATTTCGGAGGTTTGACGGAATTATCGCCCAGCCATAAATCTTCATAAAAAGTTCAGGCAAAAATTTTAATAAGAAAATCCCTTATTTAAATCTCGTGGGCAGCGAGAGCAACTTACGCAGCCAGTAACCACAGGTGTAACCAGCAACGTAAACAGCAACAGAAGCACAGGCCCAGGCGCCAGCAAAACTACGCAACCAGGGAGACCAATCGCTCTTGATAGCCGTCCGAACGAAGCCGAGACATTGTTCGTAAAGCCACTGGAGCATCAACATAGGAACCGGGAGCGTAGGCGATTCGCCCGCGTCCCCGAATGCAAAAGTAAGATTCTCCTCTTTTTTCGATGAAGACGAAGAAGTCATTTTGAAGCCAAAAGTGATGGGCTTGCATCGACCTTACCTTATGTCAGTGCTTACATCAAGCTATGTGTCAGATTCCGCATCAGGCGCATGGAACGCTCGCTCCAAGCCATCCCATCGCGAATCCCACTGCTTGTCGCCTTGGTTACGCTCAAAAAAATCCCACGCAGCAGGATCTTCCCTATTAGCAGCAATAAAAAACTGCTCTAAAGCACGATCTTTGAATGCAAACATCGTGATATTTGGCGACCGCAGTAAAATGCGAATCGCAAGTCGTTCCCAGAATCGAGTAAGCATCACTTCATGGCGAACGCCCAGCGAGGCGCTTTACTACCAGAACCTAGCTCGCGTTGCTCATCATGATCTGCAATGCGGATCACAATGCCGTCAGTCGGCAGCTCCGAACGACCAAAGCAACCAGCCTTCCACTGACGATGACACTGCAGCACCTCTGCAATGGTGGCGCAGCAGAAGCCTGACACCGTGTCAAAACCAAGCATCCTCAAGCGTTCAAGCGACAAGAACTCATCACCATCAGCATCGACAAGCGTGTAGGCAATAAAAGCCAAACCTTCGCCAGTGTGACCTGCCTTGCGAAGTGCTTGTGCTGGCACGCTCTGACGGCCTGTAGCAGCGTCGTACAACTCACCGCGCACTTCGATCGTCAGCGGCTGCTGCAAGCAAGCAGGAGCGACCTTGGATACCAGTGCGGTCGCATCCTTGCCTGAGCGGGTCCAAGCAGCGTCTAGAAGGCCATCGACGTACCGGATGGCTATAGCGCACCCATCAACCTTCTCAGACACGCACAGGGCCCCCTGAGTCCCGCAGGAGTCGAGCCAGTGCTCCAGCTCATCCGCATCGCCATTACACAAGCTGAGCAGCTTGGAACCACCACCAGGCTGGTGCAGCTCAGGAGCATGGGGTGCAGCAGCACGAAGCTGCCGGGTAAGTGCATCGAACTCAGCATCAGTCATGATCGCGGCTCCGGCGCGGTATGCGGCATCGGCTTTGCGGACTTTTGCTCGTAACTGGGCAACGGAAGTCATTGGTTAAATGCAATGGGTAACGCACCAGAAGTATACACACAAAACGCAGCCGGTCAACGTGTCAGGTTTCGAGCAGCTTCACCAATCGCCCAGGTCAGTGCTGCACGCTGGTTTGCGTAGAGCCTGCTCAGGTCATCCACCACCACTAAAAGCTCATCACGACTCATCTCTCGCGCACTACGCCGCAACCTTTCCGCAAACATCTCAGCTTGTAGGCAGCGTTCGATCATCGCATTGCTTCGTCTAATGCTTTGCGTAATAGATTAGGTAAAAGTTCTTTTGTTGAAATATCAGCAAATTCTTCAAAATCCCACCGCTTGCTCACGGTTGGCAGGTCCTCCTCGTAGCTGAAGATCTGAGACAGCAATGGACCCTTTGCCCGATAGATACCTGGCTTCAAGTGCCGGTTTGGTCGCTTGGCGCGGCCAGGGCGACTATCAGGAACAGAGAAGAATCGCGAGTCTTTATATTTAGATCTTGTCTTAGCTCCTGGCTTGCGATCTAAAGCCCTAAGTACAGCAGTGTAAAAGCTGTTCCTGACGTTGCCGTATTCATTGATCTCGCCTGCCATACCCAAGCTTCCAATATTGGGCTTGGCGTACTTGTATGTCGCGGGCTTGATGCCCCGTCGCGTGAGAGCCCTGGTGAACCTTGTGACATAGATCTCACCACCATCCTGAACAGGCGAGAGATAGCGAGCAGGGTCTTGACCGCCTTTAGCGGGGCGATCAAAGCTCAGCACCACCCTGAGGCCATCAGCCTTAGCGATCAAGCCGCTGGTTGTCAGCGGAACTGGTTTTTCGAAGTTGACCTGTGCGTAGGCAGGCCAGGCTTCAGTCCGAAGGATGTTGGCTAACTGGAACATCGCCCGCGAGCCGGCATAAGGCAGCTGCGTGGCGGTAATGGCATCCACCTTGCCGATGAGATCTTCTACGTCGAAGTGGATTGCCATATGGAAACGGTAGCGCGATGAGCTGCATTTAGCTGTGATACGCCGAGAACCGTTGCGGTGCAGGGGTTCTTGGCTGCCTGTATCACTTGTATCGCTCTGTATCAGAAGGTGATACGCCCAAATCCCTTGCGCCGCAAGGGTTGTATCAAAATAAAAAAAAATTCTATTTATAAATATTATATATATATCTCTCTCTTACTCTCTCTCACATGAACTCTCTCCGGAGCACAAAAAAGCGATACATCGATACAACCCTTGCGCCGGAATGGATCTCGGCGTATCGGTGCTGTATCGGTGTATCGCTTTAGTGATACACGTTGGTATCACTGGGTTTTCAGCTAGTCGGCGTCGATTACGGCGGTCAATGGAATCACTGTAGCTCGGGAAGACTTGCTGCCAAGGAATCGGACCATACCTGGGTACTTATCAGCACCAGGAACCCGCTTCAGAGCTTGCTTGTGGGCTCCTCCGGACCATTGTGTGGAGCCAAGAAGCCGCTCCAGATTGGTGTTGGAGTTAGCGATGAGAAGGTTGCCGGATTGAAGCCTGATGCCATACCGCCCAAGGATCTTATCTGCAGTCTCATCAGACCCATCCAGTGTTCCCATTTTTGGACCCACCATGGATTCGATGAGATTCATGATTGTGAGCTTCTTGCCGCCTTCGATCGGCACCATCGATTCGCAGATATGAGCAAGGCACTGATGCTCATCTGCATCGCGTTCGTCCTTGGATTGCATTGACCAGTCGATGCGATCACAGAAGGCGATGGCTTCATCCAGGCTTACTTCACGATCGGAATCTGGAACCGTAGAAAAAGCACCAGCCATCAAGGTGCCGTGTTGATCACCGAATCGCTGGCCGTGCTTGCGAGCAAGAGCAGCAGCGAAGGTGCGGGCATTAGCGCGGATGGTGGGGATGCGCTGGAGAGTGCGAGCGACAAGGCTGCGACCTGTTTCTTCAGTGCAATATTCGGTGATGCGTGATTCAAGAGCAGACCAATCACCTTCAGCACGACGAAGGGAAAGTACACAAAACCGATCACGATCAGCACCTTGAACGAGTGCAACGTTGATGGATGAAACGCAGAACATACTGCGGATTTCGTATTGAGCAGCAGCACCACCACCAGATGAACCTTTGATGATTTTGCCGCCTTCAGATGATGCGATGCGTGCCATCGCGAGAACGTTTTGAACGTTTTGTTTTTCTTTTGAGTCGTTTTGTTCAAACTCGTCGAAGAGTACAGGTATAGCGTCGGATTTAAGAACTGCTCGCAGGCCAGGTTCTGTTGTACCGCCTGTTGCTGATTTGTAGATACCGCCAAGGAGACGACGAACGTAGCGGTTAAGGATTGTTGTTTTGCCGGTGCCTTTCGCGCCAGTCACCCAGATATGTGGCCGCCATGGTAGGGCACCACAAACTGGAGCGAGTACGACCCAGCCCATGAGTAGGAAGCCGAATGATGGTGACTCCCAAGAGAATGATTTGGCGAGGTTAAATAGCTGTTGACTGGTTTTATCGTCAAGCGGTGTATCGCTAGGACCATCAAGGGGTTTAGCGTGTTCGTAGAAGTAATAACTAGGAATACCTTCAGATACAGTGTGCTGTTTACCATCAACGATCATACGCATACCGAGATGAAAGATAACGCGATTAGCGTCTACCCAAGCACCACGACCACGAATACGATCTGGATCGAATACGCCTTTCTTATGTGACTCTAACATCATCCATTCTATTGCACGATCCCAGTCCATCTTGTCGTTTACGGTAAAGTTCTGCTCCCAGAATTGCAGTGAAGATGAGAGTGAGATTAGGTGTGTTTTGTTATGCGCGGCTACGGAAAGTTCAATTGCTTGGGAGCTAAGTTTAGGCATGTAGTAATACTTACCGTGATCGTAACCTAGAAATCTAAAAGGCACAATTGAGTGGTGATCGTTAGCAACCGGATCTGGTTTGGTGGATATGTTATCTGGAATCTGCCAGCCATGTTCAATTGCAGTGTTGATAACACGTTTAATTGTCGCTTTTAATGGTGCATCACCAATGGAGAGAATTTTCTTGACTGGTTCCCATGTACCGGGTGATTGCCAATCAGCTTCTTCAACAATGTCTTGAGCTTTAGCTTGCCCGAAGTGGTGAGTGAGACCAGCGAGGCAGGCGAAGCATGTGCCGTACATGCCTTGTCCGGCTTCAGTACGAAGCGGGATGTGCTCGCGGAACATCTCAACAGCGAGCTGATACTGGCGATCAGCAGGTAGAGCTGAAAACCAATGGTGAGACGGTTCTGCAGGGCGTTCACCGCGTTGAATCAGTGTTGGCGCTGCGATACCGATCTCTTCTGGTGTGAAGGTTTCGGTGTTGGTGCTGGCGATAATGGTGCGTTCACCAGTGCCGGGATGGATACCACCTGGCAGCCGCATGATGCGCGATGCGTTGGAGATCGCTTTATCGGGCTTGGAATCAGGCGCGACGAGTTCGATTGCAGTTGCGATGCGCCGCTGCAGTTCGGAGAAGGTAGCTGGATCTGGTTCTTGGCCTGGCGTGAAGAGCCAGTAGTGGTGCAGTGATTTACCACCGGACCAAACGGAGGCGGTGGGCTCGGGCAGGCCGGCTAAGGCGGGGAGAGCAGCTTGAGCATCGCGGCTGAGATTGCCGTCACACTCTGCGAAGACAGCGATTGCATGAGCAATGTGTGCGTTGGAAGCACCCCAGGCTTTAAGTTCACCTGCTTTGTTGATGTGTTCAGGTTTGGTGCCCCAGGATGCTGGTTGATCGGTTGGTGGGTTGACGACGAAGCCAAGGCTGTTTTGTGGGTTGCGAGCAAGGATGCGTTCGATCTTGTTACGCGGGATGTCCTCAGCGTCGGCCTTGACATGGATGCAGGGCTTGGAAGCGTCTGACGGGAAGACAGCAAAGACAATCGGACCAGTGGAACGCCCGATGGCTTCAAGGAACTCTTCGACGATGGACCAGTCGATCAGGGTGGTGGTGGTCACTGGCGGTCCTCGCTCATCGCCTTATCGATCAGATCGCGCAAAACCTGAGACATCGTGCGCATACCTGTCGCTTGTTTTCTTAGCCAAGCTTTCTGCTCTTCAGTCAGGACAAAGCGTACAGTTCGTTCCCCTGAATAACTTTTCATAACGGCATCTCGTTTGGTAGTTGCATCCCAGGCCAGTCTTTACTGGTTTCGCCAAGGAGATTGGTTTTAAGCCAAACCTTGCAGCCATCACGACGAGCGGTGGCAACAAGATCAGCAACCCATTCAAATGGTGGTGCAAATGAAGGATTTTGGCCTGGATTGGCTGACTGAGCACCGATAACAATAAGGTCGATGCCTTTAAGGCTGCTGAATTTCAAGGGAGCAAGTAAAGGCTCAACTGAAAGCCATTTCACCTTGACACCTGACACCTTAGACATTGCCTCAAGCGTGGGTTCTGCTCGATGCTGTTCATCGACGGAAGCTCCGATCCAGCCTGATGATGGAAGTTCAAGCCGAGCGTAGCGTTGCGGGAATTTTGTGAGATAGAGGTACTCCCATTGCGGATTGGCAACGGTTGATGCAACGACAGAATCAATCCATTCCTGTGGCACCCATGCGCCGAACAGGTCAGCCATAGAGCAGACAAATACTCGGCCAAAAGCTGGATCTGTTTTTGCTTTCTCTGGAACTGGCGTGTTAGCCGGAGCATCAATGCGCTCTTGGTGGTAGAGCGGAGTGAAACCTGCGGGATAGTATTTCGCCATATCGCGTGATTCTGCAATCGTCCTGGCGTAGCAGTAAGTGCAGCCGTGATTGCATCCTGTGACTGGATTCCATGAATACATGGCCCAGCCAATCTCAGTGCCTTTTTGTTGATTAAAGGTTGCCTTGCCTTTGGGTTTTGGGTATTCGTATTTGTTGCCCTTGTGATCAAGGAGTGTGATGGTTTGATCTTCTTGAACTTTTGGCTTTTCAGGCTGTGGAATTGATGCAGCTTGCTGTCGTTGCCGTTGTTGCGCTTGCTTATGAGCTTTATCAAGAGCAAGGGTTCCGGCTTGAACTTGCGGGATTAGGTCTGGAGCGACCTTGGCAACGCGAGCAGCTTGTTCGACGGCACTACGCGATGCACCTACGGATGCAGCAGCTTGAGCGGTGGTCTTGCGGTGCTCGGTTGCTGTTGATGGCTTCCTAGGTTCGCCCAGATCTGGGCTAACCTGGAGCTTGCCAACCTCGTCTCTCGATCGAGACTGAGCGGCTTGAGATGCAGCTTCCCGCTGCCGTTCTTTCGCCGCTGGCTGCAGCAGCTCGCGCACTTTCAACGCAACAACAGCACGCTGCCCAGGATTGAGATGCCGCCGATGCAGATTGGCGCTGAGGCTGAACTGCACCGGATCAGTCCCTTCATAACGATCCAGCACCACCTCTTGATTGGTTTCGTAGCAAGCAAACAAACGATTGCGACCGTCGAGCAAGGTGCCATCAGTCCAAATCGTTATTGGCTGTGACAATCCACGCTGCTTAATGTCAGCGCATAGCTCCTTAAATCCTTCGTCATCGACCATTGGGAATAAATCTGCTGCCGGATGAATGCCAGTGATTTCGGGATAGTAACCAAGAACTTCGGTCCAGTTAATTTTCATGATTGAGTGTTCTCCGCTTTGGTTAGGAACAGATATTTTTGCAGGGATAAAAAGGCGTCCGGGTCTTGTTTAAACCAAGCCACTTGAGGGTCTGCCTCGCGGCCTTCCATTTTACTGGCGGCGGCAAGGCAATCACTGGTAATTTGATGACGCCATTTGGTCGGCGCAGTTATTAAATATGCCCACTGATCAGGGCCTCCTACTGACAAGAGACATGCGTCATGCCATGGCCGAACAATGCTTTCAGTAACCATGTTTATTCTTTGAAACCAAACTTCACGCCGGTCCAGGTCAATGCGTTTAAGACCCCCAACATTACAGCCAAGTGTTGAAAGTGAGGTCGTAAATTTTGGAGCGCTAGCGAGAATTTCTGGGGTTAGGCACCAATCTTCAATGTGATTTGGGTCATTGTATATAAAAGCAGCATCCACTTGACTCAATTCAACAAAGTCATAAGATTTAGAGTCTGCACATAAGATCTTTAACGGCAGCTCTTGGTCAAACTGAGTATTTTGCTTTATGTTTGCCACCAATTCTAGCCAAGTTTCGCGCTGTTTTTCAAGCATCAAAGCGGCGCAGTGTACATCAGTTTGCGAATAGATGTACTTAAGATGATGAAGGATAATTCCGGGTGAGCAGCCTTTGCAGAACTCCTTGCCAATGTAGGGAATGCCGTCTCCGGCTGTCAGATCAACAGTGAGGTAACTGGTCAGACCGAGCTTGTTGACACGCAGGGTGCCGGCTTCACGCCCTAATAATTTATTGAGAAGGTCATGCTTGCAGGGCGTGACCCCCGACTTGCCAACAATTTTTCGTTTAGGCATTGCAAAGCTAGTGTTAGACGGGCTAAGATTAGCAAACCCATTGCAAAAGCGCAACCAAGTTTCACCCCATGCCCCTTAGACCCCGCCAATCGACGGCAATACAAGATGTCCGGAAAGCTTATTGCGCAGGTAGGCGAGCACCGATTCTGGTGGCACCGACTGGATTTGGGAAGACCCATACCAGTGCGGCGATCATTAAGTCTGCGCTTGATCGTGGCCGTACGGTTTGGTTTCTGGCGCATTTACGGGAGATCCTTGAGGATACGGCGAACCGCTTGCGGTCAGTTGATATCCCGTTTGGTGAGATCGGTGCTGGCAAGGCGAAGGAATATCACCGCCGAGTGCAGATAGTGAGTGTGCAGACTGCTGTAAGGCGTGATGATTTACCGAAGCCTGATCTGGTGATTGTTGATGAATGTCACCTTGCAGTTGCGACGACTTATTTGAAGGTGCTGGGCAAGGCAGGCAACCCAATGCTGCTGGGCTTGACTGGTACGCCATGCCGCCTGGACGGCAAGGGTTTGGGTGAATTGTTTGATGAGATCATCCCGACTTGTAGCACTGGCACGTTGATTAAGGAGGAGCTGCTGGCACCGATCCGATATTTTGCACCGCATCGCCCGGATCTTACGGGCCTGAGGATGTCTGGCGGCGATTATCGGCAATCGGATCTTAACGATGAAATGGATCGTTCAACGATTACTGGTGATGTAATTAAGCATTACCAGAAGCATTGTGATGGCAAAAGGGCAGTTGCATTTTGCACGTCAATTAAACATGCAGAGCATGTTGCTACTGAGTTCCGAGCAGCTGGGTATAGAGCGGTTGCAATTTCGGGCGAGAGCAAGAGAGCGGAGCGGACTGATGCGTTGAATGGATTGCGTGATGGTAGGTGGCAGGTGGTGTGTAATGCGCAGTTATGGGTTGCTGGTGTGGATGTACCGCAGATCGAGTGCATTATTTTGCTGCGTCCGACGAAAAGCTTGACGTTTTATTTGCAGGCGATTGGTCGTGGGCTGCGAATGTCACCGGCTTCGGGCAAGAAGCACCTGACGGTGTTGGATCATGCCGGATCGATATTTGAGCATGGGCCACCGGATATGGAACGGCAGTGGAGCTTGCAGGGAAGACCGAAGCGTGGCGAGCGGGCAACACCTGTGAGGCAGTGCCCGGCTTGCTTTTGCGCTCATCCGCCAGCACCAGTGTGCCCGGAGTGCGGTCATCAGTATTTGGCGGCGAAGAAGAATGGACCTGAGGAGGTTGATGGTGAGCTGGATGAGATTGATATGCGCCAGGCAGCAGCATTAGAACGATTAGCTAAACGTAAGGAGCAGATGGCAAAGAGAGCAGAACAGGGCAGGGCGAAGACGTTGGAACAGTTGATTGAACTTGGTCGTAGCAGAGGGTATAAACACCCTGTAGGATGGGCGCGAAAGATTATGGCTTCACGCCATTTTTAGATTGAGCGAAACTGAGATCCAACAGCAAATTCGATTGGAGTGCAGCAGGGGACCAGTGCGGTTGTGGCGTAATAATTCGGGAAGTTTGCCGGACCCGAGGACGGGAAGGTATGTGCAGTTTGGTGTTGGGAATCCTGGCGGTAGTGATTTGATTGGTTATCGGAAGGTGACGGTAACGCCGGAGATGGTGGGCCAGGACGTGGCGGTGTTTGCTGCGGTGGAGGTGAAGACTGCTCGCGGGCGGGTGCGCCCTGAGCAGCAACGATTTGTTGACCACATCCGCAACGCAGGTGGTATTGCAGGAATTGCTAGATCAGTTGACGAAGCAAGGGGTATATTGCTAGTATAGTTTAGCTATCGATTTCTCGTGAAATCTCCATTCCATTTTTGCGTTGCGTGTGAAAGTCCCCGTGTTCCATGCAAGTACGTTGAAGTATTGGCACTGAGCGAAGATCATGCAATACATAAGGCATCACGGATTCATCCTGATTGCAGCTATAGGGTGCTGGTGCCTGAACCGATCGTGAAGTATGGACTGGCAACGGATCATGAGTGAAGCTGGTATCCCAGACTCTCCTGGTCGCAAGGATGTCGTGGAAAAGATGACGACACTGAAGCCGTACAAGGCAACGTATCGCGACAAGCGTACGGGGCTGAGCCGTACAGAGCGGATTATGGCGACCAGCTTTAAGGATGCGTTGAAGCAAGCGCAGAATGCAGGTGATAAGCTGCAGTCTTTATTAGAAGATTGGCGATGAAGCACATTGTATTTTTTAGTTCTGGGATCGCTAGCTGGGTTGCGGCTAAGCGAGTTGTTGAGCGTTACGGCGTTGACGCTACAACCTTAGTTTTTGCCGACACTCTTATTGAGGACGATGATAACTATCGTTTCTTGCATGAAGCCGCAGGTAATGTCGGCGCCAAATTAGTAATTCTTAGGGATGGTCGAGACCCTTGGCAGGTCTTTAAAGATGACCGTTTTCTGGGCAATAGTCGATTGGCGACGTGTTCAAAACGTCTTAAGCAAGAAACTTGTCGTAAATATATTGAAAGCTTGGAAGGTGATTTGACCTTGCATCTTGGAATTGACTGGCAAGAAGCTCATCGTGCTGATGCTATTGTCGCGGGTTGGGCTCCACGCAATGTTGATTTTCCCTTGATGTGGGAGCCTTGGCTTGCCAGGCCAGATTACTTTGAGTTGGCTAAGCAACAAAAAATTAAGCCACCTCGTCTTTACGATATGGGTTTTGCGCACGCAAATTGTGGCGGTTTTTGTGTAAAAGGAGGTCACAGTGCTTTTGCTCATCTTTTGAAGCATTTTCCTGATCGTTATGCGTATCACGAGCAGAAAGAACAAGAGATGCGCGAGTACCTTGACAAGAATATTGCTATCATGAGGGATAGATCTGGCGGAAAGTCAACTCCAATGACAATGAAAGATTTTAGGGAGCGGAAGATGCCAAAAACTAATCAGTTGAATCTTCAGGACTGGGGTGGCTGCAATTGCTTTGCAGGATCAGAGTAATGAACGACCAAGAGATACAAGCCGCGATCGATCGGTATGATTATTTTGTAACAGAAATTTATGAGCGCCTCAATGAAGAAGATTCTGATTATCGATACGGAGACGACGGGTTTGAGCCCGAGTGACGGCTCTGTTGTCGTAGAGGTTGGCGCAATTTTATTTGATGTAGAGCTGCGTGATGTAGTTGCGCAGATTAGTTTTTTAATGCCGACGCTTGTGAATGAAGCCGAGCATGTTAATCGGATTAGCCCTGACCTTTCAGGCAAGGGTATTCCGGTGATGAGTCCGATGATGAGAGCTTTTTACGCGATGGTGCATGAAGCTGACTATGTGGTTGCGCATAATGCGGAGTTTGATTCGCAGTGGTTTGGCAGTGAAGGTAGGTTGCCAGCTCTTGGCCTGAGGTGGATCTGCACGATGGATGATGTGAGGTGGCCGAAGAACACCAAGAAAGGGCGACCATCGGTGATGAGTTTGGCGTTGGATTATGGGGTGCCAGTGTGGTCAGCGCACCGTGCGTTGACAGATTGTGTGTATCTGGCGGAGGTGATGCGCCGGGAGCCACAGCTGCGCAGGATATTGGTCGAGGCGTTGGAGCCGAAGAAGGTGTTCAAGGCTGAGTTGCCTTATGAGCGGAGGCAAGAGTGCAAGGATGCTGGCTTCGTGTGGAACCAGATCGTGCCGAAAGCATGGGCGAAGAAGCTGCGAGCAACAGAAGCGGATGCATTGCCCTTCCCAGTGCGCGAAGTTGTGGTATAATTATCGCTGTACGCTACTTTGCGTTTAATTTTGAATTATCACAGCCATCCGGCGATTTCAGCAAGCAAGCTGAAAAAAATCGCCTGTGGTACTCCTGCTGATTACTGGGCGGAGTACGAAGATCCAACAAGGATGCCCAAGCAGCCAACTGATGCGATGCGTCAAGGCAGCTTGGTCGATTGCCTGATTACAGAGCCAGACAAGTTTGACTTGCGTTATGTCGTCGCACCTAAGTGCGACAGACGAACGAAGGCCGGTAAGGAAGCATGGGCAGCAGCCCAAGAAGCTGCTGCTAGCAAGTGCGCCCAGGTCATTTCAGATGAGTGGTATTTCACCGCAAATCTGATCGCCAGCAGCTTGCGCAATGATCCAGTTGCTTCTGTGTACTTGCAGGGCAAAGGCCAGGAGCCGCATTTTTGGCATGACGCTGATCATGACATTGAGTGCCGGTATCTGCCTGACCTTGAAGATCCTGATAATGGATTGCTTGTGGACTTGAAGAAGTCTCGTAGTGCGAACCCAAAAGCATTTGCACGACAGGCTTATGCGCTGGGATATGACATCCAAGTTGCGCATTACGCTGAGGGCTACAAGGACCGCTATGGCGAGTATCCCAAGCAGATCTTGCTGCTGGCTTATGAGTGGGAGTGGCCGCATAACTGGTCTGTAAATGTTATTTCAGATGAGTTACTGGAGGAAGGTCGCCGCCGCCGAGAAGAAGCAATTTGTTTGCTTAAGGAGTGTCGCGGGGTGAATGAATGGCCCAGCTGGGGTGTGCATGTGATGGATGCTCCGGGCTGGTTGCGGCCTGATGATCCTGCTAATGACACTGATGTATCTGACCTTGAACTGGAGGGGATCTAATGGATTTTGTCGGTGATTTGATGAATGAGCCTTGGCTAAAGGCTTATATGTTTCCTGCGAATAACAAGATGACTTTAACGGTCAAGGAAGTGCGCAGGATGGAAGTGTCCTTTGATGGCAAGCAACAGGAGCTGCATACTGTTATGTCGTTCCAAGAGATTAGTCCAGAGTTGACTTTATCGAAGGTCAACATTATTCCAATCATTAAGATGCTTGGTAATGATGTAAGGGCTTGGCAGGGTAAGCGGATCACGTTTTATACGACCAATACGGTGATGCCGCATCCGATGAGAAAGGACGAGCCGTGTATCCGGGTTTACGGCAGTCCGGATATTACCCATGAGATGGACTGCGAATGGACACCACCAAGGCGTCGAAAGTTGGTGCAGAAGCTGCGACCAACTGGCTACAACGCGGCAGCGCGAGCGGTAGAGCAAGCAAAACCAGAACAATTTGAAGCAATTCGTAAGCGAATTGATGAAATGCTTAAAGACGAAGAGCTGACTGGAGAGGAGCACGAATCATTGGTTGCACAAATGGCTGCGAACAGTTAAGATTCTTAGCGCAAACGTTTTGAGCTATGTCTGTGTTTGAAAAAGTCAGCCTTGCTGATATTCCTGCCCGATCCAGTCGTCGCAGCAAGACGACGCCGCTGCGTGAAGCAATTGCTTCACTAGCTGTCGAAGAGGCCGTTTATGTGCCATACTTCGACAAGGAGACCGAAGAAGGTTACAAGCCTTCTACGGTCGCCCAGGTAGTGGGCTCTATGTCTAAAAACAGCACTGAGTACCGCTACTCTGTCCGTACCGAAGCATCCAAAACTGGCTGCTACGTTATCTGCAACCCTAAACCTTCTAATGGCTGAATTTTCTGTAAACGGCGCTTTGTTCCCGCAAAGCGCTGATGACCTCAAGAAGCGTCTTGGTGATCGTTTTGATTCATCCAAGAACTATCCGCAGCTTGATGGTGTGCTGAACATTCCGGCTGATGCTGCTTACGCTTTCGCGGAGTACGTCATGCAGGGCAAACCAATTGGTGATCGCCAGGAGATTCCTATTGCGATCAGCGGTTGGAAGCGCACCAGTGCATCAGGCAAAACCTACCTTAGCCTGAGCTTCAAGCCGCACTACAAGTACGAGAAGGCCGAAGGGGACGACGACAAAGTTGTCGCCAAAGCTGCTGAGTCGCTGGCTGCTGCCACCGACGGGAACGTACTTGATGAGTTGCCTTTCTGATTGTCGCCGGGGCGGCATGTCCGCCCCTTTTTTACTATGAACCCAGTATTTACGAGCAAAGATTTAGGCCAAGGAGTTTTACTGTCAGAAGTAGAAGACCTTGGCGCTCACGAACAAAAGATTCTTTATGAAGAAGCTATTGAAGCTATTAACAGCATTGATGCTAGTATCAGAGAAATCAATGGTCTTGAAAAGCGATCAGGAATTAGCACTGATGCTGACTGGTTGCATCGAGCCAAGAAGAAACGCCGCATTTGCCTTGAATTTGCGGCAAAATTAAACACAATTCTTAACGGAGCTGACCTTCCTAAGATCAGCTACGAAGAAGCGTATAAAAAACATTTTCATCAAATTCTCCTTGAAGAACTGGGACCAGACCTTGAGCGAATCGAATCTGAAGCAGCAAACCTCGCCCGTGCTGACGTGGGACGACACTGATCGAAGGGCATCGATTGGTCCTGGTCAGAGCAGAGCAGTGCCTGGTGCAAAGACAAAACGATTTAAGTTGACCGTTGTGCCTGTTGAAGGACCAAAGCTGGTGCTACAGCTGCAAGCTGAAAGCGCGAGCCGCGCAAAGGCTTACGCGGTAAACCGCTGGCCTGACGCCAATGTAACAAAAATAGAAGAAGTCAAACAATGACTTTTTCTTCTTTCATTGCTTGTTGGGAGTGTTGCATCTCTTTCTTTTTTCTGGTAGCCTTAGCCAGCTTTCGCAGCATGTGCTTGAGGAAGCCTAAATCCATTGCTTTTGACCATGATTGCTGAACACAGACTTGATGTTAGCGTTGAAGCCGTAAAAAGGCTATTGATCGACGCTTATACAAAATACGATCAAGCATTTCGAGCTGGTGATCCTGACCAGCGATACTGGGACGGTTACTTGCGTGCGCTGCATCACGTTCTTGAAATGGAAGGCGAGTGATGAGCAGCACACTAAAAGAATTTGGCAGAGAGTTTGGTCTTGGGAAGCGGCTGATGTTTGCCTTTCTCGGATTATTCGCGCCTGCAACCATGCTCGTTTGCGTGGTCAAAGCTTTTCTAAAGCTTGTCGAAGATCTTGATGATGAAGAACTAAAGAAATTTGTCAAGGAGCTCCAAGATGTTTGATCCGCATTTTCGCGTTGAGGTACTGAGCCGCACGTTGGACCCGCAAGTGCTGGTTTGGCAGGCAATGCACCAGGATTACAGCGAATTGTTTGTAGCAAAGGAGGAGCCGCCGTCAGAACCGGAAGCTGGCAAGCGCATTGTGCGTCATTTGCTGGCTGGTGGTCGCGGTCATTATGGACCGCTGGAGCACCCAAGTATTACGTTTGCTGTTGGTTGGTTTCCTCATTCTGTAATGCAGCAGGCCAGGACGCATCGTGTTGGCGTATCGTTTGATGTGCAATCAATGCGATATACGGGGTATCGCGTCTGTGCTGTAGCTGGTGGCGAAGTGAATGTAGAAGAGGTCTTTTATTTGCGACCTGTAGGAGAGTATTCTGACCGCCAAGGGAAGAGGTATACATATACAGAAACTCATAGAGCGCAAGACCTGCAAATTTGCTATGACGCAGTAGTTCGTTACTCCAACTTGATTAAAGCTGGATTTTCAGAAGAGCACGCCAGGGGTATTTTGCCGTTTGATTATCGACAGCATTTTGTGGTCAGTTTTAATATGCGATCACTGATGCACTTTCTTGACCTTCGGGCAAAAGATGACGCACAGGCTGAAATCCATTGCTTGTGCAATATGTTGATGCCGCATTTTCATGACTGGGCACCTGAGGTGTGTGATTGGTACACCAAGAACCGCCTGGGCCGCGCAAAACTTTCTCCTTAAAAAATGAAAAGAGTTGAAATTCACCTGCCAGAAGCTGACATCAAGCTTTTGGATGATATTGCAAAAGAAACTGGCACCACCCGTGCTGGCATTATTAGAAGCAGTCTTGACAGCAAAGGCTTTTCAAATGATTCTATGAGTCGCATATCTTCTGCGCTGCGTAGGCGCCTATGTGGCACATTTTCTGCGCAGCAGGCTGAACAGGCTGCGGCCATTGCTATTTGCACTATTGCCAATGAATCAAAAAAAGCTGCGTAGCATCCTCGCTACCTACGACGACTACTACACTGCTCTGTACCACGACCGCAACAACCCAGAAAAACCCGATGAGCACCAGCTACTTCAAGGATTTGATCAACGACATGGCTTTAGATACGATGCACCCTTTGCTACCAGCAGCACAGGACACTGATGCAATGATGGGTCGCGTCATTGTTTTGGAGCTGCTTTATCACCTTGATGGTCGTGATAATCAGTCTCATCCGCATCACAACACTTACACAGGTCTTTGGAGGGACTATTTCAATGGCACCAATTCTTGAATCAAACGTTGGCGATCGAGAAGTGCATGTCGGGGCGAGGGGTGGCCGTTATGTTTTGGGCAAAAACGGCAGACGGCTTTATATTGTAAAACAAGAACAACGCAACAGGGAGTTTCGACCTCGCCCTGGGGCATTTAAGCGATTTTTAGATGCACAGCAATGAAACATTTTCAACGTACTCTTAAAGATGAAGATATTGTTACGATTCTTGAGTCACCTTTAAGCAACGCGAAGATGGGCGCGAGATATGGCATTTCGCGCCAATCTATTCAGCAAATCAGGCACGGCAAGACCTACGCCAATGTACGCCCTGATATTCCAAGAGTGAATGGCAGGTCTTGCATGAAGTGCCAGCATTGGGATAAAGGCCGCTGTACGTTTGATTTTCCTGATCCTATAGAAGAAGGCATTTATGCAGCTCGTTATTGCAACCTATATCTTGTATGATCTGCTTAATTGTTAAGCCATCATGCAACCCGGCAACACTGGAGCGCAGTTGATGACCTATGGAATTGCATCGTATTTCAAGCCTTGGTATTTTGACGGTAAAGTTGTGTACTGGGGTGATCCAGAATACACGCATTCCGCAGCACTTGACGCTGCTGACAGAATGAAGGCATCGGTACGAAAGGGAAAATTTATTCGTGACTGGTAATAGCTTTCGGTATCACGCTGGTCGCCTGGTCGTAACGGAGCGACCAGACGGCTGGGTTGCGATCATCAAGACCAGGAAAGAGACTGTTGAGGTGTCATTATCTGCATCCAAGCCAGAAGTTGCAATTATTGAAGCGGAGCAGCTTTATGCTGATGCCCGAGCCGTAACAAACCCTAAACCATATTGCTGGCAGTGTATCCATTGGGAGCCAGTAAAATCGAGTTGTGGTCTCGGATTCCCTGAGGGTAAAAGAAGTGGCGGACGATTTGCAAACCAGTGCTCAGCCTTCTGGGCGGATTGAATGCGATAACGGAGCGTACATTGACACGCTGTATGACGAGCGCACTGGAGAGCCTTATTACAGAACTTGCACAAAAGGTGGCGCTATTTGCAGGTATTCTTCGGACCTGTGGCAAGCGCAAGTTTATGCGCAGTATTATTAAAAATCTTGATCAATCCATTCTTGAATTTTATCTGCACGTTCTTGATCGTAGAAAGGTTGCTGTTTGTACCAGTCCCAAACGTCTTCAGCGCCTTTCGAGCCGTTGCATCGCCGGCAGCAGCTAACCAAGTTGCTTCTAACTGTTAATCCTCCCTTATGCCTTGGTACTACATGGTCAAGCGTATCAGCATGTTCTCCGCAGTAAGCGCAAGTTCTGTTCCAGTTATCAAAAATCTGCCTTCTAAAGGCATGTTTGCTGGTTCGTTTATGCACTAATTCTGCGCCTTCAATTGCATGACCAATGTATCCACCTTCGAGCGGGAATACCTCTAAGTCAAAATCAACTATTTCTTCCGTTAGCTCTTCAATTTTTGATGCAATGTCTTCTGCAAATTCATCTGGATCTTGACCGTGAGCACCAGAACTTAGGAACATAATTTTTGCAACGTTGAGGTAGCGTTTTTCAACGCAATACACGGATTCTTCTTGTTCCGGCATTCGCCTTGGACATTTATTGGGATCGCAAACCCAACTTCCGTTTACAAATGTGAGTTGATCGATTGGCAATGATTCGCGGCATAGGCTGCTGCGGCGACATTGCCTAAATTCCTTGGTCACGCATTTGTTTGTGACTCAACACCTTAATGGTAGCTACAACAGCTGCTTATCAGCCTCGGCTTGCCATGACCTTAAAGTCGCGTTGATACCTACCTGTTTTGTTGTATGTTGCCAGCGGCGTTCCGCAAGTTCTATGAAACACAAGTTGTCCAATCTTTAGACCGGGATAGAGTGGTAGTTCGTAATGTCGGCGCATATTTTTTAGTTCAAGTGTAAGGCGACCGTGATAGCCAGGGTCCACAAAACCTGCCATTAGGTGCTCGTAGCCTTCGCGGCCTCGGCTTGATTTAAGTAGGAACTGGGCTGTAATTGATGGCGGTAATTTAATTACTTCTTGGACTTCTGCGAGGCAAAATTCACCAGGCACCATGCGATAAGGGGTGCGTGCTGTTCGATCGCTGATATCCATTTCAACCAGTCTTGATTGGTCTGCCACTTCAACCATGATCGTGCTTCCAAGCCGCACATCAATGCTGGCAGGGTTTAGCAGCTCTTCTTGGAATGGTTGTATTAGTGAATTCGCTTCACAGTAATAGCGAATCTGCCAGTCGGCTAAAACGGTCATTCCCTAATAACTTCACAGGCTTTATTATAGTATTTGATGCGATCTTCTAGGCCGTTGTAGCCGCCATTCAAGATGCGAGTAACTTGGTATACGTCTTCGGTTTTGCAAGCTTCAGCCCAATTGCTTTCTTCAATCCAGCAAATTGCGGACAAAAATGGATAAGCATCCGCCACGTACTTTGCGCCGAGTTCCATTACTTTGTCGTCGCGCATACCGTTACGTTCCAGCCAAGTGCTGAAGCGTTGGTAGTTGTAGCGACCAGTTAGCTGGATTACGCCGCCGCCTTTAAATTTGACGCCATCGCCAGGTTGTGTGTTGCCGAGATCTGTGCGGCCTTCGTATGCTTCGCCGGATGCGATTTCTTTCATCCAGCGGTAACGGCCCGTTTCGTGGCACGTCTGTGAAATCAAATGGCGGCGTTGGTTCAGGCTTGTCATATCTGCAACACGCACCAGCATGTTCAGGTCATTCATAAACGCATCGTTAAAATCTATGGGCTGCCAGCCTGAGATTTCGGCAACTTGCTCGCGGGTAACAAGCCATTTCTGTGGCGGTGGAGCGACTGCTGATACCCAAGTGTCGTACCAGCCAGAGCTTTTCGTAAGGATGTAAGGATCCAGCGAGTTAATCTCGTCTTCTAGTTCTTGGATTGCGGCGGTTTGGTGGCCGAGTTTCTTGTAGTACTTGAACAGGTCAAGCAGTCGGATCGGTTTCGCGCTCATCGGCCCACTCATAACGGATGGATATTGGCCCACCAAGGGGTGTTGTACCTGGGTCGCTGCTCTCCGTAAACACTGTACGAGGACCAGTGTCTGGCTGGCTAGCGTGCCAATCTTCGATCTCAGTGTCCAAACGCGGTTTAAGAGTCGCATTGAACTTAAAATCGCGGGCAGCTTGATTTAGGTGGTCCGTCCAGTGCTTATCACCGAAACGCACCAGCCATTTAGTGTCGTCTGGGACACCGATTACTTTTTTGGAAATACCTTCAGCATGATTTCCAGCACGACCTGGATAATGCTGTTGCTGCGAAGCGGTGACAGAGCGATGATTTCAGATGCAGCAGCCAGTGCCACACTGATCATTGCGATAGTTGCGGGATCCATTGGAAAGAAAATGGTTGCACAAAAGTATTCTAGTGGTTCTTCTCCAGAACTCTCAAGCGCAGCTCATGATCATCAAGTCGTTCTTTATGATCTGTTCGCAGTGCAACGATTTGTTCTAGGACGATTTCAACGCGGGCTTCGATGGCTGCATGGCGTTTATCAAGTCGCCACAACGCACCAACGCCTGCTGAGATGATGACGGTTGCGATGCCGGAAAACAAGTCCACGGCAGGTTCTCCAGCAATCTGCCTTTATTTTAACGGATCGGGCTTGCCGGACAAAATGGATAGCGCACGCTTGTAATACCAGCAATTTGTCTTGCCAGCCTTTTCTAAGGCTTGCTTGACTTTTTCCCAGTTTTCAAACGTGCGGCGATCCATTACTTTCCTTGTCCGCGATACATCTTTTTATTATGTCGCGGTTTGGAATGTTTACCGTTACCTTGCCGACTCTTTTTAGGTTTACCCTTTACAAAGTCTTTACCAAGGGCTGTACGGGATTTAGCTGCCATCAGCTAGCCCAAGGTGTTCCGCTACCTCTAGTTGGTGTGCGCTTCTCAGTTAGCTGGTTGTCCAAAGCTGCATGGATTTCAGCAACCTTATCCGCACCACCGATAGCAGCTTGCGCCCAAGTGATTGCTTGTGCTTCAGTCACGTCGTCATAAGCGATCATGTCTGCAGGATCAGCAGGTTGCAGTCCGACAGAACCATACGCGCCAGCAGAATACACACCGTCTTCAGTTGTAGCCGTGACGGTGTAGTGGAGCGTGTTGATCATGCCGTCAGACAGTGTGCGATCACATTGACCGACTTTCCAGGTGTAGGTGTTTGCCATGAGAAAAGAGCACCGAGGTTAGTTTAAGCGTGGATGCCCTGCTGTGACACAGGGCG
>JGI10211J34971_10001199_pt1 | contig 21681 bp, 15 predicted proteins | sample Etolagsediment_FD_34971 | JGI IMG/M metagenome (IMG submission 34971)
CCTAGTTCGTCAAATTCTTTCTTCTTACTTATTCAATATCATAATCAATCAATCTTTTTACTATTTTTACTTATTTGAGTCTAATCTTTTTTTATCTCTTATATTTACAGTCTATAATTAATTGAAGAATAAATTATATTTATTTTACAATGAAATGAGCCATAACAGCAAGATGATCAGAATAACCTTTGCCTTTGTGTTTAGATGGCTTGTTTCGTGTTGTTTGCCATCTATATATACTTTTACCTTTAAAGAGATATTTTGGATTATATGCACTAATTGTGTCATATTTATAATAGATGTTATTTTGCTCTAAAAGTGATTGAGATATTAATATGTTATCCAAGGCTTCTTTTTTACCTCTGAAAATATATGTATATCTATCTTTTTCATCTGTGTCATACCATAAATTATATAAACTCTTTTTTTCATATTTTACTGTTGAAGCTTTAGTAGTTTGCTCTTTTGTGTGTAAAACATGATTTATACCAGTTTTTCCATTTGTATTATTATGTTTTCTTTTTCTTTTAAATTTTATATACTCTTCATAATCTGAATTAAAATCACCCAATAATATTATATTTTTATCTTGACCAATTTCATTGATTCTTTTTTTCAGCTCTTTGGCTGATCTGATTCTCATGCTTTCAGGCCCTGATTTGGCTTTCCAATGATTTACAAATAGATATAAATCTTTGTCATTAATTTTAAATTTCACTTCTAAAATATTTCTGTATTTATAGGATGAAGTTACTCCTATTTCTTTAGTATAAAGAAATGGTATCTTACTTAGTATTGCTACTTTTGTTATTGTGTTTTTTTTATCAGCTATTTTGAAATACTGATAATATAAACCTTTTTGCTTAAGTGTGAATCTTAAATCTTTAAGTGCATGTAGAGACTCTATTTCTTGCAGAGCTATGATGTCTGCGTTTATATCTTTGATTACTTTAGATATATTATCTAGTTTTATCTTATATGTTTTGTTATTCCAGTTTGATTGTGTATTTGGTATGTATTCGCTATATTCATTGCCATCTTTTTTTAAGTCAAAAAGATTTTCTATATTATAAGTTGCTATTTTCAAGGTTACATCTCCAAATAAGGTTATATTCAAAATTATAAATATAAAAAGTATTTTCACTAATTAATGCCGTTTAAACGCAGAAGTTTATCTGTATCTGCTTCTCTACCCATTAGTTCATGAAAAAGTATTTCCATACTTTTTGAACCACCACCCCTGAGTATTATGTCGAGATACTTTTTAGCAGTTTGTGACTCAAATATTCCTTCATCCACTACACTATAAAAAGCATCTGCACTCAGTACTTCTGCCCATTTATAGCTATAATATCCAGCAGCATATCCTCCTGCAAAAACATGAGTAAATCCATTTTGAAATTTATTATATTCAGGGGCTTTTATAAGTGAAGTTTCACCTCTAATTTCATTGAGTAAATTTTGTACTTCTTCACCTTTGTAGACTTTTGAGTGAAGTTTAAAATCAAATATGGAAAATTCTAACTGTCTTAACATTCCCATTGCAGATTGAAAATTTTTACTTTTTACAAGTTTTTTTATCATCTCATCCGGAATTGTTTCTCCTGTTTTATAATGAGAAGCAAAGAGTTGTAAAACTTTTGGCTCATAAGCAAAATTTTCTAAAAATTGTGATGGAAACTCCACAGCGTCCCATTCAACTCCGTTGACTCCACTCACTTCATTTTCATTTACTGTACTTAATAGGTGATGGATTGTATGTCCCATTTCATGAAATAGGGTAACAACATCATCATGACGAAGAAGAGAGGGTGTTGTTTTACTAGAAGAGGGAAAATTACAAACTATAAACGCAGAAGCTAATTGCTCATTTTTATTTTCATCTTGACAATGGGATTGCCAGTTATGCATCCATGCACCACCGCGTTTATTTTCTCTGGCTTCTAAATCTAAATAGAGTCTTGCTTGAAGTTTGTCACTTAAATATAAATCATATGCTGAGGCTTTATCATTCCACAGCTTTGTGTTAACTTTTTGAAATGTTAGACCAAAAAGTTTATTTAAAAACTTGAACATACCCTCTGTTACACTTTTTTGTTCAAAATAGGGACGGTATTCCTCTTCATCTATGTCATATGAGGCTTTTTTGAGTATCTCTGAATAGTATGCCGTATCAAAACTTTGGAGCTTGGCTGGTGCTATTGCTTGGAGTTCTTTGAGCTCAACCTTTGCTTGCTCTTTTGAATTTTGAACAAGTTTATTCAAAAAATCTAGTACACTCTCTTCATCTTTTGCCATTTTTGAAGCTAAAGAATATTGTGCATAATTAGTAAAGCCAAGTAATTTACTCATTTCATTTTTTAGTACTAGCAATTCATCTATTATGGCTGCGTTTTGAGGCGCTCTTGTAACATATGCTCTGTATAATTCTTCTCTAATTGCAGCATTCTTTCCATAAGTCATATAGGCAATATAAGAAGGGAGTTGAAGTGTAAATTTATATTTTACTACTCCGTCTTCTTCATATTTAGCATTCTCTTTATCACTTTGAGGAATGCCTTCTACATCTTTTTCATCTGTGATAATATATTTGTATTCATTAGTAGCATCAAGTACATTCTGAGAAAAATCATTTGATAGCTTACTGGTTTGTATATTTATCTCTTGAAGTCTAGCCTTTGTTATATCATCTAAGTGGGCACCACTTAATTCAAAATGTTTTATATTGAGTTCTAAAACTCTATTTTGCTCATAATTTAAAGACTCTTTTTCATTTTGAAATATCTCTTTATAAGCATTGTAAATTTCTAAGTTTTGTGATAGTTGTGTTGAATACTCTGTAATAATAGGAATAGCATCACTATAGACTTCTTGCGTTTTTGTAGAGTTGTTCACTGCATTTATATGGGATAACGGTGTGAAAAAATGGTCTAAATACTCATCCATCATCTGTAGTGGTTTCACAAAGTTCATATAAGTTTTTTTAGGAGTTTGTAATAACTCTTCTACTCTTTTATTATTCTCTTCGAGTCTTTTATTTAAGTCGGATACAAAGTTGTCTAAATCAACTTTGAATTCTAAAAATTTTGACATTTATTTATTCCTTTTTCGCATAATATGTGTTTAATCTTCTTCATCACGTTTTTGTAATATAGCACCAAATCTATTTATTAAAATATCATCATATTTATTTGAATACTTTATAAGTCTTTCAATAGCTGTTCTTCCCTCTTTTTGGGTTAATGATGAGTCAACTATTAAGTATGAAAGATATATACTGTTCTCATTTATCGAAAATTGTAAATATGATAGCTTAGAATTTTCTTCTAACATGTAATCATAAATCTTATCTATGTTTTTACTTGGAATTGCACAGAGTTTTGTATCGCCTATAATTATTCCATTTTCATAGTAATTTATATCTATCCGTGCGCTTCCTTCATCTATCCTCCATGAGGATTGACTTCTTCTTGCTAATGTTACATTGATATTAAGAGAGCTTAATATATCTTCTATAAGTTTAGTTGCAGCGATTGGATTATAGCCTTTGCGTCTAAGTCGCGCTACTTCTAGTTTAACACCACATTCAGGACAGTAATCTTTTTTAATATCTTCTTCACAAATAAGATTTTTACATGATGGACATTTGATAATTTTGTCATGCTTTTTCTCTTTAAAATTATCTATAGCTTCTTGAATATAAAAGTAGGGAAGAGCAAAACCAAGATTATTGGCATTTTCAATTATAAAGGTATTAACACCAATTACTTTTCCATCTATATTTAAAAGTGGGCCACCGCTGTTTCCTGGATTGATTGCTGCATCAATTTGTATATATTCTAAATCACCTTGAAGTCTTGATGCACGGGAGACTATACCTTCCGTGGCTGTATAGTTTAGTCCGTATGGATGACCAATCGCTATTGTAGTATCTCCATCTTCTACTTTTGTATGGGATAGCTCTAGTGGTAATCGAGGTAGAGGAAAATCGAATTTTATAAAGGCTAAATCATAGTAAGGATCATCATAGACAACATCCGCTATGACTCTTTTAATTTTTTTTGCACTGATAACAACTTCTTTAAGACCACTTACAACGTGTGAATTTGTAACTATCAAGTCGCCTATAATGAAACCCGTACCTGTTCCATAGGGAGACATTATCTGTATGATATTTTCTATATACTTTTCTAATATTATTTGAGTATTCATCTATATATCCTCAAAATTTAAATTTTGTAAGTGCAGATAAAAACTATTGCTGAATTCATTCATTGAACTGAAGTTTAATTCATTTGAAAATGATTTTAATGATTTATACTTTTCTTGATGAGGAGATATAATAGTATCCACCCTAGAGATTATTGTGCGTTTTGAAAAGCTTTGATCTTTTATATCATATAGAGGGGTATAGCCTAAAGATTCAAAAAATTCGGAGTTTTGTATCTCTACTAAAGTGTGCAAAAGTTCTCTTATTACGGGATTAAGACCATAATTATAGAGTGTATAAAAAGCTATATATTTATATATTGTTGGTATTATTTGTAAATATCTATTGTTTTTATACCAGCGAATTTTAATTAAAGAGTCGTTAATAAAATTTACAAACTCTTCATAAGATGTTTTTTCTGTTGGATTAAAGGTATATTTTGCGTTATAAAAATTAGGACGAAAGCTTTCAAACGACATCTCTTTGAAACTGTCAATATAGCGTTTTAACTCTTCATTTTTTGTTTCAATGAGTGAGTTTTCTTCACTAAAATATTCTATAATTTTTTGACTCATTTTTTGATATATTTTATATTTTGGTACAAGAAGATAGTCAATCTGAAAGAGAATTTTTAGATACAAAAATGCCTGCATAGATGTATTATCGTTTGATGGAAGGGATTGAACTTTTAAGTCGAGCTCATCTAACCATTTTTGGAGATAGTTATATTTGATTTTTAGTTCAGCGTCATCTATTTTTTGAATATGTTCAATATCCTCAAGTAAAATATCTGAAAATTCACTTTGAATATGTTCTTTATCAAAATCGGCATTTAAGGCTAGTTCTCGTAAGGGATAAAATACTTTTTGAGGGCTCATGGTAATATTGTCATGATAAAGTTTTAACATGATATTTTCATTGTCACTAAAATAACAAGCATAGGTAAACTGGTAGTTTCTCTCTAGAATATAACGTTTTAGAGCTACATCTGCGTTTTTCTTTTTTATGATTATTGCTTGAGCATATAACTTTTCTTTTGTAATAGTTCCAGTAATCTTTGCAGAGCCTTGATAAATAGTGAAATTTAGTTCGTTTTCATCTCTGTTAAATGTGATATTTTCATTAGACTTTTCATTGCTAAAGTTTATAAGAGATTGAAATAACAGTTCATATCCATTGAGTGTTTCTTTCTTCTCAAATGCTTCATAGGATTTTATAAACAGTTCTTCTTCATTCTCCGGTATACTTGCGTTTATACCTCTGCCAAATGTATGTTTTAAGTCATGTTTCGTTTGAAAAAAATTTAGCCAGCTCATTGACTCACTTTATTAAATAAATTATGTATTTATCCATATAATCAGGATTATATTAATAAGTGTCATTATAATGAATGCCGCCTTATAAAAAGCCAATGGTGAACGCTCAATTAAAGAAGCATTTTTTGAAAAAAAAGGTTTTACTTGTTGAGGATGTGTTAACTCATAGGACATTTCTGAATAATGCTCATACCTATTATCTTTCTCGATGGCAATTGCTCGCAGTATTACACTATCTAACCACTCAGGGATATTATTGTTATAGATGCTGGGTTTTTTAGCTTCTTTAAATGTAGGGTTTTGAAATGGTTCTATTTCTCCATAAGGATATTTACCTGTAAGCGCCAAATAGATAGTAATGCCGATAGAAAAAATTTCACTCGTTTCACTAATCGCTTCATTTTGAAATCTCTCTGGAGATAAAAAACTAGGAGTTCCAGCTTTAGAGTTATTAGAAAAAATCTCTGTAATGCTACCAAAGTCTATTATCTTAAATTGTAAATTTTCATTATCATCTTTTGCTATCATAAGATTTGGAGGTTTGATGTCTCCATGAACTAAATCAAACTTCAGTAAAAACTGAGACATGTGTAAAAGAGTTTTTGCTAACTCAATGCCGTCTTCTATACTTATTTGTTTATAAGACAAATAAGCATCTAAATCTTCACCTTGAAATAGTTGCATGACATAATATCTCTGTGTCCTATTTTTAGGAATTACTGCTTTTGGAAAAAAATCTGCTTTGAGACGTTTTGCATTCCAAGCTTCTTTTACAAATATGTCTAGTATGCGTTCATCATCAGCAGCTTCTAAAGGAGCAAACTTTACAACATACTGTTTTGTTTTTTTGGAGCAGAGCCATGTTCTGTTGTTCTGTATTAGGGATTTTTCTAGTTGATAACCATCAATATTTTGACCAACTTTTAAGTTCTCAGATATTGTAAGTTTTTGTTGTTTTAAGATAGAAATTTCATCTGCTTTTAAGATTTCAAGTACAACCGCAGTCGTATCATCAGGAAGATTGTCTTTTACTAATTTACTTGCTTTTTTGACTAATGCGTGAGCACCTAAAGCAATCTCATCTTCAAGTCTATTTTTATTCATCAAGGAGTATAAGCCATCACTACAAAGTAAAATTTTGTCATCTTTTTCAATGCTGTTTTCAAAGTAAAATGGTTCTACATTAGTATCCATTCCTATTGCTTGTGTTAGCACATTTTCATATCCATCTTCTTGCATTACATGATCATTTGAAAGTTGAGTGATTTTTTTGTTTCTATAGAGATAAACGCGACTATCACCTACATTGGCACCATAAAGACGATTTCCTTCTATGACAACAATCGTTAAGGTTGTAACAAGTTCACTTCGCTCGTAGTTAATTTGAGATTCTTGATAGAGTATAGAGTTAATAGATTTTATAAAACTAAGAATTGATTTTTCAATACTCCATGTTTTAGGACGTATTTTAAAATTATTCATAAGATAGTTTGTAGCTCTTTTTGCTGCCTTGGCACCCTCATCAGCACTTCCTACTCCATCACAGACTATAGCAACGCTCAAGTTGCCTATGGTTTGAACGTCATAGAAGTCATCGCCAGTTAATTCTTTGCGTTTTGCTAATGAAAAAGCACTACTTTTTATTGTTCCTAATGACATGCTAAGCCTTTTGTTTTGTAAAATATATAAATACTCCTAGTGATATCATTAATATTGACACTCCTCCAATTAGATAAAGAGCATGAAGCATATGGTTATAATTGTCGATAGCTATTTTAAATACCACCATCAATGATTCTATAAGTAAGGCTATTATAATTGTTATAGAAAACTTGACTAAAACCTTGTACTCAGTACGACTGTTTTTAGAATAAGATTTAAACACTACTTCTTGTTCCATAACTGTTTTTGCCAAGTCAAATATTGCAAGTCCAAGAGTTAGAGCAATTACAGGTTTAAAAATAGATTCAATTGAAAGATTTGAGTCTATAAAAATAGATTGAATAAAACTAAACAGAGCATACCCTATAGTAAATAGGGCTAATATAATCATTATATTAGCTGTAATAAAGTAAAAAGATTTACTTACGAAGTTGAAGGATTTATTTACTTCTATAAGCCCTAGTCTTTGTAAGAGAATGCTCACATCAAAATCTAGCATATATATTTTGTTATTTTCTTCTTTTGCTACTGTAATACAGGTTCCACCAGTTGCACTACTAATATATGGCTGTGAAACGCATATTTTAGACGAGTCGAAATTTATTTTTGTAAGAAGATATTCTCTGCTGCTGCCGATTTCAGTTTTAGTTGTTCTGTCTCTATAAATATTTTCAGATATTTGAGCATAAGTACTGTTGTCACAAAAATAGACGAGTTCAAGAGATGGAAATGCTTCATAAAGCCTTTCAAACTTATCATTTTCTTGGAAAGATAAATCACCACTATTGGCGATTGTTTCTTTTAAAAAATTTTCTATATCAACTTTATTAATTTTATATGTACTCATGAATTCATGCATAGTTATCCTTTGTTTTAAGCGTAGAGTTATTTTTCTACATTTACGTATACATTATAATCTAAATTTCTCATGATATCGCCAATTTATTGATTATTATTTATCCAAATTTTTAGCCGGAAATAGATAAGCGAAAGATAAAAGCTTAGATAGATCGACAAAATTTATACTATAATTTCTTCAGAAGGATTGGAATGCAAGAAGAAGTGAGTTTAACTGTTAAACCAGAATATATTAAAGAGTATGAAACGGGATATCCACTCATAAAAAAAGAGTCTATTCTTGACTGGAGTAAAGTAAAAAATGAGTGTATTATTAATTTATTTGATGAGAGAAAAAAGTTTATTGCAAAAGGGTATCATGGAATCCAAAATAAAGGTTATGGCTGGGTACTCTCTTTAGATAAAGATGAAAAGATAGATAGTGATTATTTTTTAAAAAAAATAGAAGATGCTATTCTTTATCGAAAAGAATTTTTTAGTGATAAAAGTACCACTGCGTTTAGAATTTTTAATGGTGAAGGTGATGGTGTTGGTGGATTAACAATTGATTATTTTGATGGGTATTATCTTGTAACCTGGTACTCTCGAGGTATTTATGAACTTAGGGTAAATATTTTAGAAGCCTTAAAAAAGAGTGTAGATTATAAAGGAATATATCAAAAAAAGAGATTTGATACTAAGGGTCAATATCTTGATGATGCGGATGATTTTCTTTTTGGAGAGCGCGCGCCTGAACCCCTGATAGTAAAAGAAAATGGTGTGAATTTTGCAATATATTTAGATGATGGAGCTATGGTCGGTGTTTTTTTAGACCAAAGAGATGTAAGACGTACTATCCGTGATAAATATGCAAAGGGCAAAACGGTTTTAAATACTTTTTCTTATACCGGTGCATTTTCAGTTTTTGCTGCACTTGGCGGTGCAACTAAAACAACAAGTGTTGATTTGGCTAAACGCAGCTTGTCTAAAACGCAGGAGCAATTTAGTATAAACGCAGTAGATGTAGAGAAGCAAGATATTATAGTCGAAGATGTATTTCATTACTTTAAATATGCGGTAAGAAAAAACTTTTTATTTGATTTACTTGTATTGGATCCGCCTAGTTTTGCAAGAAGTAAGAAGCATACATTTTCCGCTTCAAAAGATTATGTAAAACTTTTAAAAGAAGCTATACAAATAACCAACAAAGGTGGTCTCATCGTTGCCTCTACTAACTCTGCGAACTTCAGTATGATGACATTTAGCGATTTTGTAGCTACAGCATTTAAAGAGTTAAAAGGAAAGTATAAGGTAGAGGAGAGTTTCTCCTTACCTAAAGATTTTAGAGTGAATGAAAAATTTAGAGAGGGTAATTATCTAAAAGTTATGTTCATTAAAAAGCTGAGGTAGATTAAATTCTACCACCAGAAGTAACACCCCATGTCGTTCTCCATCTAGTTTTGACAAAAGAGATACCACTGAGTGCTATAAGAACAACAGCTGCAAATATCATGAAACCTGTTGCATAACCGTCAAACGCGCCTTTAGACCAACCAAGAGTCTTAATCAAAGCTGTACCTCCCAGACCACCTGCCGCACCGATTATACCTGTCATAATTCCAATATCTTTACCGAATCTTTGTGGAACTAATTGAAATACTGCGCCGTTTGCCATACCAAGATTGGCCATGATTAAAAACAGTACAAAAATAGCAACACCAAAAGGAAGGGTAACTGATGCGTTTAATACAGCTAAGAGAGTGACCATTCCAAAGAAGATATATAAAGATTTAATTCCGCCAAGTTTATCTGCAATCGCTCCGCCTACAGGACGAAGAACAGCTCCTGCAAATATACATAAAGCACCAAAATATCCTGCGATAACTTTTACATTTTCTTCATTAAAGATATCTGTACCAAAGGCAGACATATCTGCCTGATATGTATTCATTAAATATACTTTCATATATCCGGCAAAACCAACAAAACCACCAAAACTTACAGCATAAAAAAGGTTAAACCACCAAGTATCTTTATCTTTAAGAAGTTTTATATAATCTTTTAATTTTTTAGGATTAGCTTGATATACATCTTGGGGAGCATTTTTTGCAATAAACGCATAAGCAATAAGAACAACAATTGCCATTGCCGCACCTACACCAAATACCGCTTCCCATCCCCAAACTTCAGCAATTTTTGGAGCAAATAAAAAGTCAATAACAACACCGATGTTACCAGCTCCTGCAATACCTAATACAACACCTTGAAGTTTTGGTGGATACCACTGACCAGCCTGTGGAAGAGCTACGGCAAATGAAGCACCTGCAAAACCCAATCCAAGAGCAACTAAAAGAAGTGTCTCATACGTAATACTATTTCCTTGAAAATAAGCAGTTAGAAGAGCAACTATTACAACTGTTTGTGCCATCAAAGCAGTAAGTTTTGCACCTAGTTTATCTACGCCAAATCCAAGTAAAATTCTCAAAATCGCACCTGAGAGTATCGGAAGTGAAAGAAGAGTTGCTTTTTCACCGGCTGTCATGATATGACCACCTAATGCAAGCGCTTCAGCTATCTCTGTAGAGAGTGGNCCCAACATAGTCCACACCATAAAACTCATGTCGAAATATAAAAAAGCCATAAACAGCGTTGGTGCATGTCCTTGTCCTTTTAAATCTTTTAATCCTGCCATATTTTTTCCTTGTTTACTTAAAATTACATTATTTAAATGTTGTTGAAGAATTATACTTTTAAATAAATACTAATTAATCACTATATTGATTAAAATTTATACAGTTAAGTCTTAAAATTACATTAAATCTAATATAAAATACGCTTAGAAATAAAAATATGGATACTAATTATGATGAAGTCAGTTTGTGGATATTGTGGTGTTGGATGTGGCATAGAATATGATAATAATAGTTTGATTGGTGATTTGGCATATCCAATTAACGAGGGTAAATTATGTTCTAAAGGTGTGTCAGAACTTGTAAGTATAGATACATCAACAAGACTATTAAGACCTTATATAAGGGATTCAATTAAAAATGAGTTTTCCATCTCTTCTTGGGATGACGTAATTGAGACAGTCGTTAAAAAAATAAAGAATACAAGAAAAGAGAAAGTGGGTTTTTATCTTTCAGGACAACTTTTAACTGAAGACTATTACATAGCAAATAAACTAGGAAAAGGTTTTATAGGTACACCGCATGTTGATACAAATTCGCGTACATGTATGTCAAGTGCAGTTGTTGCGTATAAAAAATCAATAGGAGCTGATTTTGTTCCATTAAGAATGAATGACATTTTTAGCTCAGATTTGCTGATTTTAGCAGGTGCAAATACTGCTGAAGCTCATGTCGTTTTTCATAATCAAATAAAAAAAGCAAAAAAGAACGGACTTAAAGTAGTAGTAATTGATCCAAGATTCACAGATACGGCAAAGAGCGCTGATATTTATTTGCCTTTAAAAGCGGGTAGTGATATTGATTTTTTTAATCTCATCTCAAAAAGGATTATAGATGAGAATTTATATGATAAAGATTTTGTAGAAAATCATTTAAATGGTTTTGAGGGTTTAAAAAATAAGTTCAAAAGAGTGCCTGTTACTAAAATGCTTAAAAGAACAGGTTTAACAAGTGAGCAGTTTGAAGAGTTCTGGAATATGTATAAAGAGAGTGAAAACATAATCACAGCTTGGACAATGGGTTTAAATCAATCGGTTCAAGGTGTAGATAAAAATCTTGCGCTTATAAACACACATCTTCTGAGTGGAAAAATCTTTAAAAAGGGAAATGGACCTCTTAGTTTGACCGGTCAGCCAAACGCGATGGGTGGCAGAGAAGTTGGTGGACTCTCAACAATGCTTGCCGTTCATTTAGGCTTTGATGCAGAGTCTGTCAAAAAAGTATCTCAATTTTGGGGAAGTGATAATGTAGCTGAAAAAGCTGGCTTGACAGCCACACAAATGCTTGATGCAGATTTAGATGTCTTAATCATATGTCATACAGATCCAGTTTATCATCTTCCTAACAGGCATAAAACAGAAGAGTTAATAAAAAAAATACCATGCGTTGTGGAAATAAATGCGTATGAAAATTCTGAAACATCAAAGTTTTCACACATAAGACTTCCAGCTGCGCCATGGGGAGAAAAAGAGGGAACACAAACAAATCTTGACAGAACAATAACCAAACAAGAAAAGCTAACTAGAACATCTATTGAGTGTAAAAGTGATTGGGAAATATTTCAGCTCTTAGCATGTGGCTTAGGCTTTAAAAAAGAATTTAACTATAAAAACGCAAAAGAGATATTTCAAGAGTATCAGGAGATGACAAAATTAAATGAATATATGGATATTTATGATGCAAAGTATGATGAGCTGTCTTATAAGCCATTTGTATGGGGGGAGAACATAAAAGAGTTCTTGACAGCAGACAAGAAGGCTAATCTGCATTTTGTTGAAAATAAACTGCTTAGTGAAAAAACAAATCTAGAATATCCCTATGTACTTTTAACAGGCAGAACAAGAGATCAATGGCATAGCGGAACAAAGACTAATCTTCCAAAGACACTGCTTAAATACAAAGAACTTGAATTTGTGGAGATAAATAATGAGGATGCAGATGAGATGGAGATTAAAACTGATGACTTAGTGAAAATTGCATCAATCAGAGGTGAATTGACTACGAAGGTTGTTGTTACAAAAAATATAAATAGAAAAAATATATTTATACCAATTAGTAACAGAGATGTAAATTATCTTACCAATGATTTATTGGATAAAGAATCACTTGAACCAGACTATAACCATAGTGCTGTAAAAATTACAAAGGTTAATTATGAAAACTAATACAAATATTTCGACTACAGGAACTAGTGCTTTAGAAAAAGCTTGTGAGGCTAGAAATAATAAACTGAATAAAGTAGAACAAGTTAAAGAATTAAAAACACCACAAGAGGCATTTGACAAACTTGAAGAGTATGCAAAAAATGGCTATGCCTCTATCCCAGATGAAGACAAGTCTTACTTTTTGAAATGTTTTGGTATTTATGACAGACCTGCTACACCCGAGAGATTTATGATAAAACTGAGAATTCCGGGTGGTTTTATGAACGCAGTACAAGCTAAGGTAATAGGGGAGTGCGCAAAAGAGTATGGCCGAGACTATATAGATCTTACTACAAGACAACAATGTGAACTTAGATATCTTAAAATTGAAGATTTACCAAAATTAGTTAGAAGATTAAAAGAGGTTGGTATTGATGCCTATCAGACAGGTGTTGATAATATTAGAGGAATTATGTGTGATCCCTTAGATGATATGGGGTTTGATAATGTTTTACCCTCGCACAAAATCTTGCTAAAACTTCAAAAAGAGTTTCTTTATTCTCCTGAATGGATTTCAACACTTCCTAGAAAGTTTAATACCTCAATATCTGGTTCTTTGTCTAATAGATGTAATATTCTTGGGCATGACTGTTGTTTCGCATTGGCTCAAAAAGATGGTTTATTTGGGTATAACTTGTATCTTGGCGGCAAGGTAGGAAAAATCGCTCAAAATGCAGATATATTCTTAGCGAATGAGGCTGAAGTAATAAAAGCTTTTAGCGCAGTTATACAAATTTTTAAGAAATTTGGTTTTAGGGACAACCGTAACAAAAACAGACTCTTCTTTTTAATAGAAGCAGTTGGAATGAAAGAGATGTCAAAGGCTATTAGAGAAAACGCAGGTGTTGATTTTGAAACTGCCGGTGAAACAATGACGAAGATGGAGTACACTGAACCAGATCATGGGAAAGTGCAACTTCGTGATGGAACTTTTGGTGTGCATGTTGTTGTTCCATCTGGAATATTTACAGGTTCAGCAATGATAAACGCAGCAGAGTTAAGTAGTAGTTATGGAAATGGTGAGTTGCGTTTAGATATGGAACAGAGTTTTTATATTATGGGTGTAAAAGATGTGAACTCTCTCTTGAATGAGGATTTTTTTAAAGAGTATAAGAGTGTAAACACACCTTATTTTAACCATCTTATCGCTTGTGCTGGAACTGAACACTGTCCCTTTGGCGTGATTGAAAATAAAAATGATGCTATTAATATGGCAACATATCTCAACAAGAAAGTTCCTTTGGAAAAGGGAAGAGTAAGGATGTATTGGTCTGCTTGTGTGAAAGGGTGCGGTATACATGGACTTGGAGATATAGGCTTTGAAGGCTGTAAGGCGAAAATAGATGGTGAAAATGGGTCTGGTGTGCATATTCTTCTTGGCGGTAAACTCACAGGTAATTCTCAAGAAGGGTACACGGTTATAAAATCAGCTCCCTTAAAATATGCAAAATATTATGTTGAATCTTTAATGCTAGAATATAAAAGATTAAGATCAGAAAGTGAAAATTTTGAACAATTTCATGACAGAGTTTTAAGTAATTTTACAGCATCTAAAATAGGTTTTATAATGATGTTAAAAGCTTATTTAAGGGCTCAAAACATAGAAATTGACTTTGGGTTTGAAACAAGAGTTCTTACCGGTAAAAATGAAGAATTTGAAGTTTTTGAGCTTGGAAGAAAGTTATACTATCAATTGAGTAAAAAAGAGCCATATAGCTCTTATGAAAGATTTACAAATACGTTAAAAAGTGAAAAACTAGAAAATATACGTGAGCTTGTTCCTAATACAGACGAGAATATCGCACAAATGNTAGATAGTATTTTACACACAGATGAGAAAAAAAGAGCAGTTGTTTTTTCTGAAATAATTCCATTTATAATGATGTACAACAAGTAACAAAAAATACTCAAAGCAGATTTAAAGACACTATTTAGTATAATTCGCGGATTTTATAAAAAAAGGTGTGTCTATGGCTAACAAACGCGTTTTAGTTAAGTTTTCAGGTGAAGCTCTTGCTGGTGAGGCAGGTCATGGAATTGACACTCAGATTTTAAACTACATTTCTCAAGAGATCAAATCACTTGTGGATGCTGGTATTGAAGTTGGTATTGTCATTGGTGGTGGAAATATTATTCGTGGTGTTACTGCGGCTGAAGATGGCATAATTAGAAGGACTTCTGGTGATTATATGGGAATGCTTGCTACTGTAATTAACGGTGTTGCAATGCAAGAAGCTTGTGAGCATGCAGGACTTGAAGTTCGTATGCAAACTGCTATTAAAATGGAACAAATTGCAGAGCCATATATTAATCGTAAAGCTATACGTCATTTAGAAAAAGGTCGTGTTGTAATTTTTGCAGCTGGAACAGGAAATCCATTTTTTACAACTGATACGGCAGCTACTCTTAGAGCGGTTGAAATTGGTGCTGAGGTTATAATCAAAGCAACTAAAGTTGATGGTGTTTATGATAAAGATCCTGTAAAATACAGTGACGCAATTAAGTTTGATGTTTTAACGTATGAGCAAGCATTAAATGATAATATTAAAGTTATGGATGACACATCTATTGCTTTAGCGAAAGATAATAAATTACCTATTATTGTGTGTGATATGTCTATAGAGGGCAACCTTCTAGATATCTTAAATGGCAATATGAAAAATTGCTCAATAGTTAAATAAAGGACAAAAATGAAAGTTGAAGAATTAACAGCCAAAATATTAAATGAAAATCCAAATATGGATAATTATCAACTCGCTATAGCAGTTGCNAAAAGATGTGACCAGNTAGAGAATGGTGCAACAAGTAAATTAAATATAGACCCAAGTAAAATTAAATCATCTGATTTAGCTTTAATGGAAATAGCAGAAGGCCTTGTAGTAGTTAAAGGTTTCTCAGATTTAGAGAAGTAGTGTTTTTTGTCGCTGAGTCAAGTAGACGTAGATAAAGTTAAGCATATTCATGATGTTGACTCAGCATCTTTATATCTCTTTTCGCAAATAACTAAAACTCCAATTCTAGAAAAAGCTCTTGCTTATTCAATAGATGCTCATCAACATCAGTTTCGTAAAAGTGGTGAGCCGTATATAATTCATCCTATCTTAGTTTCTTCTATTGTTTCCTCTATTACAAGTGATGAGTCAATGGCTATAGCAGCACTCCTTCATGATGTAGTTGAAGATACGCCAAGAAGTATAGATGAGATTCGTGAGCTTTTTGGTAAGGACGTTGCACATTTAGTAGAAGGTTTAACAAAAATTGATACTATTCGAGATGCTGAGCTAATACCATCTACTTCAAATGAAAAGCTAGTAGTATCAGCTCTTTCATTTAGAAAAATGCTTTTAGCAAGTATTGAAGATGTTCGAGTCCTTGTTGTAAAATTATGTGATAGACTCCACAATATGCTTACTTTAGATGCTTTAGCTCAACATAAACAGATTAGAATTGCTGAAGAGACTTTAGTAGTTTACTCTCCCATTGCTCATCGTCTAGGTATCTCTTTTTTAAAAAATATATTAGAAGACTTGAGTTTCTCATATCTTTTTAAAGAAGAAAAACATCATATAGATAATTATCTTGACAGTAACTATCATGCGATAGAGATGCAGTTAAATGACTTTAAAGAGTCTATATATAAACTTCTTGTAAATAATGGTTTTTGTGAGGATGAGATTGAGATACTTTCTCGTGTTAAACACCGATATTCCATCTATCTTAAAATGCAAAGAAAAGGTGTGAGTATAGATGAAGTTTTAGATCTGTTAGCTGTAAGAATTTTAACGACCGACCCTGTTAAATGTTACACTATTCTAGGTTTAATTCATTTACATTTTCAACCACTTAGTTCACGTTTTAAAGATTATATAGCAGTAGCAAAAGATAATGGATATCAGACAATTCATACAACTGTTTTTTATAATACAGTTATATTTGAGATTCAAATTAGAACTTTTGAGATGCATAAAACTGCTGAACTTGGCGTTGCTGCCCATTGGAAATACAAAAATGGCGGTAACAATATTAAGCTAGACTGGTTGGATAATCTTCAGTATCAAAATGAATCTGTAGAAGATTTTTATGAACTTATTAAAAATGATTTATATTCTGAAGATATTTCTGTATTTTCTCCTACTGGACAAGCTTTTACTCTTCCTCGCGGTGCAGTTGTACTTGATTTTGCATATGCTGTACATACTGAAGTTGGTAATAAGGCAGATAGTGCACTCATTAACAAAACAAAAGCCCCACTTCTAAGTGAACTTAAAAATGGTGATATTGTTAAAATCATTACTTCCGATAAACTTATTACTAGATGTTCATGGATTGACGCGGTAAAGACCTCTAAAGCCACATCCAATATGCGTTTAAATTGTAATGCTCGTATTAGAGATATAAATGCCAAATCAAGTGTAAGTATTGTTTCTACAGCGCTGAACCTTAATCCATCCCGTATTGAAGATTGGATGAATGATCATAACTGTGATGCTCGTTCAAATATCCCTTGTGATATAGAGCATTATAGAAATGTTATAAATAAATGCATGGCGGAGATAAATGAAAATAGTAGATTTGGTGGATTTTTATCTCGTCATAGATTTAAGTTGAAATCAACTATTCTATCTGGTGTTGAAATATTTAGTACTTCACATGTTAACAGTGTCGTTTTTGATTACTGCTGTCACCCTAAGATGGGAGATGAAATAATGGCTTTCTTAGACAAAGGGAAAGTACATGTTCATCATAAAATGTGTAAAAGTGCAGCAAAACAGTTGGCTGCAAAAGATCCTATGGTTTTTGTTAGATGGGAAAAACAAAATATTCATCATTATAAACTCATAGCTTCATTACATAGTAAAAAAGGAGCTTTGGCAGATTTCTTAACATATTTGGCAAAGCAAGAGATCGATATTAGTTCTATTGAACTTGGAAAAGAGAGTAGTGAACATGTTAAGTATTGTGAACTTGGATTTGAATCTAAGCAAGGCGATATTAATTCACTTCGTGCTAAAATCGACAAAAAAATAAAAGTCGTACAGCTGATACGCACAGATGACGCATATAAAAATTAAACTTTATAGATAGGGATAAATATTCAAATGTTACAAGAAGCTTTAAACGAAATTAGCAGAGGAACTGCGGAAATTATTGATATTGAGAGAATTGAGAAGCTATTAAAAGCATATTATGATGAAGGCAAGACATATAATGTAAAGTGTGGATTTGATCCAACGGCTCCTGATTTACATCTTGGGCATACAGTTTTACTTCAAAAATTGGCAGCTTTTCAAAAGTATGGAGCGAGAGTACAATTCCTAATAGGTGATTTTACGGCGGCAATAGGTGATCCAACAGGGAAGAGTGTTACACGTAAAATTTTGTCAAAAGAAGACATCAAAAAAAATATAACTAGCTATACAACACAAGCATTTAAAATTCTTGATGAGCAAAAGACGGATATAGTTTATAATAACGACTGGTTAGAAAAACTAGGTGCTTCTGGAATGTTAGAATTATCCTCTACATTGACTGTTGCAAGAATGTTAGAGCGTGATGACTTTTCAAAAAGATTTGCATCAAACACACCAATAGCAGTGAGCGAGTTTATTTATCCATTACTTCAAGGTTATGATAGTGTACATCTTCAATCTGACATAGAGATTGGGGGAACTGATCAAAAATTCAATCTCCTAATGGGACGTCAGCTTCAAAAAGTATATGATATTAAAAAACAACAAGCTGTTTTAATGATGCCTATATTAGAAGGTCTTGATGGTGTTCAGAAGATGAGTAAATCTTTAGGGAATTATATTGGTGTTACTGATGAACCAAATGATATGTTTGGAAAGATTTTAAGTGTTTCGGATGAACTTATGTGGAGATATTTTGAGCTTTTAAGTACGAAATCATTAGATGAAATTGCAGTGATTAAAAGTGGTGTAGAAGATGGTTCTTTACACCCTAAAAAAGTGAAAGAGTCTTTAGCTTTAGAAATTACAAGTCGTTTTCATTCGCAAGAATTGGCAGAAAAAGCTAAAGAAGAGTTTGAAAATGTACATGCAAAAAGTCAGATACCAACTGATATAGAAGAATTTAGTTGTGATGGAGAAATTTGGATTGCAAAAGCATTGGTAGATTGTAACATTGAACCATCAACTTCTCAAGCTAGAAGAGATATTAAGCAAGGTGGTGTTAAAATAAACCAAGAAAAAGTTAGCGATGAACAGCTACAACTTTCTTCTGGTGAATATTTGCTCCAGGTCGGAAAGAGAAAATTTGCAAAGATAAAGGTAAATTAAATGAGTTTTGAGTCATTAAAAATTGGAAAGTACGTTATTGAGAAGCCTATTGTTCAAGGTGGAATGGGTGTTGGTATTAGCTGGGATCAGCTTGCTGGTAACGTTTCTAAAGAGGGTGGCTTAGGCGTTATAAGTGCTGTTGGAACTGGTTATTACAATAACAAAAAATATGCAGGAAAGTTAATTGCAGATAGACCATTAAGTGAAACAAATTTCTATTCAAAAAGTGGATTTGATGCAATTATTAAAAGTGCGAGAGGGATTTGTGGTGACAAACCTTTAGCGGCAAATATTCTTTATGCAATAAATGATTATGGACGTGTAGTACGTGATGCGTGTGAGTCTGGCATAGATATTATTATTACTGGTGCTGGACTTCCGACAAACATGCCTGAATTTACAGAGGGTTATCCCGATGTAGCTCTTGTTCCTATCGTTTCATCAGCAAAAGCTTTAAAAATAATTTGTAAGCGTTGGAAAAAACGTTATAACAGAATTCCAGATGCAGTTGTAGTTGAGGGACCAAAAAGTGGTGGTCACCAAGGTTTTACCTATGAGCAGTGTAAACTTGAAGAAAATCAGTTAGAAAATATAGTTGGTCCTGTTGTTGAAGAAGCAGCATTGTGGGGTGATATACCAGTTATTGCTGCTGGTGGTGTATGGGATAAAAAAGATATAGAAGAGATGATCTCTTTGGGTGCTAAAGGTGTGCAAATGGGTACACGTTTTATTGGAACTCATGAATGTGATGCGCATGAGAATTTTAAGAAAGTTCTTCTTAATGCTAAAAAAGAAGATATTAAGCTTATGGGTTCACCTGTTGGTTATCCGGCTCAAGGGGTTGTGACTAATCTTACCCATTTGGTTGATAAACGCGAAGGTCCAGCAATTAAGTGTATTTCTAATTGTGTAGCTCCATGTAATCGTGGTGAAGAAGCTAAAGTGGTTGGTTTTTGTATTGCAGATAGACTGAGTGATGCTTATGAAGGTAATCTTGAAACAGGATTATTCTTCTCTGGTACAAATGGTTATAGACTTAATGAAATTATTTCAGTAAAAGAGTTAATAACAAAACTTACTCAGGGCGAATAATTAGTTAATGTTTCGCTCTTTTCTTTTTCTACTTGCGTTTAGTGTTACTCTTTTTGCTTTAAGTGATAGTGAGACGTTAAAGAGAGCCGATGGCTTTATGAAAACGTCTAACAAAAGCAATCAGTTTCGTGCTTATAACGACTATAAAAATTTATATCTTCGTGCTCTCATGAATGAGGATGATAAATTAAGAATGAAGGCACTGCAAGGTATTGTAAGCAGTGGAAGAAAACTTCATATAGATGTATCTCAATATTCACAAGAACTTATGAAAACTGCACCAAAAACTTCATATAAAGCACCAAAATCAAAAGATAAGCAAAAATCAAAAAGTAAAAAGAAAATCAAAATACAATCTTCTCACAAGCTTAAGTCTGTGCGATGGAAAGATGAAAGACTTGTATTACAGTTTGATGAAATTTTAGAAGAGAATCAGATTAATTATTTTACACTCTATGATCCAAAAAAGAAAAGATATAGATATGTATTTGATATACATGCATCAATGCTAACAGAATCACAAAATTTAAGAAAAGATAAAATAGATAGAATAAAGTTAGCCCAATATAACTCAAATACATTAAGATTAGTTATAGAGGACTCTAGCAAACTGAGTGTTAGATTTAAAACAGAACACTCTCAACTTTTTATAAATATAAAAAATACTGCAGAAGAGATATCGGATGTAGCAACGAGCTATAAAAAGGTTTCGCCAAAACGTTTAGACAGAAATAAAACTGTAGTTATTGATGCGGGACATGGCGGTAAAGATCCTGGTGCGGTAGGATATAAAAATTATAGAGAAAAAATTGTAGTTTATCAAATTGCAACAGAATTGAAACATATTTTAAAGGCGCGCGGATATAAAGTTTATATGACAAGAGATAAGGATGTGTTTGTAAAATTGAGCAATAGAACTAAGTTTGCCAATAGAAAAAATGCGGATATCTTTATTAGTATTCATGCTAATGCTGTAGGAAGAAAAAACGCAAAAAAAGTGCATGGAGTTGAGTGTTATTTTTTAAATAGATCTCGTTCTGATAGAGCAAAAAAAGTTGCTGCTATGGAAAACTCTGCAGATTTAAGTGATATGGATTTCTATGGAAAAGAGAGTTTCCTCAATACTATTAATTCTCATAATATTGTAGCTGCAAATAAATTAGCTATTGATTTACAGCGTGGAATGCTTGGTTCTTTAAATAAAAGTTATAAAAATGTTAAAGATGGTGGAGTCAGGGAAGGACCATTTTGGGTACTCGTTGGTGCTCAAATGCCATCTGTTTTAGTGGAAGTAGGATTTATAACACATCCAAGGGAAGCGAAAAGACTAGTGAATAAAAAGTACCAAAATGCTTTAGCTCAAGGTCTTGC
>JGI10211J34971_10001200_pt1 | contig 21670 bp, 14 predicted proteins | sample Etolagsediment_FD_34971 | JGI IMG/M metagenome (IMG submission 34971)
AAAAAAGTATGCCTATTTTATGTTAAAATATGCTTTTCTTAAAAATAATCGCGATAAATATACTTTCCCTATTTCATAATTGTTCGTTTTCTTATTAAATTATATATTTTATATTATAAAAATTTATTTTTCTATATTTTTATCCACTACATACATGTAGTATAATAAAAAAATAAAAAATAATATTTAGGAATATATATAATGATTTGGCTAACATTATTTTATTTACCTATGATTTTCTCTCAACAACATAAAATATTAAAATTTAATACAACAAATAATATTTTATTAAAAGGAGAGATAAACGAAGAAACTACTAGTAAATTTATTTACGACCTTAATTTGATGCCTAATAAAAACAATACTATATTATATCTTAATACTCCTGGAGGATCTGTTACTGAAGGCATGAAAATCGTTAGTGAAGTAAAAAAATATAACATGGATTGTGTTGTTGATACGGCATATAGTATGGGATTTATAATTTTTCAATCATGTAAAAATCGATATTTATTACCACATGGTAAATTAATGCAACACCAAATGGCATTAGGTATTAGAGATCAAAAATCACGAATAGAATCATATTTACATTTTATTAATCAAATGGAAGATACCATTATTAAAGAACAAGCACATAGAATCAATATTACTGAAGAAGAATTTAAAAATAGAATTAATAATGATTGGTGGATTTATGGAGAAAATGCTTTAATAGAAAATGTCGCAGATGAAATTGTTCAAATTGAATGTACTGAAACGCTTACTAAAAAAACAGAAACTAAAGATGAAGGCTTTTATACATACACTTATTCCAAATGTCCACTAGTTTCAAATCATATTAAGAAGGTCAAAAATCAAAATATGAATATGAATGACCTCTTCTTCTTTATTTAAAATTCAGGACTATTTAAAAATGCACTTGGCTGATTTCCACCCTTTTGTTTGGTATCAAATTGAGAATACATATATATACCTATCATACTTGTTACATAAACAAATAATGTGTCCTTTATTATTACTTTTAATGGCTGTTTATCCTCCTCTGCTACAAATTTCATTTCCAATAGTTTAAACAAAAAATAAACTACTGAAACAGCTAAAGCATAGAAAAAAATATCTGTCATTTACATTATCATAATTTAAAGATAATGTAAATTTAACGAATTTATGCTGTTAATACTTCTATTTCACCTAAAATATCATTATTATTTAATTTTGATACCACAGGTTTATCTAAATCATGTACGTCTAAATCTGTCAATTTTATTTCACTTCCTATTTTTATTGGCACATCATCTTCATCATCTTCTTCTTCTTCTTCTGCTTTTCTTGCCTCATAACGCTCCTGACTTATTTGTTCTAATCTCTCTTCTGTCTTTGGAGCCTTTATTTCTTCAATTACATTATTTATATCTATAGCTTCATCTACATCTGAAAATTGTAATCTTGAATCCACTTCATCTTCTACCTCAGGTTTTACTTCTTCTTTTACTTCTTCTTTTACTTCTTCTTCTTTTACTTCTTCTTCTACCGGTTCCGTTGAAATAATTTCTTCCTTTTCTTCTACTTGAATATCATCTTCAACCGTTTCATCTAAATATACCTTTAAAATATTTTCTACAGGAATATTATCTCTTATTGAATTTAATATTTGCTCTCTAATAATTAATTCTAATTCTCTATTATGTTTTTGTATTTGAAGTGGTGGTATATTTTTTTCGAATAAATAAATATTTGTATATACTTTTCGGGCAATATTTATGTAACATTTATGAATAAAATCATGTAGTCTTGGTATATCAATATCTATTTTCTTCTGTTTATTTCCAACACGCATACATGTTAAACTTTTTAATTGTATTATATGTACACAACTTATTAGATCATTTAAATAACCACAATTACTTTTTTTTACTATTCTCTCGGTTTCTTCTTCTACTATAGAAGGATTCCATTTTGGGATTCTTGCTAAAAAATTTTGATAAGTCATTAAATATTTCTCTAATTCATCGTTCTCTTCACATAACTTCCATGCTTCATGGAAAATTGAATTAAATCCTTCCATTACTAATGGTGTCAAAATATTAATTAATCTCGCACACCATTCATTCCTAGACTCTTGTAAACTTGTAATTGAATAGTCATCCATTTTACATAAAAGAGATATTTTCTAATTTGTAATCAGAACGTATTAATATAAAATTTAAAATACACAACATTAATAATTCTTCATTTCTAAATTCCTTTTTTATTTTCTGAATAAATACTAAATATTCGTATTTCTTTTTTTCCTCTATTTTTGATTCTTTTATATACTCTTCTATATCTAAAGCACTATAACCCTTTTCATATAATTTTGAACAAAAGTTTTCTAAATTTATTACTGTTGCATTCTTTTGTTTTTCTATTTCTTGTTTTAATTTTGTTTTTCTTAATTTTTCTGCTTTATCAATCGGATATACATTATTTTTTGCATATTCATGTAAATTAATTATTTTATCGTTTATTTTTGGCTCAGGTATAAATATTTCACAAAATCTTGATAATATTGGCTTTAATAATCTATATTTATCATCCACTACTATAAAAAATCTTGTTGAATGACTAAATAATTCTATACATCTTCTTAATGCTGATTGTGCATCTATTGTTAATTTATCTGCGTTTATTAATATTATACTCTTAAATATTGAACCATCTTTTAAATCAATATTCGTTTTTGCAAAAAATTTTAAATCTTCTCTTATAAATTTTATACCTCTTCCATGTGCACAATTTACTGATAATACATAATTTTTTATCGACTCTTTATCTCCATTATATATTTTATTAATAAACTCACTCAAAATCGTTTTTTTACCACATCCTGATATACCATGAAATATTAAATTTGGAATTTTTTTATTTTCTATAAACTTATTTAATTTTGTTTTTATATCTTCATGAATAATTAATGACATTAATACATTATTTATTCATTTCCATTTAACTATTTATTTTTTTAAATATTTTTTTGTTCTTCTTTTCTTATTTTTCTTTTGATATTTTTTTGTATATTTTGAAATATGTTTTCTTTTACTTGATCGTCTTCCTTTTATTTTTCTTCGTTTTGTTAATTTCCTTTTTCCTCCAAAATACATTTGCTCTTTGTTAGTTGCAACCTTACGTGGTGTACCTTCTTCCAAAGAGCCTGGTTCAGTCTCATACTCAAACGATAGACCTTCAGACATTTCAGGATCATATTTGCTCGCATCTTTTTGTAATTCAACTATTGTTGACCCCGGATCACCGGATTTGCGTACCCTATCTGCATATTTACCTTTAATCTTAACATTACCATACTTATCTTCAAACATTTCATGTGACTTTACACGTTCACGAACATCTGTGTAATGTTCACCCGGCATGGGCTCGCCTATAAATCTTGGAATTTTCCCTTTCTCTTTAACAGATTTATTAAATTTTTTTTGCTCGTATTCCATCTGTTGCTTCTTGTCCTTTTCTAATAAATTGGCTTGGTTTTCTGCAAGAAGCTTTTTATATATTTCATCACGTTCTTCTTGAGTTTGTCCCGATTCATCAATAGGACCTCTAAATTGATGTCCTTCAAATTGTAATGTACCTTGAACTGTTATTGGATTATCAGCGGATCTTTTATATGTACCTTGTTCCATTCTGTCTAATGTAAAAGAACTCATATATATATATAAGCTATATTATAAGCATGTAAAACCTAAAAATTTGGACGTATTAGTAGGTACACCAAATAAAATATGACAAACAATCCCTAAAATAAACGAAAAAATAGTAGTAATTTCAACAGGAATATTGGAAATAAAGGTTAAAAAAAACGCAAATATTATAGTAATAAAATAATCAACAAGTGCTACATCCATAAAACGAATACTGTGAATACCTTTTCTTGCAATACCAAAAATATTTCTAAATTGTTTAAATGGGCAATAATTCATAATTATTATATAATAATTATGAATATAAATTAATAACTACTTAAACTTTGAGTATAAGGGTTTTGTTTAAACGCAGTTAAAATATCAGGATTAATTCTTTCACATGACATACAATTATCATAATATTGTGGTACATTAATTTTACCATAAGTTTCTACAGAAGGAATAGTAGTATTAATGGAACTATTACTATTTCTAACCCATAAACGATTATTATAACGATCTTCATCTTTTTTATCAATTTGTATATTTTGTTCATGATTTAATACACTCATACCACCTTGATTTGGTCGATTAATATATGTTTTATTGACGTTATTGCGTTGATTATAAGCGGCATTATATACAACTTGTCCAGTAGAAGATGCATTACCTCCAATATCTCCATAATATTCGCAATTTGTAGTATCTCTTTCTTGTGCAGTTGGTTGTTGTGGATTAACAGTATATCCTTCACCTCTTTGTCTTTCAACATTAAGATGAGTATTGTCTAATTTACCTTCCATAGTTTCTCTCATAGTAGTTTTGGTTCTATCAGCAGGGTTAAATACAGGTACATTAGAGACAGTCGTACCTGCATTACCATTAGGTCTGCAATTACCTACAACATTTTCTTTTCTAGTAGGTCTTAAAATGTCTAATAAAGGTGCAACAGCAGCTTTGACAAAAGAGTTAATACCTCCCATTTCAGGAGCAGGATTTAAAGATCTATTAGTAGTATATGATTTATATCCTTCTCTACCATAATCACCTTTGGTAGCTCCATTTTGTCCAATACAATTAGGATTAGTAATAGCATTAGGTTCTAATTGTGGACGTTTTGGTTGTTCATAATTACCAGGTGCATAAGTTTGTGTACCATTTGGGTTTGAATCAGCACCAAAATATTCCATATTTGTAGTGGCTCTATTAACATCTCTATCGACTTGAATAGAACGCGTAGTTTGTCCTTTTTCTAAACCAGTAGTAGTAAGCCATCTATCAGGTGTATTAATAAAATAAGTGTCAGGAGAATATTTTTCAACAGCACCTTGGGTTTCTTGAGTGGCAGGTGCCTTGATATAATTATAAGCAGGTCCTTCATGATTAGCCAATCCAAAAGTCAACTTTGGATTAGTGGCAGTTCTTAATTGATCAACATTTCTATCAACCCATTTGTCACGTGCACCCATACCACTATTAAAGCCTAATTCACCTTCAGTAGTATATCCTAAATCCAATCCAGGTGCAACTCTTTGTTCTTCCCATAATTTAACATTTGCCATTTTAGAACCAGGCATAACACGTGATTGATAAAAATCACTTTGATTGGGTGCACCATTAGCATATCTAATATCCTTTTGTGGAGCAAATAAAGGTGCTTGTTCTTGTTTTCGAATTTGTTGTGTGCCTAATCCAGCCATATTATCTAAAACAGTTTCACTAATATTTGGATTTTGAGTAATACCTCTTACTTTAGATCCGAAAAAAGGTGCCATATTATTATGTTTAAAATCAGATTTTTCAACAGTATTTCCTGTTAAGCTGACAAAATTATTATCCTTTGTAGTATTACCAAATTGGTCAGGACCATTTCTATATTCTTGATATATCGAGGGCTTAAAATAACGGTCGGTGACAGTATTTGGATTTGCATATTTATGTGTATTATCAGATTTAACAGGAGCTAAATTTGGATAATTGACAGGAGGAATATCATTATTAGGTAATGAATTTAATTTTTTACCCATAGACTGATATCCTTCTTTTTTTTTATCATGATTTGATGCTACATATAATCCTCCTAATGCTAAAAGTGGAACAGCTAACTCCATTATATATATGTTATATATTTTTTAATAATAAATTTATAACATATATTTATATTTGTCCACAAGTATTGTTACTGATGCAATTATTAACATTTATATTATTACCATATCCGGAAAATGGTTTTGCTGAAAGTAATTCACCTTTTGATGCAGGAACACAAGGTGCTTTTGCAAGAAAATAATCTTTTTCTAAAATTCTTGTATTTAAATTATTTTGAAATGGTATAGCGGTGTTTTCTTGAGGATTTAAAGGTAAAATATACCAGTTCACTTGTTCTAAATCTTTATATAACCAAGCTGGATTAGTAGCTCTAGATTGTTCGGTAAAAGATTGGCAAGTGGGATATTGTATAGAATCACTAGAAACTGCAGCTGATTTGTAATTGTTTTGAGGACAATCATTTGTTAAATTGCGAGTTAATCCTTTTAAATCAGATTCTAAGTTAATAACATTTGTTCTTAAATTACCACCCCATGTTTGCATTCTCATATATGGATCTTCCATAAAACAAGGATTAGGACCATTTCCAGGAACATTTAATTGATATCTTCCTGGTCCAGTCTGTTCTTGTAATTGTTTTTTTATACGGCACGGATCATCATGAAATCTAGTAAATGACATTATATATTAGTAATAGAAAACATTTATAATTTTATTATTTAAAAAAAAATATATTTAAATTCAACTGTTGTATTATTTAATATGACTAATTCTAAATCAACAATTTGTTTAAATATGATAGTTAAAGATGAGGAACATGTTATTGTAAATACATTAAATAACATTTTAAAATATATAAACTTGGAATATTGGGTTATAAGTGATACTGGTTCATCAGATAATACTAAAGAAATTATTATTGATTTTTTTAAAAATAAAAATATAGATGGTGAATTAGTAGAACATGAATGGCAAGATTTCGGATATAATAGAACTCAAGCTATTCAAGCAGCATACAATAAATCTGATTATGTATTGATTTTTGATGCTGATGATTCTATACATGGTGATTTAATTTTACCTTTTGATTTATCCCCTTTTGATAAGTATGACCTCAAATTTGGTAAGGATTTTACATATGTAAGACCATTATTAGTAAATAATAGAAAAAAATGGGAATGGGTAGGTGTATTACATGAATATTTAAGTTGTATAGATAAACCTTGTACAGAATCAAGAATAAATGGTGATTATTATATTGAATCAGGAAAAACAGGTGGTAGAAGTAAAGATCCTGAAAAATATCTAAAGGATGCTATTACATTAGAAAATGCATATTATAAAATAGAACATACTAATAAAGGACTAGCAGGAAGATATGCATTTTATTGTGGTCAAAGCTATAAAGATGCAAATGTATATGATAAATCTATAGAATGGTATAGTCGTGTATTGACTTTAAATAATTGGAGTCAAGAAAAATATTATGCCTGTTTTATGTTAGGTGATTTGCACAAATTTATGGGAAAACAAGATGAAGCTATTTCATATTATTTAAAATCACAAGAATATGATAAACAAAGAATGGAAGGAATTGTATCTGCTATGGAAATGTACTTTAAAAAAGGAAAGCATCAAGATGTATGGAATTTATATAATCAATTTAAAAATTATACTATAAATCCACCAAATAAATTATTTTTATATGAGGATAAATACAAACATAAATTAGAATATTTTAATTCTATAAGTGCATTTTATGCTAACAAAAAACAAGATGCATATGAATGTTGCAAAAAAATAATTGGCTCATGTATTCTTGATGGAGGTCTTTTAACTCAAACATTATCAAATATGCAATATTATATAGATAATATAAAAGAGGATGAAGATACATACACGTTATTTAAAGCATATAATCATATATTATCCGTTAATTTAAAAGAAAAAAATATAGATAAACATGAAGTAAATATTTGGAATATTTTATTTGAAAAAAACAAGGACAAATTAACTAAATATAAAAAATATGAGTTTATAAATATAATAAATCCTTCCATAATCATTACATTTACAACATGTAAAAGATTAGACTTATTTCAACAAACTATAAATTCTATATTAAATACATGGGAAGACGTTGATAAAATAGATTATTGGTTTTGTGTTGATGACAATTCGTCTAAAGAAGATAAAGATAAAATGATAGAATTATATCCATTTATAGATTTTTATTTTAAAAAGGAAACGGAAAAAGGTCATAGAGAAAGTATGAATATAATTTTTAATAAATTAAAAGATTTGAATCCGAAATATTGGATCCATATGGAAGATGATTTTTTGTTTTATAAAAAAATGAATTATATCGAAACTGCATTAAATGGATTATTATTAATGGAACATTTAAATGTAAAGCAAATATTATTTAATAGAAATTATGCAGAAACAATTGGAGATTATAATATAAAAAATCACGTACCCTTTTTTAATAAACAATTTGTAATTCATGACTATAAACCTAATCATAATCCTCCATTTCCTAATTGTTATTATTGGCCAAATTATAGTTTTCGTCCATCTTTAATAGATGTTTCAACTATATTGCAATTAGGTAACTTTGATTCGACCAATCAATTTTTTGAAATGGATTATGCCCACAAGTGGACGAGAACTGGATATAAATCAGGATTTTTTAATGAATTAACAAATAGACATATTGGTAGATTGACATCAGAGAGAAATACATCAAAGAAAAATGCATATGAATTAAATGATGAAAGTCAATTTGTAAAAAAATCTGCTATAACATCAAAGAATGAAATAAAAAAGGATATAGTTACAAATAATACTAATATAAAATTAATTAATCTAGATAGAAGAAGAGATAGATTAGATTATGTAAAATCGAATTTTACGTTGAACTTTGATAGATATTCGGCAGTTGACGGAAATAAATTAAATCAATATACAGAAAACTATGATATGTTACATGTAATAGATGGGAAAAAATGTATATTTGGTGAAATCGGATGTAAATTAAGTCATTATAATTTATGGAAGACAATAAAAAAACCTACATTAATAATAGAAGATGATATTATGGTAACAGAAAACACAACAAGATTAATAGAAGAAATATTTGATAAAATAAAGGATTTGCATTTTAATTGGACATTATTATTTGTAGGTGGTCAGTGGACACCGAATTATGGAATAAATAGTAAATGTCATATGAAAGTTCATCAAATAAATGAAAAAAATAAGAATAATTTATTTATTGATTTACAAAATAATTTTTATGTAAGATTGAATCCAGGAGTAGATGTATTTAATTCTCCATTATATAGAACAACTGCAGCATATATAATAAATCCTGATGGAGCTCAAGAATTGATAAAATTGGCAGAAACCAATAAAGATAAATTTATGAAAGAGCCGTTGGATATATGGTTGTTAAATATGGAAAAAGAGAAAAAGGTCAGTTATATGGATTACTTTGATCATCCGATTTATCAAGGTGGATTTGATTTAATGAAAGAAAAGTGTTTGTTACAAACTGATATTCATAGAAGTAATAGTAATGTATTTAATTTAAATACATCAGTAAATAATCAAGAAATAGAAAAAATAAAAAGAGAGTTTGTATTTATTCCAGGGAAAGATGAAATAGGAAATGATTCATATTATAAGAAAATGTCATTAGAAAATATGTTATATGAATGTTATCATAATAAAACAGTAGGTGTAAATACTTTGGGATTTTTCAAGAAAAATGTAAATAATTTACAAAAATCCAAATATTTTGGAAAAAGTGATGGTATTTATATTAAAAAGAGTCATTATTTGGATATGATTAATTGTGCAAAAATAAAAAGAATCAAACTATTAGGCAATTTTTGGGATTCAGAAAAGGAATTAGTAGATGAATTCAATTTGATGATACCCAATAGAAACTATATATATGATAATTATGAAATTACATGTGAAAATGAAGATATAGATTATTATATCATTTTAAATAAACCCAAAAAAGATACAGATTATTATGATCCTAAAAAAACGTTGGTATTTACGATGGAACCATATGTAGAAGGAGATCCTAATGGTGTAAGTAGTTGGGGTAAATGGGCTAAGCCTGATCCATCTACATTTATGTATGTACATACACGTGATAAATTAAATTTGGTGCAGTGGAGACTAAAAGACCATCCTGATATGTATAGTTTAAATTTGAACAAATCATTAAATAGTGTGGCATCTATAATGAGTTGGAAAAATTACTTTATAGGTCATAAAAAACGAATTGAAATAATAAAACAAATGGAAAATAAAAATATACTAGATGTTTATGGTAAAGAGAATTATCATAAATTTAAAAATTATAAAGGAAAATTGGAAAATGATGATCCATATTCAGTAATGAAAAAATATAAATATTATTTTATGATTGAAAATAATTCGGAAAAAAATTATGCTACAGAAAAAATATGGGAACCTATTATTTCAGAATGTTTATGTTTTTATTGGGGATGTCCTAATCTAAATGACTATATTGATGAAAAAGCATATGTATTATTAGATGTAAATAATATCGAAGAATCAGTCAAAATAATAGAAACCGCTATAAAAGAAGATTGGTGGTCACAGAGAATAGAAATAATTAGAAAAGAGAAAAATAAAATTTTGTATGAAATGGGATTTTTCCCCATGATAAAAAATCTACTTAAATCATCTAATGTAACCTATCAATTTTATAATGTTTGGCATCATAAATTATTTGATAAATGTTATGAGAAATGTAGTAAATATGATTTATCAAAAATAACGATGTATGGTGTAAATGAGTCTTATAAGAAATTTTATAATGACAAGAAAGATTATAATATATTATATGAATATGATTTACCGTATTATGATAAGTCAATACAAGAAAAGAATTATTGTCAAACATCGGCATTAATGCATATATATAAAAATAATATACACAAACAACATGATTATGTGGGATTTATACAATATGATATGGAAATTTTTGAAAATTGTATGAGTAATATAGAGTCTTATATTCAAAATAATAGTGATATAGAATATGTATTTTATTTAAATCCAAACAAAAGAAATGCATATGAGTTATTTTTACAGAATCATAATAAAGAAAAGGTATTAGATCCAAAAGGGTTAATATGGCCTTATGAAAACTCTATTTTGCAGAAATATAATGATTTTTTTAATACAAATTATAGACCAAATGATATAGTTCATCACGATTATGATTATGTAATACCTTTATTACATACATTTTTAATACCTCAAAAAATGTTTGATAAAATGATGAAATGGTTTTATCATTATTTTGATTGGGTTGATGAAAATATGTATAAAATAACAGAAATGGATCATGCTTGTTTTACTGAGAGAATGTTGTCCTTATTTTTTGCAATTGAAATGATACATAATAAAAATATTAAATGTGTTGAATTAAAATTAAAACATGTATGGCCGTTATATCATTCACAAACCACGTTTAAAAATTATAAGAATTGGGACACTAATCTCATTAAAGATATTTATGATGAGTTATGCAAACAGGATTTTAATCAAAAAATTATTTGCAATTATGCTAATGAATGTGAAAATATAAATTATTTATGTAATACACCATGTAAAAATGTAAATTCATTAGTTCAAGGATTAATAATAAATACATCAAAAAATAAAAAGGTAATAAATATACTACAAGAAACCGACAAAAGCGAAAATATAAAAGATGTTTTAAAATTCAGTACAAATGTTGATGTTGTTGAATGTAAACACAAAATTAATACTGAAATAAATCTAGCTATAGAAGTTACTGATATGTTAGTAATAAATTGTGATAGTTTATCATATGAAAAAATAGAAAATATTATTAAAACAAATATGAAAAATATAAATAAATATATAGTTTTATTTGGAAATTTTAAAAATTATTATGATAAAGAAGGGTTATTTAATTTAATAATGAAAATGAAAACATATAATAAAGATTTCAAAATATGTGAAAAAATTATTAAAGAAAAAGGTATTTTGATTTTAAATAAACGTGGAGAGAAAATAATAAATAATTTCCACGGAATTGAGAATTTATATAATTATGCTGATATAAGTATTATAAAACCAAATATGGAGTTACATAATATAAAAGAATATACAAATAATAGTTCAATAAAAGTAACAATTTTTATATTGAGTGAATTAATAGATAGTTATATAGAATTTTTATTAGGAATAAAATGTAATTTTGATTTAATAACATCGAGTAATATTCCATATTGTATGCCATATTTACATTATCCAGTAAATAATATGTTATATGAAAGTAAAGTAAATATGATATTAGGAAAGAAGAATTTGGAAAATTGGTATAGTAAAAATATTTGTGTAACATCAAAAAATAAATTAAAGCCTCTACCATTAGGACCAAAATGGAATTGGACGTCTAGAGAAATTTATGGTGAAGATAGAGAGAAAATGATGATAAAATACAATAATACTTGTAATAACACAGAAGAGAAATTTAATAAAGAGAGATCAAAATTGGTATATTTTAACTTTGAGACACATACAACAGATGATACATTTTATAAAGATCATGAAAATATAAGAAATAAACTAAATAATATATTATTAAAAAATAATTTTATAAAGTCAAATAGAATAAATTTTGAAGATTATTTGGACGAATTGGAAAAATACAAATTTTGCTTTTGTCCTCCTGGAAAAGGCATAGATACTCATCGTGCATGGGAATCATTATTAGTAGGTACTATACCTATAATGGTATCTACATCATTAGATGGTTTATTTGAGAATTTGCCTGTAATAATAGAAGATGATTGGGAAAAAATAGATGAAGACTATTTAATAAATAAATATGACGAACTGAAAAAAAGGCACTATGATTTTTCGAGTTTATATTTTAATAATTTTAAACCAAAATTTATAAAAAATAATGTGACATTTCAAATAAAGGAAAAATAAATAAATTCAAATAAAATTGAAGTTACTTAAATATAATTAATTAACTTCAATAAGCATATAATATGGGAAACTGTTGTAGTGGCTGTTGTTATGTGTGTTTTAAACACCATATGTATTCATATGAATTATCTGATGCAATATTGTATAAAATGGAAAAACATATAAGAGAATCAATACCAATTGGAACAGGCATAAATACATGGTTCATTTCTATGAAAAGAGAAATTTTCAATAGCGTACGACAAACAATAGCATCTAGAATTTGGACGGAATTAGAAAGATTAAATTTTCCTGTTTTAACTACAAATGGTTTTATGAAAGACCATTTGGCCGAAAATATGGCTTTTGTTTTTAGCAGTTGTTTATTTAATGACGAATATTTTAATACACTAGTTACTTCAGAATATAAATGTTTAGATATTCCTACTAATACTATATTTTATAGTCCTTCTACAATTAATGTTAATAAAGAGACATTAGCAGCATTAATATCTAATCTTACTACTAAACGTGATGAAACAGGCAATATTATAAATGTTCCTCTAAATACAACAGATAAAGCTTATCAAAAGGAATTTGATAATACACTTGAAAGAAAAATATTAGACATAATACATAAAATACCTAATATCAAAATAGAACAAATCATTACTAAAGTATATACAAATTTTAACACGCATCAAGCTAGAGAGGAACTTATATTAAAAAATAATAGTCAAAAAAACAATTTAGAAGATAGATTTTCAAGTTTTGTATAAATTAACTTTCATTATTATTAAAAATAATATTTTCTTTTTTTAAGTTATTTTAATATATTTATTTTAAAACAACTTAAAGAAACTCAGCACCGCGGCGAAGCCGCATAAAAACGAACGTGGCGCAGCCACATAACCCCCGTCGCAGGGGGACGGAACCCCCACGGAACCCCCACGGAACCCCCACTTATACGTGCTTCATCGCATATGTACTCCAATCAAAATTATTTCCCCATTTTACCTTTTTATCTATTACACTATAACTTTCCCTCTGTATTATCGGCTGTGACTCTGATAACCAACAATTGTAGTTTGGATGTATTTGACTTACATAAAACCAATCTATATTCTTTTTCTCTCTACCCAATTCATTCAAATCAAATTCAGCTATCTTATTTAATATTACATCATACATACTTTTTCTTACTATATAAGCATGATTACACCATATATATCCTCTTACCCAATCCTTTTCCTTTTTCATCATCGTCGTTAATATTCCACCAAAATATAACATATCCCATTCCTTCGGTAAATCATTCATCATTATTTCATTTATATTTTCTCTCACCTCTACATCATCCTCAAATATCATTACAAAATCCAATTCCTTTAATTTTGCATATTTTATTGCATTTATATGCGACTCTATACAACCTGTTACTGGATTCTCATGCACATTATTTATCATAAATTTTGCACCTATTTTTTTACTTTTAAAATGCATCTTTGTATTTTCATATTTATCTTTTGTTTCCTCTAATGTTAATACTATTTTCTCATCAGGCAATTCATCCATCACTTTTTTATTTATTATTAATTCACCATCTATTTTACCCTTCTTTTCATTTCTTATAAAATACTTCTCCCATGTCACTTTTTTATTATTATCTACTCTTATCTCATTTAAATAAGGATTTATTATTTCTATATAATCATTTTTTAAAAATATATCTCTTATTCTTTTATAATTATTTCCTACTTCTATTGCAAAACAATCTATTTTATATTCACTATTATTTTCAAAATAATGTCTTATTATATTCTCCTCACTTCCTTCCGCATCTATTCCACAAAAATCTATTTCTTTATCAAACCTATTTGAATCTAATATTTCTAATAACGTTTTTACTTCTACTTCATATACTGATGATATCTTTGGTTTATAGTTATCTTGATCTCTCTTTAATACTTCATTTTCTTCTAATAAACTTAATGATGGAACACCATACTCTAAAAATATCTTCTCACCATTTTCATCACTTACTGCCATTTTTAATACACGTTTTCTATTTTTTTCCAAATCTTTATGATACGCCTTACATGGCTCTATACATAATCCATCCCAATCCTTCTCTTTTTCAAAATAATACCCCTGAGATTTAAATACTCCATCACATGCACCTATTTCTATAAATTTTCCCTTTTTCTTATTTTTAAATATATATTCATTCAAAAACTTGTCATTTTTAAAATCATGATAATATTGCTCATCTTCTGTATTTTCCAACATAAAATAAGGATTATTTACTAAACAATCCTTTAATATTGTTTCAAATAAATGTACTCCATAATTATCCTTTTCAAACTTATGTTTACCTATATTTATAAACTTATTTCTCTCTTGCCATAAAAAAGGGAAAAAATGCTTGTGATCTAATAATTTTATATTATATTTTATCATATAATGAGGATTCTTTTTTAATAAATATTTATTTGTATCTCTTATATGATATGCCCAACTATTCATTCTTAATCCTGATTTAAAATTATCTAACCATATTTTTACAAACTCATTTTTTGGTTTTGCAGCTAAAAAGGCATTTATTAATCCACTCCCTTTCTTTTCATCCCCTTCATATGATATATAAAAATCCTTATTTGATTTAAATAATTCATCAAAATTATTTACCACCAACATATCCAAATCTAAATATACACCACCATATTCATATAATATTTCTAATCTTACTACATCTGCTTTATATTGAAAATGATTCAACTTGTATCCATCAAAATATTCCGGCACTTCTATTTTTTTTACTTCTACATTCCTCTCTTTCATTAACAAATCCCAATATTTGTTGTTTTTCGGCTCTTTTTTATTATAAATTATTATTTTATAATTCGGCATATGTTCTATCATAGATTTTACACACTTGTATTGAAAATTATACAATTCCGTCTCTCCAAAATACAATAAATGAATTATTTTTGGTATTGGCTTTAATTTACGACCATATAAACCACCCAAATGACCAAATGACCACCCCTTTATATCATTCTCCAAATCAGGATCATCTATTAATTCTTCAAATCTACTTATTGCCTTTTCTTTATTTTCTGACCCATAACCTATTGCATTAAAAAACTTTGCCAATCTCATATCTTTATTATTTTCAAATCCAAAATAATCTATATATAAATCACTTAATAATCTTAAATCTTTCATTATCTTTCTATGATACAAATCCACTATTGCTTCCATCATTTGCTTCTTATTTCTATTTTTATATTTCATTAATATTTCCTCATCTTCATTTTCTATTTTTGTTTCATATTTTCCCCAACTTAAACCATGCCCTTTTTCTAACGTTATATTTCCTAATTCCTTTATATTTTTTAAATTTTTATATTCTTCCCATGCCTTCGTTGGACCACTATTAAAATGATTCATTATTGGATTATTTCCTGCCACTATATCATCCATTATTAATAATGTATCATCTTTCTTACCATCATAACAATTTTTTAAATCCATTATTGCTGTATTATATTCATGACCACCATCTATAAAAATTATATCAAATTTTGTATCATTTTTTGATAAATAATCAGGTACTGTTACTAGACTATTCCCCTTTATTAATGTATGTCTATTTGGATATAAGTTATCTATACATTTTTTTGCTCTATCTACATATCCGTTTACACCTATATCAAAACTTACCACCTTTGCATTTGGCGCATTCATTAAAAATAACATCGAACTATGACCCGCATTAAATCCTATTTCTAAAATATTATGTATATTTTCCTTGTCCATTACCAATTTTGTTATTAATTTTACCTTTTCTTCTTGTTGCATTATATATCCTTCCCTACCTAAATGACTTCTTAACTCGTCATCTATTTTTTTACTTTCACAAAAGGTTAATAATGCACGTGTATGATATGTATTTTCACCATTCTTTATTCTCTCTTCCACCTCTTTTTTTACATTTTCATGTGTTTTATAAAGCACTATATTATCCTTCCAATTATTCAAATTTAAAGTTTCACTCATAAATATTATTTAATTCTATTTTTTAAATAATATTTTAACTAATTTTTATTTATGATTTTCTAAATGCTTTAAAGTGTATTACATGAGTTCCATAATTTATTGTACCTGCATTTGCTGTTCTTCCACATATTATCAAGTAATATGGACTATTTACTGGTATTATATTTTCAGCATTTATTTCTAAATGTGTTAATGTTCCTGCTCCACCTATAAGTGCACCTGCACCTGTATTATTTGTTAAAACTATTTGTGACGATAAAGTAGTAAATGATCCAGGTACTGTACCTACTCCTGGCGCCACATTCGAATATCCTAACACAATTGTTCCATTATTATTATTATCAATATTATTCAAGGCTCCTTGACCATAAATTTCCAAATCATATGAATTCCAATTACTTGGTATATTTATTTCTATATATGTTCCAACTGTTCCTGGATTAGTATTTGTTATACTATATATACTTCCATTTGTTTCTCTTCCTGAAATTATATAACTAGGAAATGACCATATTGGTATTGTATTACTACCTTGAGATATTAATACTTCACCACTTATACCATATGATGGTGGATCTCCTAATCCTAATGAACTATTTAATTCTATATTATTTATTTGTATTTTTGAAGAACTTAATTTTATTGTTTGACTACTACTTATATCAAATGAATTACCTGATCCCATGTAGGTACCATTATTAAACCATATTCCCGATACATCCACTATATTATTATTACACATATCCAATATTCCATTTATTCTTGTATTTCCTGAAATATCCAAATTTATTGGTCCATCAAACACTTGAACACCACCTGATACATTTATTACTATATTTCCGGTTGCAGTTGTTTTTCCTATTCCCACATTCCCTTGATCATAATAAATATTTGATGATAATGGCTCAACTGTCCATAAATTTGGTCCTGTGGGTCCTGTTGGCCCCTGAATTCCTATACCTGTTGGTCCTGTCGGTCCTGATGCACCATCTGATCCTATTGTTCCCGTTGGACCTGTATTTCCTTGACCAGCATACCCACTTCCTAAATATTCCTCTAACAATAAATTATTACTTCCTGATGCATCTCCTATTATTCCTGCAAAACCACCACTCCCTTCTAATTGATAAAATAATCTATATTGTACATTTCCTGTAAATCCTGGTGTATGCAAATAATTAAAATTATATATTCCCTGATATGGTACTGATGCTATATTTGTTCCTAATAAAGTATCATATCCTACTAATCCATATGAACCACTACCACCATCATTATATACTACACCTAACGTCAATCTATCATTTGCATTATTTGAGCACTGATATTTTACAGTCCAATCTATTTTTATTTTACTTACTACTTCATTTACACTTATATCCAAAAAATATCCATTTGTTCCAGCATCATAACAATTTAAACATATATCAAACACATCGTTTGTTGATGGTACAGATGCTGTTGTTGTTGTTAAGTTATGTTCTATACTATTATTTTTTACTTTGTATTGAATATTTACACCTGGATTCCCTTGCACACCAGTTGGACCTGTACAACCAGTTGGACCTGTTGGACCTAATGAACCTTGAATTCCCGTAGGTCCTGTTGGACCCGTTGGACCTTCAAAACCTCTAGGACCAGCAGTTCCTTCTAAATTTACAAATCCCTTTATTACATTCCCAGCTGTCCAGGTTCCTATACTTCCTCCTTGACTTACATAAGCTGTACTTATATCAAATATTTGTATACTTCCTGTTGATATATTATAACTTGATACATATCCCGTAAATGCATTTACTGTCGGATTTGATTGATCTGTTACTACTACTCGTTGGCCAGGTGTATATGATAAATTTGTTTCTACATATCCGACAGTTGCTCCTGATATTACTGGTATTGGGAAAAATGGCTGATAAGAAATTGCTCCTATTGTTCTATATGTTGTAAATGTTGCATATTGATCACCATCTATTCCATTTTGACCTGTAGGACCTGTTTTACCATCTTCACCGTCAGTACCATTCTTTCCTGAAATTCCTGTTGGACCTCTATCACCTTTATCTCCTTTTGGACCAACAGGACCCACAGGACCTATAGTTCCACTTGCACCTGCTGGACCTGTAGCACCTATTGGTTTACAACATGATATATATTGATTATATTTCTTGTAATTACTATAAGACATTATATAATAATTTAATAATTTATTTAATTTATAATTTAACTAAATTACTTATAATTATTTCCTATTATTTATATTATTAAATGGCTAGTTTTTCGAAAACAAATTTTAACAGACAATTTGCCAATAAATATATAGAAAATGATTTTTATTTACCACATAGAGATACTTCTTATTTTACATATATTGTTGTTTTATGTGATGGTAATATCCAAGGCGATCTTCATTTTCCTCAGTCTAATACTTCTATTAATTGTGTTAATAATAGAATGATCTTTTTTCCTAGTCATTATTTATATTCTGTTAATAAAGTTAATGGTGATGGTATTAGATATGGTATTAGTCATTTTTGGTTCATTAACGGATTCCCTTAGTTCATTAAATTAAAATTTATATTTATTATTTTAATTTAATTTTTTTACACATATTTTGAACAAGAAACTAAAATATTCCCTTGACCATCTACTAATATTGTCATTAATGCTATTTCTGCTAAGCCACCATCTACTGTAATATCATCTTCAAAATTCACTTTTGCATTAGTAATTCCTCCTGCAGTTGATCCTCTAATTGTTAATATTATTCCTCCTACTGGTGCTAATTCTAATAAATATTTTCCACGATTTTCAAAATTGGTAAGAGTTAACGACTCTATTGATTGTGGACCAGGTATAGAGACATTTGCTACTCCTAATTTTTTATTTCTACATTCCACATTTATTTCAGTAGAAGTGGGAAAAATAACACTTTGATTTAAATTTTCAGGTATTATATTTGTTGAATTGTAACTTCCTGAACCATCAGAGACATATATTAAAGCATTTTCACTATTGAAATATAAATTAGTTGCTAAATATACATTTTGATTGAATTTTATAGTTTGACCAGTATTTATATCCAAAGTTCATGTATCCCCTGTTCCATTATCTAATAATATTTTTTTGTTTATTTTTAATGTATCTGTTGCTGGAAAAGGAGTTCTTCTACTTCTGTAGTCCATTTGTAATCTATTTCGTCCATTATATAATAACAGATATTTTATAATGAGTTATATTTAAGTATAAGCGATTTCTCCTGTTGTAGGGTTGTAATAGAGTTGGACGAACCCACTTTCCGTTCCAAAATTACGAATAGGTTTCACGACGAACCCTGCTCCTATATATGTTCCATCATTAAACCATATTCCTGATACATCTATTATTCGATTATTACACATATCTAACACTCCATTTATTCTTGTATTTCCACTTATATCTAGATTTATTGAGCCATCAAATACTTGAACTGTATTTTGCGATACATCTACTGTTATTGTTCCTGCTACTGGCTCTTTTCCTATTCCTACATTTCCTTGATCAAAATAAATATTGGTTGTTGTTCCTGCTTGTACTTGCCATAATGAATCCTGAGGACCTGTTGGTCCTGTTTGACCTAATCCTGCTACACCACTTGAATTATATTCTTCTAATATTAAACAATTGGCTGCGCTTGGATCTCCTATTAAACCATTTTGATATGTACTTGTTGATTGTAATTGATAAAATACACTATAGCTTATATCATTTAATGTATTTGGTGAATCCAAAAAGTTAAAAAAGTAAACTCCTTGATATGGTGCAGTTGCAATATCTGTTCCTAATAATGTATCTTGACCCACTAACGTATAAACACCGTTTTCTTCTCTTACTACACCTATTGTTAATCTGTTTTCAGCATCTTGAGAGCACTGATATTTCAATTTATATTGGATTTTTACATTACTTTGCCCCGATTGTGGTTTTATACTTTTAATATATCCTGCTGATGCAGCATCATACCCTGAAAAATCTAAACCAGTATAAGGTGATGATGGCGATGGTATTGATGCCGTGGAATTTATGAATCCTGAATTTTTATATACATATTGAACTGTAATGGATGGTGTTCCTATACCTGTTGGTCCTGATGTACCAGTTGGTCCGGTTCCACCTACACCTGTTGGTCCAGTTGGTCCCGAAGGTCCTGTATTACCTTTTACTACATATCCTATCATATAATCCGTATTAAATGCTCCTATATTTGTACTTAATCCATTTCCTAAAGGACTAACTGTTAATACTTTTGTTCCGGTACCTGATGATTGGAAAGTAACTTTGAAAAATGCAAAATCTGTATAATCTAATGTATTATGTAATTTAATAATTGATCCAAAGCCTATTTCATTTAACCATGTAGTAAGATCTGCACCTAGTTTGTCAGTAGTATTTATTGTTATTGTGTTTATATTTGCATATGTTGCATTATTTACTGTAAAATGACCATTTGCAATAGCTGTTGCTCTGTATTCCCACACGGATGAATTACCATCTTGACCTGGTTGACCAGTAGGTCCTGTAGGTCCACTAGGTCCTGTAGGTCCACTAGGTCCAGTAGGTCCTGTTGGTCCAGTTGGTCCGGTTGGTCCCGTAGGTCCAGTTGGTCCAGTTGGTCCAGTTGGTCCCGTAGGTCCACTAGGTCCTGTGGGTCCAGTAACACCTGTTGGTCCAGTTTGACCCAATCCTGCTACACCACTTGAATTATATTCTTCTAATATTAAACATGTGGCTGCACTTGCATCTGCGATTAAACCAACTGGGAATGTTGTATTATTTTCCAATTGATAAAATACTGTATAACTTATATCATTTAATGTGTTTGGTGAATCCATAAAATTAAACATGTA
>JGI10211J34971_10001201_pt1 | contig 21627 bp, 18 predicted proteins | sample Etolagsediment_FD_34971 | JGI IMG/M metagenome (IMG submission 34971)
AACAATGAAAAATCCAAAAACTCATTCTGAAAAGTTTGAAGTAAAAAAATATAGTCCAAGACTAAAAAAACACACTACACACAAAGAGATTAAGCTTAAGTCTTAATCTCTTTAAAATGTAAGTTAATCACAATTTGTGATTGGCTTATCATTTCTTTGCATAGGCCAATAGCTCCAATGGTAGAGCACCGGATTCCAAATCCGGGTGCTGGGGGTTCGAGTCCCTCTTGGCCTGCCATTAAGTAAATAAATAAAGTACTAAGTGTTAAGAAGAAAAAAAATCTCTTTTTAACACTTAATACTTAAAACTAAAATAAGGTATTATTTTGAATAAATTAAGTTTTTTTTATAAACAAGCAAAAGATGAATTACACAAAGTAATTTTCCCAATAAAAGAACAAATAAGAAGTGCTTTTCTTTCAGTTTTTGTTGTAGTGACAGTTATATCACTATTTTTAGCGCTTATTGATGCAATAATGTCAGTAAGTTTATCTTCAATCATGAATTAGGAAATTGATATTATGGCACATAATTGGTACGCAATCCAAACACACTCAGGAAGTGAATTAACAATCAAAAATGCTTTAGAAAAACTTTCTAAAGATATGCAAGATGGTAGAATTGAACAAGTTCTTGTACCTACAGAAGATTTAATTGAGATTAAAAAAGGTAAAAAATCAATCGTTGAAAAACCTTTATATTCTGCATATGTATTTGCTAGAATTGATCTTGATACAGCTTTATGGCATGCTATTCAATCTATGCCAAAAGTTGGTAGATTTATTGGTGAATCAAAAAAACCATCACCTTTAAGTGAAAAAGACATTAATCAAATTTTAGAAAAAGTAAATAATAGAGCAGCAGCTAAACCAAAAGTTTCATTCGAAGAGGGTGAAATGCTTAGAATTAAAGAAGGTTCTTTTTCTAACTTTAATGGTTTAGTTGAATCATTTGATTTAAATTCAGGTATGTTAAAATTAAATGTACTTATCTTCGGAAGAAATACTCCAGTAGAAATATCTTATACTCAAGTAGAAAGAGTAGAATAGTTTTATTAAATAAAAATGCTAAGTACTAAGTACTAAATACTAGTATTTAATACTTAGCATATAATGTTAGTAATGTATATATTTAAATCTAGATTTAAATTATAAAATAAAAAGGAAAAAAAATGGCAAAAAAAGTAGAAGGAATATTAAAGCTTCAGATACCAGCTGGTGCTGCTAACCCATCACCACCTGTTGGACCAGCTCTTGGTCAAAGAGGTATTAATATCATGGAATTCTGTAAAGCATTCAATGAAAAAACAAAACAAAACGCAGGATTCAAGATTCCAGTAGAAATTACTGTATACTCTGATAAAAGTTTTACATTTGTAACTAAGCAACCACCAATGAGTGAATTAATTATGAAAAAAGCTAATCTTAAAAAAGGTTCTGATAACCCACTTAAGAACAAAGTAGCTAAATTAACTAAAGCACAAGTTATGGAAATCGTTGAGCAAAAAATTGCTGACTTAAATACAAATGATGTTGAACAAGCTGCAAAGATTGTTGAAGGTTCTTGTAGAAGTATCGGAATTGAAGTAGCATAATCTTAAATCATTTAAGATAAGCCAAAATACCACACGGCTTTATAAAGTGGTAGCAAATAAAAAATATTGCGGAGAAATAATATGAGCAAAAGATATAAATCTTTAGTAGAGAAAATAGAAAACGGAAAACAATATGCATTAGCGGAAGCTGTTGCACTAGTGAAAGAATTAAAGTCAGCAAAATTCGATGAAACAGTTGATATTGCAATTAATTTAAATGTTGACCCAAGACATGCAGACCAAATGATTAGAGGTGCAGTTGTACTTCCAAATGGTACTGGTAAAACTGTAAGAGTTGCAGTTATGGCTAAGGGAACAAAAATGGATGACGCTAAAGCAGCAGGTGCTGATATCGTAGGAAATGATGATTTAGTTGAATCTATCCAAGCTGGAAACATTGACTTTGATGTACTTATTGCTACACCAGATACAATGGGACTAGTTGGTAAAATAGGTAGAATACTTGGACCAAAAGGGTTAATGCCAAACCCTAAGACAGGTACAGTAACTATGGATGTTACAAAAGCTGTTAGCGAAGCTAAAGGTGGAAAAGTAACATATAGAGTTGATAAAAAAGGTAATATTCACGCTGGTGTTGGAAAAGTTTCTTTTCCTGCTGAAGCATTAGTTGAAAACATTACAACAATTATGTCAGCAATTAACAAAGCGAAGCCATCTACAGCTAAAGGTAAATATGTTACTAAAGCTGCAGTGTCTTTAACAATGAGTCCTTCTGTTATCATTGACAGTGCAGAGATGATGGATATTAAATAATAATTTAATTTGAAATTAACTTTCAATAGTGAAGACTTAGGTCTTCACATTTGAGTGTTATTCAAAGCACTACATTAAAACTGAAGATAGCCGGTTAGACACAACTCCTGTGTTTAGTAATACCTGCTGAAGTTCGATGTTTTGAAAGGGGGAAATATATGACTAAATTACAAAAAAATGAAATTGTTGAATCACTTACAAATGAATTTAAAGGTTCTGAAGCTATTGTAGTTGCAGATTATAGAGGTACTTCACATAAAAGTTTAGAAGCTCTTAGACTTGCAGCTGCTGAAGCTGGAGCTAAAGTTCAAGTTGCTAAAAACTCTTTAGTATCTATTGCAATTAAAAATGCAGGACACGAAAGTTTAGAGTTAACAGGAACAAATATATTTATTTGGTCTGATGATCAAATAAATGCTTGTAAAGTTGCAGATAAGTTTGCTTCTGCTAACAAAGACACATTTGCTATTAAAGCTGGTGTTATTGAAGGTAAAGCTAGCGATGCTGCTACTGTTAACCAATTTGCTAAGTTACCTGGTAGAGAAGAATTACTTGGAATGCTTGCATCTGTATGGATGGGACCTGTTAGAAACTTTACTGTTGGTCTTGACGCACTTAGAATTAAAAAAGAAGAGGAAGCAGCTTAATTGCTTCATAATGTTGTGGCAAGATGCTACAGTAAATAAAATTTTATTATATAAATAATTAAAGGAAATAAAATGGCAATCTCTAAAGAAGATGTATTAGAATATATTTCAGGTTTAAGCGTATTAGAGCTTTCTGAATTAGTTAAAGAATTTGAAGAAAAATTTGGTGTATCAGCTCAACCTGTTGCAGTAGCTGGTGCTGCTGGTGGTGCTGTTGAAGCTGCTGAAGAAAAAACTGAATTTGACGTTATTATCGTTGATGCTGGTGCAAAAAAGATCAATGTAATTAAAGAGATCAGAGGATTAACTGGTCTTGGGTTAAAAGAGGCAAAAGCTATGGCTGAAGAGTCTGGTGCTAAAGTTAAAGAGGGTGTATCTAAAGAAGATGCTGAAGCTGCTAAAACTGCACTTGAAGCTGCAGGAGCTAAAGTAGAAGTTAAATAATTTTTAATTATTTTTTACTTTAACCCTAAGATCTAATGCTCTGTTTTTAACAGAGCATTAGTCGTTTAAAAGCAAATGACATTTTAACCTATGTGTGTGCTTTGATTACATATAGGTTAGGATGATCAAATTTCGTCTTTATTACTCAATAAAAGAGAACAAAATATAAGTTACTTAAAAGAAAGGCTCATATGTTAAATTCATTAAAATCTGGAAATAGATTAAGAGTTGATTTCGCTAAAAATCCACAAAAAATAGATATACCAAATCTTTTACAACTTCAACAAAGTAGTTACGAAAACTTCTTAATGGTTGGTTGTGAAGATAGAACTGCTGCAGGTATTGAAAAAGTATTCAAATCAAGTTTCCCAATCCATGACAACCAAAATAGATTTACTCTTGATTATATTAATAGTGAAGTTGGTAAACCAAAATATACTGTAAACGAATCAATGGTTAGAGGTCTTACATACTCAATCCCTTTAAGGATAAATGTTAGACTTACACTATGGGATTTAGATGAAAAAACTGGTGAAAAGATCGGTGTAAAAGATATCAAAGAGCAAGCTTTACACATAAGAGAGATCCCACTTATGACTGATAGAATCTCATTTGTTGTTAATGGTGTTGAGAGAGTTGTTGTAAATCAACTTCATAGATCTCCAGGTGTTATATTCAAAGAGGAGGAAGCAGCAACAGTTTCAAACAAACTAATATACACAGGACAAATAATCCCAGATCGTGGTAGTTGGTTATATTTTGAATATGATGCAAAAGATATCCTTTATGTAAGAATCAACAAAAGAAGAAAAGTACCTATTACTATACTTTTAAGAGCACTTGATTACTCTAAAGAGGAGATCATTAAATTATTCTATTCAGTAGTAAATGTAAAAATTAAAAATAATAAATTTTTAACAGAATTTGTAGCTGAAAACTATACAGGTAAAGTTGAATATGATCTTATTGATGATAAAGGTAACCTAATTATTGCAGCTGGTAAAAGACTTACAACAAGAAAAGCAAATGCATTAGCAGAGGGTGGATTAAAGTTTGTAGAGTATCCAGTTGAGCTACTTATGGAAAGACATACAGCAAGTGCGATTTACGATCCAGAGTCTGGTGAGGTTTTATTTGATGCACTTACTCAACTAGATGATCTAAAATTAAAAAAACTTCTTGATCTTGGATTTGATTCATTTGATATAGCAAATGACTTAGCAGAAGGTGTTGATGATTCTATAATCAATGCATTTAAAGCTGATATTGAGTCTATTAAATTACTTAAACAAACTGAGCAAATAGATGATGAAAATGATCTATGTGCTATTAGAATCTATAAAGTTATGAGACCAGGTGAGCCTGTTACAAAAGAGGCAGCTCGTGAGTTTATAAGAAAACTTTTCTTTGATCCAGAAAGATATGATCTAACAAAAGTTGGTAGAATGAAAATGAACCATAAGTTAGATGTTAATGTACCTGAGTATGTAACAGTATTAACTCATGAAGATATTATTAAAACAGTTAAATATCTTATAAAAGTTAAAGCAGGACACGGACATGTTGATGATAGAGATCACTTAGGAAATAGAAGAATTAGAGCTATTGGTGAACTTCTTTCAAATGAGCTTCACGCAGGTCTTGTAAAGATGCAAAAAGCTATTAAAGATAAGATGACTACATTAAGTGGTAATCTTGAAGAGCTTATGCCGCATGATCTTATTAACTCTAAAATGATAACTTCAACAATTACAGAGTTTTTCACTTCTGGTCAACTTTCACAATTTATGGACCAAACAAATCCATTATCTGAAGTTACTCATAAAAGAAGACTTTCTGCTCTTGGAGAGGGTGGTTTAGTTAAAGAGAGAGCTGGATTTGAGGTAAGGGACGTTCACCCTACTCATTATGGTAGAATCTGTCCAGTTGAAACTCCAGAGGGTCAAAATATTGGTCTTATTAATACACTTTCTACATACTCAAAAGTTAATGACTTAGGATTTATAGAAACTCCATATAAAAAAGTTATTGATTGTATGGTAACTGATGAGATTGAGTACTACACTGCTACTCAAGAGGAGGGTAAAGTTATCGCTCCTGGATCTACTAAGTTAACAAAAGATGGGAAAATTGCTGAACCTCTAGTTGAAGCTAGAATCGATGGTGAGATTATGCTAGTAGATGCAACAACAGTTGATCTTATAGATATCTCTAGTGCGATGGTTATGGGTGTTGCAGCTTCACTTATCCCATTTTTAGAGCACGATGATGCCAACAGAGCACTGATGGGATCAAACATGATGAGACAAGCTGTTCCGTTGATTAAACCAACAGCACCATTTGTTGGGACTGGTTTAGAGAAAACAGTTGCAAGAGACTCTTGGGCTAGTATTAAAGCAAAAAGAGCGGGAGTTGTTGAAAAAGCAGATGCTAGAAATATATTCATCAAAGGTGAAGATGAAAATGGTGCATTTATAGACCACTATACTTTAAGTAAAAATGCTAGAACAAACAACAATACAACTTTTGGTCAAAGAGCAAGTGTTAAGACCTCTCAAGAGGTATTAGCTGGACAAGTTATAGCAGATGGTCCATCTATGGATATGGGTGAGCTAGCAATTGGTATCAATGCAACTGTTGCGTTTATGCCATGGAATGGTTACAACTATGAGGATGCGATCATCCTTTCCCAAAGACTTATAAAAGAGGATGCATTTACATCTGTTCATATCTATGAAAAAGAGGTAGAGGCAAGAGAGCTTAAACATGGTAATGAGGAGATCACAAAAGATCTTCCAGGTGTAAAAGCAGAAAATATAGATCACCTTGATGATTGTGGTATAGTTAAAATTGGTACATTTTTAAAACCAGGTATGATTATGGTTGGTAAAGTTACACCAAAAGGTGAGATCAAACCAACACCAGAAGAGAGACTATTAAGGGCTATATTTGGTGAAAAAGCGGGTCATGTTATAAACAAATCACTATATTGTCCAGCTTCAATTGAAGGGACTGTTGTTGATGTTAAAGTATTTACTAAAAAAGGGTACGAAAAAGATGATAGAGCAATAGCAACTATTGAAGAGGAGAAAACAAATCTTGATATAGAACACCATGATAAACTTATGATGTTAGATAGAGAGGAAAATCTAAAGATAAATGATCTTATTTGTCAAAGTGAGCTTATAAAAGATGTAGAGATAAATGAAACTACATACAACAAAGGTACAAAGCTTTCTATTGATGATCTATCAAACATCAATAGATTTGCTATGAAAAAAGTTATCTCATCTTTTAGCAGTGATGTTACTAAAAAATATAACGAGATAAAAGATCACTTTATAAAAGAGAAAGCAGTATTAAGAGAGAACCACGAAGAGAAACTTAAAACTTTAGAAACTGATGATATTTTACCAAATGGTGTAATTAAGCAAGTTAAAGTTTACATAGCAACAAAAAGAAAGATCAAAGTTGGTGATAAGATGGCTGGTCGACATGGTAATAAAGGTATTGTATCAAATATCGTACCACAAGTTGATATGCCATACCAAGAGGATGGATCTACTGTTGATGTTATCTTAAATCCACTAGGGGTTCCATCACGGATGAATATTGGACAGATTCTTGAAGTTCACTTAGGATATGCAGGTAAAAAATTAGGTGCACAAATTCAAGAGATGTTTGAAGAGAAAAAAGAGACTTTTATCAAAGATTTAAGAGCTAAGATGATTGAGATTGCTGATGTTACAAAACTGATGAAAGCAAAAGAGCTATTATCAACTATTAGTGATGAAGAGCTAATAGAGTATGGTAGAGACTGGTCAAGAGGTGTTAGATTTGCCACTCCTGTATTTGATGGAGCAAGAGCTGATGAGTTTGAAAAGATTTTTGAATTAGCAAAAATGGATATGGATGGTAAAGTTGTACTATATGATGGTATGACAGGTGAAAAGATGGCAGAGAGAGTTAATGTTGGTGTTATGTATATGTTAAAACTACACCACCTTGTTGATGAAAAAGTGCATGCAAGATCAACGGGACCATACTCACTTGTAACACAACAGCCAGTTGGAGGAAAAGCTCTATTTGGTGGTCAAAGATTTGGAGAGATGGAAGTTTGGGCACTAGAAGCGTATGGTGCAACTGCTGTTCTAAAAGAGATGTTAACAACAAAATCGGATGATGTTGAGGGTAGAACAAGAGCATATAGAGCTATAGCAAATGGGGAGAATGTACCAAAATCTGGAGTTCCAGAGACATTCTTTGTATTAACAAAAGAACTTCAAGCACTAGGTCTTGATGTAGAAATTTTTGAAGAGGGTGAAGATAATGAGCAATAATGAAAAAGTATTAAAACCAATAGAGATTCATGAGTTAGAAAAACCAACAGATTTTTCTGCATTTCAACTTAAACTTGCTAGTCCAGAAAAGATTCTTTCTTGGTCTAGTGGTGAGGTTAAAAAACCAGAAACTATAAACTACAGAACACTAAAACCAGAAAGAGATGGTCTTTTTTGTGCTAAGATTTTTGGACCTGTAAAAGATTATGAGTGTATTTGTGGTAAATACAAAAAGATGAGATATAAAGGTGTTGTTTGTGAAAAGTGTGGTGTTGAAGTAACATCTGCAAAGGTTCGACGACACAGAATGGGTCACATCGATTTAGTTGCCCCAGTAGCTCATATATGGTTAGTTAGTTCACTTCCAAGTAGAGTTGGTACACTTTTAGGTGTAAAACTTAAAGATCTAGAGAGAGTTCTTTACTATGAAGCATATATAGTTAATAATCCTGGTTCTGCTTACTACGATAGTGAATCTGCAAAACCAGTTGCTAAATTTGATATATTAAATGAAGAGCAATACAGAAGTATAGAGGAAAACTACGCACATACTGGTTTTGAAGCTAATATGGGTGGAAAGATTATCCAAGATCTTTTAAGAACACTTGATTTGGTTGAGCTATTAAATTCACTAAAAGATGATATGAATGCAACTAGAAGTGAAGCTAAAAAGAAAACTATAGTAAAAAGATTAAAAGTTGTTGAGAACTTTATAAACTCTGGAAATAGACCTGAGTGGATGATGCTAACAGTTCTTCCAGTGCTACCTCCAGATCTAAGACCACTTGTTGCACTTGATGGTGGAAAGTTTGCAGTTAGTGACGTAAATGACCTTTATAGAAGAGTTATAAACAGAAACAATAGACTTAAAAGATTAACAGAGCTTGATGCTCCTGAGATTATCATCAGAAATGAGATGAGAATGCTTCAAGAGGCAGTTGATGCACTATTTGATAATGCAAAAACAGCAAATGCAGTAAAAGGTGCAAATAAAAGACCACTTAAATCTCTATCAGAGATCATCAAAGGTAAACAAGGTCGATTTAGACAAAATCTACTTGGTAAAAGGGTTGACTTTTCAGGTAGGTCTGTAATTGTTGTTGGACCATCTTTAAACATGGATCAATGTGGTATCCCAAAGAAGATGGCACTAGAGCTATTTAAGCCACATCTAATGGCTAAGTTAGAGGAGAAGGGTTATGCAACAACACTAAAGTCTGCAAAAAGACTTATCGAAAACCAAACAAATGAGGTTTGGGAGTGTTTAGCTGAGATTGTTGAGGATTATCCAGTTCTATTAAATAGAGCACCAACTTTGCATAAACTTTCAATTCAAGCATTCCATCCAATATTGATCGATGGTAAAGCTATCCAGTTACACCCATTAGTGTGTGCTGCGTTTAATGCTGACTTCGATGGTGACCAGATGGCAGTTCACGTTCCACTTTCTCAAGAGGCAGTTGCTGAAGCTAAAGTTCTTATGATGAGTTCTATGAATATTCTTCTTCCAGCATCAGGTAGAGCTATTGCTGTTCCTTCTCAAGATATGATTTTAGGTATCTATTATCTATCATTAGAAAAAGAGGATGTAATAGGTGAGCACAAAATATTTGCAAACCTAAATGAGATCCATATGGCATTAGAGCTAAAAAAAGTTGATATCCATGCTCGTATTAGAACGATGGTTGATGGTCAAGTTATAGCTACAACTCCAGGTAGAATGATTATTAAAAACATATTACCATCTTTTGTACCTACAACACTTTGGAATAAGATATTAAAGAAAAAAGATATCGGTACTTTAGTTGATTATATCTATAAGCATGGTGGGTACGAAGTAACTCCAAAATTCTTAGATAACTTAAAAAATCTAGGTTTTAAATATGCTACAAGTGCAGGGGTATCAATCTCTATAGATGACATTAGAATACCTGAAACTAAAGAGGGGCACGTTGCAACAGCTAAAAAAGAGGTTATAGAGGTTCAAAAGCAATTTAACCAAGGTCTTTTAACAGAGCAAGAGAGATACAATAAGATTATTGATATCTGGACTTTATTAAATAATAAACTAGGATCTGAGATGATGGAGCTTGTTCAGTCTGATAAAAATGGATTTAACTCTATTTATATGATGGCAGACTCAGGGGCTAGAGGTAGTTCAGCACAGATAAGACAGCTTGCGGGTATGAGGGGTCTTATGGCTAAGCCAGATGGTTCGATTATTGAAACTCCAATTATCTCAAACTTCCGTGAGGGTCTAAATGTACTTGAATACTTTATCTCAACTCACGGTGCTAGAAAAGGACTTGCCGATACAGCTCTTAAAACAGCAAATGCAGGATATTTAACAAGAAAACTTATCGATGTATCTCAAAATGTTAGAATCGATATGGAAGATTGTGGGACACATGAGGGTATTGAGATATCTGATATAGTTGATGGAAATGAGCTTATTGAAGGTCTTGAGGAGAGAATCACTGGTAGAGTTATTGCAGATGATATTGTTGATCCAATATCAAATGAGATACTATTTGCAGAGGGTACTTTAATCACTGAAGAGGATGCTAGGGTTGTAAGTGAAGCAGGTGTTAAATCTGTTGTTATTAGAACACCTATGACATGTAAAGCACCAAATACACTTTGTGCTAAATGTTATGGACTAAACCTTGGTGAGCAAAGAAAAGCAAATCCAGGTGAAGCTGTTGGAGTACTTGCTGCTCAATCTATTGGTGAGCCAGGTACTCAGCTTACTCTTAGAACATTCCACGTTGGGGGAACTGCAAGTGCAACTCAAGCGGAAAAAGAGTTAAAAGCTACAAAAGAGGGATTTTTAAGATACTACAACATAAAAACATATGTAAATAGAGCAGGTCAACATATCATAGCAAACAGAAGAAATGCAGCTATTTTACTAGTTGAACCAAAAATAAATGCACCTTTTGCAGGTACAATAAGTGTAGAAAATACTCACGAAGAGACAATATTAAAAATATCAAATGGTAGTGAAGATAAAAAATACTACTTTAGAAAAAATGATGTAGCACGACCAAATGAGTTAGCAGGTGTTAGTGGTAAGATTGAAGGTAAGTTATATTTCCCATTTGAGGATGGTGAGAGTGTATTGGAGTCTGATTCTATTGTTGAAGTTATAAAAGATGGATGGAATGTACCATCACGAATCCCATACGCATCACTTTTAAAAGTTGATGATGGAGCACCAGTTACAAAAGAGATCCACTCAGCATCAAAAGGTACTGTTAAGTACTTTAGATTAAAAGGTGACTATCTAGAGAGATTTGAGGCTGTTAAAGCTGGAAAAGTTGTAACACAAAAAGGTCTATTTGCAGTTATTGTTGATGATCAAGATAGAGAAGCTGAAAGACACTATTTATCAAGAGAGTCAGTAATAGAGCTTGATGATAATACAAAAGTTGAACACAATACTCTAATAGCAAAACCACAAGGTGAATCACATGTTGTTATTGCTGAGTGGGACCCATACGCAAACCCTACTATTGCACAACATGCTGGTAAAGTTATGTTTGAAGATATAATTCCAGGAGTTACAGTAAGTGAAGCATATGATGAGTTAACAGGTACATCTAAACTAGTTGTAAATGAATATATACCTGCAAACTATAAACCATCTATTGTGATAAAAGCTTCTGATGATGAAATTGCTACATATGTTCTAGAGCCTAAAACATCTCTATTTGTAAGTGAAGGGGATGATGTTCAAGTTGCAGATATTATTGGTAAAACTCCAAAAGCTATCTCAAAATCAAGCGATATTACAGGGGGTCTTCCAAGAGTATCTGAACTATTTGAAGCTAGACGTCCAAAACATATAGCTGTTCTTGCTACATTTGATGGTGTTGTTAGTTTTGGTAAACCACTTAGAAATAAACAAAGACTTATCATAACTGATAATATGGGTAATAAAGATGAATTCCTTATTATAAAAGATAGAAACATCCTTGTAAGAGATGGTGAGTTTGTACATGCGGGTGAGCAGTTAACTGATGGTCAAATTGCATCTCATGATATCCTTAAAATTCTTGGAGTTAAAGCTCTAAATGAGTTTATCGTAGCAGAGGTTCAAGGTGTATACCGAGGACAAGGGGTTAATATTGCTGATAAACATATTGAGGTTATCTTATCTCAGATGTTAAGACAAGTTAATATCACTGATTCTGGTGATACAAAGTTTGTATCTGGTGATATGATATCTAAGAAAAGATTTATTGCTGAAAATGAAAGAATAATGAGAATGGGTGGAGAGCCTGCACTTGCGGAACCTGTATTGTTAGGTATCACAAGAGCTGCTGTAACTTCAGACTCTATTATATCTTCTGCATCTTTCCAGGAAACTACAAAAGTTTTAACTGAAGCTGCAATTAGTTCTAAAATTGATATGTTAACTGACTTAAAAGAGAACGTTGTAATAGGTAGAACTATTCCAGTTGGAACAGGTCTATATAGAAACAAAAAAGTTAAATTCGGTTACGGAAACAACTAATATAAAAGTGAAGCATAAAGCTTCACTTTTTCCCTTTTTAAAATATGGAATCTCTTTTATTTTTATTTATCTTTTTTGTAGCACTTGAGGTATTTGAGTCAAATTGGCAAAAATCAGATAGCTTTTATGGTGTGATTAAAAACAACTACCAAGTATATAAAAGATCAATTTTTATATTTTTTTTACTAAATCCAACTTTCATATATAGTATATATCTATCATATACATTAAATAACTTTTCACTTCTTATGAGTTCAATTGTTGTTTTAAAGTTTGTTGATATAAGTTTTAGATTGCATTTAGTAAATAAAATTGATAAAGATGAGGATATATCAAATCTAATACCATATAATCTCCCTATGAATAATATATTTAGATATATAAATGTATTTATATATCCTACTACGTTTATCCTTTCACTTTTATAGGATCTAATTTGAATTTAGAACTTACACAAGATGGCTCATATACACTTTATAGTAAAGAGTTTAATCAACACTACCATAGTATTAAAGATGGTGCCTTAACTGAGTCACTTATAAAGCATATAATCCCTGCATTTGAATATGCAAAAAATAAAAAAGAGCTAAATATATTGGATATCTGTTATGGGCTTGGGTACAATACTTTAGCTACACTCTATTATATAGAGAAAAATAATTTGGATATAAAAGTAAATATATATAGTCCAGAGTTTAATAAAGAGCTTATTGAGTCTTTAAATTACTTTAAATACCCAAAAGAGCTTGATAGCTTTAAAGATATTATAAACTCTTTAAGTGAAGATTTTAAATATAGTAATGCAGATATAAATATAGAACTATACAATGGTGATGCTAGAGTATATTTAGAGAATCTAAAACAAAGAGGTTTAGATATCGATATAGTTTATCAAGATCCATTTAGTAGTGATGTTAACTATTTACTTTGGACAAAAGAGTACTTTGGACAAATAAAGGATATCTTAAAAAAAGATGGTATCATTACAACTTATTCAGTTGCTACACCAGTTCGATTAAGTATCTATGAAAATCGATTAAAAGTATATGAGATGGTACCAAAAAACTTCAAAAAGAGTACAATAGCACTTGCAACTGAAGATATCGATAAAAGATATAAATATATCGATATGGAGTTAAAAAAACAAAGAAATAAAGCAGCAGCTGCTTTAAGTGATAAGGATATAAAAAATGTTTGAAGAGAATCAACCTAGAAAAATATATGTAACTACGATCAAAAAAGTGGTTCAAAATCTATCAGGTATAAAAAACTGTAAATTAGATGATTTTAAAGAGTGTGTAATAGAGAATTTTGATGATTATAACTATGATGGTGAAGATGAAGTTGTAGGATTTGATAATTGGGGTGATATATCAAGTGATGGTGAATATCAACTAAATGTAAAAGTAAATCATGAAAATGCTTATGAGTTTACTCTATATGTAACAGTAAAAGATAGTATGGTTGATGTAACAAACGTACTATAGATCTAAATAGTAATAAAAAGGGGAGATTTAAATATCTCCTTTAATCTTAACTAAAACTTAATAGTGGATTGGGGTAATATCTCCCCTTTTTTAATGATTTTAAAACTAAATATAAATTTTAGCAGTAAGTCTTAATGACTTACTGCACCATCTGCCCCGATACCTGTTTGACATCTAACATCTTGAGCTTCAAAAGCTTCAATCTCTCTTTTAGCATCTTCACTACTATCAGTGATTGAGAAGATATATATAGCTACAAAAGCAACTGTTACAGAGAATAGCGCTGGATACTTATAAGGGAATATCGCAGTTTCATTTCCTAAGATCTGTACCCAAACAATTGGTCCTAGAATAACAAGTAATATCGCAGTTGCTAGCCCCATACTTCCACCTATAACTGCACCTCTTGTAGTAAGCTTTGACCAGAACATAGATAAAAATAGAACAGGGAAGTTAGCAGATGCAGCAATAGCAAATGCAAGACCAACCATAAATGCAATATTTTGTTTCTCAAATGCAATACCAAGTATAATAGCAACTACACCTATAGCAATAGTAGCGTATTTTGATACTCTCATCTCGGCAACTTCATCAACTTTTTTTCCACCTGCAAATGCATTTGCATAAAGGTCATGTGAAACAGCACTTGCCCCTGCAAGTGTAAGACCAGATACAACTGCTAAGATTGTAGCAAAAGCAACCGCACTAATAAATCCTAAGAAGAGATCTCCACCAACTGCATGTGAAAGATGGATCGCTGCCATATTATTTCCACCAAATAGTGTACCTTTTGCAATATCAAGATATTCTGGATTTTGAGATACTAGTACAATAGCTCCAAACCCTATAATAAATGTAAGGATATAGAAGTAACCAATAAGTCCAGTAGCTACAAATACAGACTTTCTAGCCTCTTTTGCATCTGCAACTGTAAAAAATCTCATAAGGATATGTGGAAGTCCAGCTGTACCAAACATCAAAGCAATACCTAAAGATATAGCTGACACAGGATCACTTACTAGTCCACCTGGAGCCATAATATCAAGCCCTTTTGGATGTATCTGTGTTGCTTGTGTAAATAGTGTCTCAAAACTAAAATCAGTATACGCTAAAACAGCTACTGCCATAAATGTAGCACCAGAGAGTAATAAGATAGCTTTTATTATCTGTACCCAAGTGGTTGCAAGCATACCACCAAATGCAACATATGCTATCATCAATACACCAACTAAAACAACAGCAAACTCATATGGGAGACCAAACAATACTTGGATAAGTTTACCAGACCCAACCATTTGTGCTATAAGATAAAGTGTAACTGTAGCAATAGATCCAAATGCAGCTAGTATCCTAACAGGCTTTTGTTGTAATCTATAAGATGCAACATCAGCAAATGTATATTTACCAAGGTTTCTTAGTTGTTCCGCAACTAAAAATAGTATAACAGGCCACCCAACTAAAAATCCAATAGAGTAGATAAGTCCATCATAACCTTTTAGATACACAAGTCCTGAAATTCCTAAAAAAGAAGCTGCAGACATAAAATCCCCTGCAATTGCAAGACCATTTTGAGTACCTGTTATACCACCACCTGCTGTGTAAAAGTCACTTGCAGTTTTTGTTTTTCTTGATGCCCAGTATGTTATACCTAATGTTCCACCAACAAAGATAAAAAACATAACAACAGCAGCGATATTTAGATCTCTTTGACCAGAAACACCAGCATCACCTGCAGCAAAAGCAGCTGTAGCAAATAATGAACTTAATAGTATCAGTTTTTTCATTTTGATTGCTCCTTTTTAAGCTCATCTTTTATAGCATTTGATAGATCATCAAACTCACCATTTGCTTTGTTTACATATATACCTGTAAGTACAAATGCAATGATAATAATAAGAATACCAATAGGTATACCAATAGTAGTGACCCCTCCACTTAAACTTTGACCCAAAATAGATGGGTTAAATGCGATGATCATAATAAATGTATAGTAAACTACTAACATTATGATAGCTAATCGCCAAGCAAAAGAGCTTCTCTTTGAAACAAGCTCTTGATACTTAGGATTTGCTTTTATTTTTCTAGCGGTTGCTAAATCCATAAGATACTCCTTTTTTTGATTTTATAGTATGGTGTAGATTTTATACATTGTAAATAGCATGAGTGTAGCATTGGGTAGTTGATATTATATATTATTATAATATTTAATGAATTTGTAACTTAAAGTTACAGATAAAGCTATATCCTTTAATCTTAACTAAAACTTAATACTTTGTTGAGCTATTAGATCGATTAAAATAGAATCTTAAAAGATGAACCTTTATTTTCTACACTTGTAATATCTAATTTGAAGTTGTGGATATTTATAATATTTGATACTATAGAAAGACCAAGCCCAAGTGAGTTGTTCCAGCCGTTATTTGATACTCTATAAAACTTATCAGTTATCTTTTGGATATCATCACTATTTATACCTATACCATGATCAGATATCTCTATAAAAGATCTATCAATAGTTACTGTAACTTTGTCTTCAGAGTATTTTAGGGCATTTTCTATTAGATTTGTTATTGCTATACCTATTAGTGTTTCATCTGCTTTTACTACAACATCATCATTGGATACTATATCTATATCTCTATTTTTATAATTTGAGATTAGTGAATCAGCACACTCTTTTGTAGTTTCATTTAAGTTAACTTCTGTATATCTAAGGGGCTGTTTTTTCTCATCTAATTTAATAGCAAGTCTTAGTGTATCTATAAGTTCACTTAATTTATTACCGTTTTTATTTATCTTACTTAAAAACTTTTGTTGGATATCAATATTTATATTTTTATCCTCTAGTAGTGTTTGACTATATCCATTTATAACAGCAATTGGATTTTTAAACTCATGAGATATAGCAGAGATGATATCATCTTTTTGAGCATTTGATGTTTTTAGGCGTGCTGTGTATTTAGCTTTTTGTTTATCTTGTTTTGTTAAGATCTTTGATACTTTTGTTAGATGCTTAGTGATATTGTAAAACTCTTGTGAAAAGTCTGATTTTATATAAGAGTTTTTCTTTTTCTTTGTAAGATCGTATAGAAATTGCATGATCTTATTTGTCTCATTTTGTATATTTGTACTTATTTTATAAGCAACAAATAAAGTTATAGCAAAAAAAAGTATAAGTATAGAAGCTACCTCAAGTCCTAACTTTACCATATCATTTGTGATCTGCTTTAACTCTCTTGCCATCCTTACAAAATATATATTGTTTTGATGGTCTATAAATTTTTTTGCTACATATAGTAGGTTTGTATTTAAAGTATCTGAATATCTTACAATAGAGCCATAACTATCTGTTTTAGATTCCATTATCTCTTCTCTATATTTATGGTTTTCCATTTTAGATTTATCTTCGTGTGATTCTGCTATAACATCACCATCTTCATTTACAATTGTAAGGCGTAGATCTAACTCTTTTTTAACCCTGTTTGCAATTTTATCTAGTGAATGTTTCTCATCTACATAATGGGAGATAAGCTCAATATTGTGCAAAAGAGATATCTTAGTTTGTTCTATATAAAACTCTTTTAACCAATAGTAAACTATAGCTCCAACTATAAAAAAGAGAGCTAAAAAAAGTAGTAAAAATTTTCTAATATATATCTGATGAAGTTTTAGCAAAAGATATACCCCTCACCACGAACCGATTTTATATACCCTTTCTCTCCATCTGGGTCAATTTTCTCTTTTAATCTTTTGATTGCTACATTTACCGTTTTTAGTTTTTTATCAAAGCTATCTGGCCAAACATGCTCTAGTAGTAACTCTCTACTTAAAAGTATATTTACATTTTTTAGAAACTCTAAAAACAGATCATGCTCAAGATGTGTAAGTTTTACAACCTTATCATCAATTGTAAAAGTTTTGTTTGCAGCATTGTAAACTATATCTTTATATTTTATAATATCTTGCTCATTTGAGGTCCTTTTAAGTACAGCTTTTACTCTAGCTTTTAGCTCCTCTACATTAAATGGCTTTGTAATATAATCATCAGCACCCTTATCAAATCCATCTAAAATATCATCGCTACTATCACGTGCTGTTAAAAATATAACTGGTTGATTGTATCCTTGCTCTTTTATACTTTTTATAAATACACTACCCTCAGTTCCAGGCAGATTTCTATCCATTAGTATAAGGTCTATTTGCTCCTCATCTAAAATCGACTGCACATTGGTTGTATCAAGACAACCAATTGTTTCATACCCTTGGGTACTTAGTGTATATTCTATGAGCTCTAGGATATCTTCTTGATCCTCTACAATTAGTATTGTTTTTTCCATAATCTTATTTTATCCTAATTTTGGTGAAGTGACCCACCAACTTTTACATATAATAGTAAGTTTGCTATACTTATAGCTCGATCAGCTATCTTTTCACTCTTTCTTAAAGCTTTTAACATATTGTGGAATTTTTCAAAATCATCAGACTCTTTAGCTTGTATAAGTAAACTTTTCTCTACCATCTCATATAGATCATCAGTTTTATTCTCCTCAATAAGTATCTCATTGTATGTGTCTTGTAGCTCATCTATACAATCTATATCCATCATATCTTTTACAAGTTTAACAGCAGTTGCAGTTGATTTTTGCATAGGGATTGCATATTCGTTTATAAGTTTAACATCCATATCGCTACAAACCTCAGTGAATCCTTTGATAAAACTTCTTGTGCTTGTAGTCGCTCTTAAAAGTTCATTTGTTATTTTAAAGTATGAGACAACCTGTCTTAGATCTTTTGCTTCTGGGTTATAAAGTGCAAGTACTCTTACTATATCGTTATCTATATCGTTTGTTCTTTTTGTTATATTTTGGATATTGCTTTTTGCTGTACTAAACTTTTCTGTGTTGCAGTCACTTAATGCTTCTAAAACTAAGTTGTTTGCTACAACTAGTCCATCTACTATCTCTATCACTTTATTTTTTATATTTTTTACATCATCATTTAAATTTGTTACCATTCTTTTTTCCTTTTATTTTAAATACTTTTTTATATATTGCAAAACTAAATATAGTATTATTAACCAAATCTTCCTGTTATATAATCCTCTGTTTGTTTCTCTTTTGGATTTAAAAATATATTCTCTGTTTTGTCATACTCTATTAGGTCACCAAGGTACATAAATGCTGTAAAGTCACTGATTCTACTTGCTTGTTGCATATTGTGTGTAACAATAGCGATACTAACATCTTTTTTTAGCTCAACTATAAGCTCCTCAATAGCAGAAGTTGATATAGGGTCAAGTGCACTTGTAGGTTCATCAAAAAGTATAACTTCAGGTTTAACAGCAACTGCTCTTGCTATACAAAGTCTTTGTTGTTGACCACCACTTAGACCCATAGCTGATTCGTTTAGTCTATCTTTTACCTCTTTCCACAAAGCACTACCTTTTAGTGCTTCTTCAACTTTGTCTTGAAGTTCAGTTTTGTTTTTTATACCTGCTATTTTAAGACCATATGCTACATTATCAAAGATACTCATTGGAAATGGTGTAGGCTTTTGAAATATCATCCCAACTTTTTGTCTTAATCCTATAAACTCATTCTCTTTTGTTATATCTAAAATATTTTCATACTTTTGTGTTTGAGTATTTAGTAACTCTATCTTACCATCATATTGATTTCCTGGGTAAAGATCGTGGATTCTATTCATCGCTCTTAAAAGCGTAGACTTACCACAACCACTAGGTCCTATAAGTGCTGTTATCTTATTTTTATAGATTGGAAGATCTATATTTTTCAAGCTAGGTGCATCTGCACTAGCGTATGTAAATGAAAAGTTTTTTATATCCATTATTGGCATAGTTTATTCCTTATTTTATTTAGTGTTTATTTCTTGTTATATATCTACCAGTTAAGTTAATAACCAGAACCAATACTGTAAGTATAAAAGATGCAGCCCAAGCTAAGTCTCTACTTTTCTCCTCAGGTTCATTTGCAAGGTCATATATACTAACAGTTAGTGATGGAAATGAGCTACTTAAATCTAGTGTAAAGTAGTTACTTGTCTCACTTGTAAATAGAAGTGGTGCAGTCTCACCGATAATTCTTGCAAACGCAAGCAATATCCCTGTCATGATACCAACTTTTGCAGCTTTTAAAATAATATCAAATATAACTTTGTATTTACTAGCACCAAGTGCGATACCAGCTTCTCTAAGCTCTTTTGGTACTAAAGATAGCATACTATCTGTTGTGTTGATAATAATAGGTATCATCATAATAGCCAATGCAATAGCACCTGCGTATCCACTTGTACCACCACTTGGTATTACCACAACCGCATAAACAAATGCACCAATAACAATAGATGGTGCAGACATCATAATGTCACTTAAGTCTCTAATGATCTCTGCAAATTTTCCTCTACCATACTCTCTTAGATAAATCCCTGCCATCATACCAAGAGGGATACCGATGATCCCTGCAATTGCAGCCATGATAAACTGACCTATTATTAGGTTTCTAAGCCCACCATTTATAAGGTCATTTAAAAACAGACTAAAGTGAAAAGAGCTTAAACCTTTTACAAAAAGAGTTATAAGTATCCACCCTAGAAAAGCTAGACCAATAAGAGCTGAAAATATTGAAAGCCCAAGTACAATTTTATTTATAAGTAGTCTCATTATTTAGCCCCTTTTAGAAAATAAAACTTTGCTATAGATATAACAGCAAAACTCATAATAAATAGTATAAGTGCTAGATAAAAAAGAGCACTCTCACCCAATCCACTAGCTTCACCAAAGTTATTTGCCATAGCAACAGGTATTGAAACTGTTGGGTCGTTTATAGCTTCTGGAAGTGAGAAGATAGATCCAATTAAAAATGCAACTGCCATAGTCTCACCAAGAGCTCGACCAAGAGCTAATATGATAGATCCTATGATACCAACTTTTGAATATGGGAAGATAACATCTTTTATCACCTCAAATTTAGTTGCACCTAAAGCGTATGCTGATTCTTTTAATACATCTGGAGTTGTGTTCATACTATCTCTAGTGATTGCTGCCATAAATGGAAGTATCATCACCCCAAGAACTAAACCAGCAGTTAGAAGTGAAACTTGATATCCACCAACAAAACTTGCCACTATTGGTGCAAAATAGTATAGACCCCACATACCAAATATGATACTAGGAATTGCTGCAAGAAGCTCTATAGCAATACCAACAACATGAGATATATTTTTAGGTGCAATCTCTGCTAAAAATACAGCAATACCCATAGCAATAGGGAGTGCAAAAACTAGTGCTATAAGTGTAGAAAGAACTGTACCAACAATAGGTATCCATCCACCAAATACAGTTTTTGTATCAGATGAACCACCCACTGCATCCTCATCCTCTATCATAAACTCATCCTCTTCAAGTAAAGAGTCCCCATCGTATGACAAAGCGTCATCTTCAAGCATCATATCATCTTCATCTTCTAGCAAAACTTCATCAAGAGGCTCTTCTATATCTGTGGTACTTTTCGAACCCTCTATAGATACCTCTTGATTCCAGCTAGGATCTGTAATAAAGTTAAATCCAAACTCATCGATAGCAGGCTTAGCGGCATTGAATAGTGTGATAAATATACCTATAAGTATCACTAATACAATCGAAGCACTACTAAGTGAAAGTTTTTGAAAGATTTTTTCCATAACCAACCTTTTGTGTGTAAAATTAGAATATTTTATAAAAGCTTGATTACTGTTTGGTTACATCCCGTATTAAGTTTTAGTTAAGATTAAAGGAGATAGCTTTATCTATTAACTACCTTTATCT